>Ga0209023_10005349_pt1 | contig 14085 bp, 17 predicted proteins | sample LakOneMetagenome_FD_187468 | JGI IMG/M metagenome (GOLD analysis project Ga0209023, IMG submission 187468) | Freshwater and sediment microbial communities from Lake Erie, Canada (SPAdes) (version 2) | ecosystem: Environmental > Aquatic > Freshwater > Lentic | place: Lake Erie, Canada...
GGGCCAGCCGGTTCGAGGCCGCCGGGCTCTCCGACAGAGCGGCCAGCCCTTCGGTGATCGTGATGTCGGGCGCCAGGGCGTTGACCCGGATGCCGTGCGGGGCGAGCTCCAGCGCCGCGGTCTTGGTGTAGCTGATCACCCCGGCCTTGGCCGCGGCGTAGGCGGCGTAGCCCGGTGCGGCGCGCACGCCCTCGATCGAGGTGACGTTGATGACGGACCCGCCGAGCCTCGCGTCGACCAGCATGCGGGCCACCCGCTGCGTGCACAGCAGGACATGGTGCAGGTTGGACCGGTAGAGGGTGTTCCAGCCGTTCTCCGAGGTGTCCAGCAACGGCGAGGCGAAGGTGCCGCCGGCGTTGTTGACCAGGATCGTCGGCGCTCCGACGAGATCGCAGGTGCGGGCCAGGGCATCGTCGACGGCCGCGGCGTCCCGTACGTCCAGGGCCATCGGGACCGCACCGATGTCGGCGGCCGCTGCGGCGGCGGTGTCCGGGTTGCGCTCCCAGATCACCACCTGGGCGCCGAACGCGCGCAGACCGGCGGCGATGCCGCGACCGATGCCGGCCCCGGCGCCGGTCACCACCGCGACCCGCCCGGTCAGATCGGTCATTCCCGGGTCAATGGGCATCCGAACACCACCTCCGCACGATTTCCGCTTCGGCGCTCAACCCTATTCACCGAGCCTGTGTGCGGATGGTTGACTGCCCGAATGTCGGATCGTAGAGACCAGCCGGAGGCCCGGACGGAGTTGGTGCGGCTGCTGACGGTCGAACCGGCCGGTTCAAGCGTCGCCGGGCCTCGTGCTCGCGGAACCACACCGCTCGCCGAACCCGGAGGGGACGCGTTCACCGCAACCGGCTACGGGCCGGCGGACAAGCGGGCGTTCGGTGGTCAGTTCGTCGCCCAGGCGCTGCGCGCCGCCGCGGCGACCGTCACCCCGGAGGCCCGGCCGACCAGTGTGCACGTGCAGTTCCTGCGCGCCGGCACGGCGGGACCGGTGGACTACCGGGTCGAGCGGACCTACGACGGGCGCACCGCGATGACCCGCCGGGTGTCCTCTCGCCAGGGCGGCCGGATCAATACCGTCGCCACGGTCTCCTTCGCGACGGAGTTGCCCGGCCCGGTCCACCCCCGCGTGGGTGACCCGATTCCGGACCCGACGCAGCTGCCGGTCACCGCACCGCCCGGGCCGGCGCCCGGCGTGCCGCTGCACGACTTCGATCTGCGCTACCGCGAGGATGGCGAAGGAGAGGGCTTCGTCCGTGAATTCCACTGGCGCACCGTGCAACCCCTGTCCGGCGACCCGATCCTGCACTACGCCGTGGCGGCCTATCTCACCGACCTGTACCTGCTGGACATCGCACTCCGAGTGCATGACCACACGGTGACCGACCGACATTTCCGGTACGGCACCACCGACTCCGCCATCTGGTTCCACACCCCGCTGCGGGCCGACGAGTGGAATCTGCTGCGATCGTGCTCGCCGGTGGCAGGCGCGGGCCGGGGACTGGTCACCGCCACCTTGTTCGGTGCCGATGGCCGGCCGGCCGCGACGCTCGTGCAGGAGGGGTTGGTGGCCGCGCGAGAATAGCGTTACCGCAAGATGGGAGAACCGGCCCGGATGAACCGGGCCGCCGACCACCGGAAGGACACCATGCGCACCTTCGCATCGCTCGACGACTTCGCCGCCGCCAAGGGCGAGGTGCTCGGTACCAGCGACTGGTTCACCGTCACCCAGGAGGCCGTCGACCAGTTCGCCGACGCCACCGGCGATCACCAGTGGATTCACGTCGACCCGGTGAAGGCCGCCGCCGGCCCGTACGGCGGCACGATCGCCCACGGCTTCATGACGCTGTCGCTGCTCCCGGTGCTCATGCACCAGATCTACGAGGTCAAGGGCCTCAAGATGGCGCTGAACTACGGCGTCAACAAGGTGCGTTTCCCGTCGCCGGTGAAGGTCGGCAGCAGGGTCCGGGCCACCAGCACCCTGGTTGACGCCGAGGACCTGGGCAACGGGACTCAGCAGATCATCGTCTCGACGGTGATCGAAACCGAGGGCGGCGGCAAACCGGCCTGCGTCGCCGAGTCCGTCCTGCGTTACATGAGTTGAGGAATTCGTCATCACCCCTCTTCCGTCGCGGGGGTGGGGTCGGGTAGACCTGATGCATGAAAACGCATCTGAACTGCCCGTGCGGCGAGTCCATTGTCGGGACCGACGAAGACGACCTGGTGGAGAAGACTCAGCAGCACCTCACGGCGAACCACCCGGGCCACGAGTACAGTCGCGACGAAATACTATTCATTGCCTACTGAGGCCGGTCTGCCCGCAGACAACCCCTGATCGAGACGAGGACACCCACCGGATGGACGCTGACGACAACGGTCCGGACCAGACGCTGAACCCGAGCGAGTCGCTGGATTCCGACGAGGTGCGCAACGACGACGGCGACATCGTCGTCGACCCGCCGGAGCGCTGGATTCCGGTGGTGGAAGACCAGAGTCTCGATGAGCGGTTGGCCGCCGAGGTACCTGATGTGCTGACCGGGGACCCGCAGCCGCCGCGCCCGACCCGCCGCCATCTCGGCCAGATCGACGGCACGCCGGAAGACGGCGACTCGTTCTACACGGTCGTCGACGACAACGAGCCCGAGCTCGCCTGATCGCCGTCAGACGCTCTCTCAGACGCTGAGGATGACCTTCAGACAGTCCGCGTCACGGGCGGCCACCGCGGCGTAACCCGCGGCGGCGTCGTCCAGCGGCATGGTGTGGGTGAAGATCCCACTGGTGTCCAGGCGTCCGCTCTGGATCAGCGGGATCAGCTCTGGCCAGGTCTGCTGCACCGGTGCGGTGGTCATCCGCAGTGTGATGCTGCGGATCAGGCTCATGGTGGCCGGGAACGGGAACGGGTTCAGGTCGTGCACGCCGACCACTGATACCGTGCCTCCCGCCCGCACCAGGCCCAGCGCATCGGTCAGCGTGGTGTCGTTGCCGACGGCGTCGATCACCGCCGCGGCACCGCGCCCGCCGGTGGCGTCCAGCACCGCCTGCAGAGCGGGCGGTTCCAGCGGAATCGCTCCGGCCAACGCGGCCCGGTCACGGCGGCCGGCGACCGGGTCCACGGCAAAGACCGTCCCCGCGCCCTGAACGATCGCACTGCGCACCGCGCACAGACCCACCGCGCCCGACCCGAGTACGACGACGGTGCCGCCCAGCGGGAAATCGGCCCGCCGGGCCGCGGCCCAGCCGGTGGCCAGGTTGTCGGTCAGCAGCAGTGCTTCCTCGGTGTCGATCCCGTCGGGAATCCGGCACAGTTGGAAGTCGGCGGCCGGTACCGCCAGCAGCTCGGACTGGGCCCCGCCGAGCATTCCGGAACCGAAGATCTGCGGTCCCGATACACAGGTGATCGGGTCCGCGGTGGCGCACCCGACGCAATGCCCGCACCCGGCCACCGAACTCACCAGCACCAGGTCACCGACGGTGACGTGACGCACGTCCGGCCCCACCTCGACGACCGTGCCGATCGCCTCGTGGCCCAGGGCCACCGGCTCCAGTAGCGGGTAGTCGCCCTCGTAGAAATGCAGGTCCGAACCGCAGATGGCGGTGGCGGTGACGGCGACGATCGCGCCGTCCGGGCCGGGCAGAACCGGGTCGGGCCGGTGGTCGATGCGGATCTGTCCGGGGGCGTCGATCACCACACTGCGCATGCGGCCCTCATTTCGTGTCGTTCAATTCGTGCCATTGCGCCCGCACCGGGCGGAATGTGAACAGGTTACCGAAAGTGTTCACCGACGCCCGGCGATTTCTCCGGTGCGGATAGGGCCGCCTGCAACACCAACAGAGCTCGCGCTTGCACGGTGACCTCGGCGCCGGCAGGCACCGGCTCGGCCCTGGCGGGGTCGTCGGCCGCGGTGTCGATGACCGGAAGCCAGTGCTCGCCGAAGTCCGGTGGCGGCAGCCGGAACGAAATCGGCTCGTGATGGGCGTTGAAGCACAGCAGGAAAGAATCGTCGGTAACCCGGTGGCCGCGAGGGTCGAGCCCGGGGATGCCGTTGCCGTTGAGGTAGGCGGCGACGGATTTCCCGAACCCGGAATCCCAGTCCTCGTCGGTCATCTCCGACCCGTCCGGGCGGAACCAGGAGATGTCGGGCAGGCCGGTGAAATCGCGGCTGCGCACCGGGCGGCCGGTGAAGAACCGGCGGCGGCGGAACACCGGGTGCGCCGATCGCAGCGCGGAAACCTGGCGCAGGAATTCGGTCAGCGCGGTGTCCGCGTCGGCCCAGTCCACCCAGGTGATCGGGTTGTCCTGGCAGTAGCCGTTGTTGTTGCCGTCCTGGGTGCGGCCGAGTTCGTCGCCGTGCGACAGCATCGGAACACCTTGGGACAGCAGCAGGGTCGTCAGGAAATTGCGCTGTTGCCGGGCCCGCAGCGTGTTGACCTCGGCGTCGTCGGTCGGGCCTTCGGCCCCGCAGTTCCAGGACCGGTTGTGGCTCTCGCCGTCGTTGTTGTCCTCGCCGTTGTCGGCGTTGTGCTTATCGTTGTAGGACACCAGGTCTCGCAGCGTGAACCCGTCGTGGGCGGTGACGAAGTTGATCGAGGCGACCGGTCGCCGGCTGGTCTTCTCGTACAGGTCCGGTGAACCGGTGATCCGGTAGGCGAACTCACCGAGGGTGGCGTCCTCGCCGCGCCAGAAGTCGCGCACGGTGTCGCGGTATTTGCCGTTCCACTCGGTCCATTGCGGCGGGAAGTTGCCGACCTGGTAGCCGCCGGGGCCGACGTCCCACGGCTCGGCGATCAGCTTGACCTGACTTACCGTCGGATCCTGTTGCACGAGTTCGAAAAACGCACTCAGCCGATCCACGTCGTAGAACTCCCGGGCCAGGGTGGCGGCCAGGTCAAAGCGGAACCCGTCGACGTGCATCTCGGTCACCCAGTACCGCAGGGAGTCCATGATCAACTGCAACGAGTGGGGATTTCCGACGTTGAGGCTGTTGCCGGTGCCGGTGTAGTCGCGGTAGTAGCGCTTGTCGTCGTCCATCAACCGGTAGTAGGCCGGATTGTCGATGCCGCGCATCGACACCGTGGGACCGAGATGGTTGCCCTCGGCGGTGTGGTTGTAGACCACGTCCAGGATCACTTCGATGCCGGCCTCGTGCAGGGCCCGCACCATCATCTTGAATTCCTGCACCTGGGCGCCGGGTGTGTCGGAGCTGGAGTATTTGGCGTCGGGCGCGAAGAACCCGATCGTGTTGTACCCCCAGTAGTTTGACAGTCCGCGCTCGATCAGGGTGGCGTCGTTGGCGAAGTGATGAACCGGCATCAGCTCGAGCGCGGTCACCCCCAGGGAATTGAGGTGGTCGATGATCGCCGGGTGCGCGATCCCGGCGTAGGTTCCGCGCAGCTGCTCGGGGATGTCGGGGTGGGTCTCGGTCAGCCCTTTGACATGTGCCTCGTAGATCACCGAATCCGCGTAGTCGCGCTGCGGGGGCCGGTCAACGCCCCAGTCGAAATACGGGTTGATGACCACCGACTTGGGCATGCTAGCCGCCGAGTCGTCGTCGTTGCGGCTGTCCGGGTCGCCGAAGTTGTAGCCGAACAGCGACTGGTCCCAGGCGAAGCGGCCGTCGATGGCCTTCGAGTACGGGTCCAGCAGCAGCTTGTTGGGATTGCACCGCGTACCGGAGGTGGGGTCGTTGGGACCGTGGACGCGGTAGCCGTAGCGCTGGCCGGAGGCGACGCGGGGCAGAAAGCCGTGCCAGACAAAGCCGTCGACCTCGGGCAGGGTGACCCGGGTCTCGTTGCCGTCCTCGTCGAACAGGCACAGCTCCACCGACTCGGCGATCTCGCTAAACAGCGCGAAGTTGGTACCGGAGCCGTCGTAGGTGGCGCCCAGCGGATAGGCCTTACCGGGCCAGATCTCGATGCCGTCCGGTGCGCTGTCCATGCTGTTCGCTCCTCGTCGCCTCGTCTGCAAACCTAGTCGGTGCCCGCGGGGGCGCCTACCAGCCCCAGGCAGGCCGACACCGCGGCATGCGTGATATCGCGGATCCGGCCGCCGTCCTCCATGGTTTGCGCGGTGAGCTCGCGCAGGCCGCCGAGCAGGATGATCACTGTCTCCCGTGACACCGGCGGGATGCCGGCGCGGGCGAATCCCGGGCTGGCCGTGATCTCCAGCAGCAGTGTGGTGAACCGTTCCATGCCTCGGCGCTGGATCGGGCGCGCCGCGTCGCCGAGGGCGGGGAACTCCCGGATCCAGGCCAAGGTGATGGCCGGGCGGGCCTCGATCGCCGCGAGGTAGGACTCCACCGCGGCGTCGATCTGGTCGAGGTAGTCGGCCTGCGGGTCGACGGCCGCGCGGATGGCGGCGATCATCGCGACGTTATCGGCGTCGAGCAGGTCCCGCAGGCAGTCGTCCTTGCTGGCGAAATGGGCGTAGAAGGTGCGCTTGGAGGTTTTGGCGTGCCGGACGATGTCGGCGACCGTGGTGTCGCGGTAGCCGCGCTCGGCGATCGACGCGGTCAGCCCGTCGAACAACCGCGCGGGGAAACCGAGTTCTGCCGCACCGGGATCGGTGAGCGTGGCGGACGGGCTGTTGGTGGGCTGTGGCATCCCGGCCTCACCTCCTTGCCAATGCTGGTACCTGCCGGTACCGTAAGCGTGAACAGCTGGTACTGCACGGTACCAGCAGGCGTTCGCGGAGGTGCCGCCATGACCGAGATTGCCGTTGAGCCCGTCGACGCCCAGCGGCAGCCGGAGGTCAAACTCCCGCCGTCGCCGCGCCGGGCGCCGAAGGTCGTCCAGGGGCTGGCGTTCGTCATGCTGCGCCGCCGGGTCATCAACCGGCTGAGCAAGCGCTACGGCGGCGCGTTCGCCATCGACGCTCCGCTGTTCGGGAAGATGGTGGTGGTCACCGACCCCGCACTGGCCCGACAGGTCTTCGCCGCCAGCCCGGACGATCTGGGCAACGTCCAGCCCAACCTGAGCCGAATGTTCGGCCCGGGTTCGATTTTCGCGCTCGACGGCACCGAACACCGCAGCCGCCGCAAGCTGCTGACCCCGCCGTTCCACGGTAGGGCCATGCACCGCTATGAGGAAATCGTCGAGGAAGAAACCGAGCGGGAGATCGCGAACTGGCGTGACGGGGAGGAATTCCCGACGCTGGAACCGATGATGCGCATCACCCTCAATGTGATCCTGCGGGCCATCTTCGGAGCCGACGGCGCCGAGCTGGCGGCGCTGCGGGAGAAGATCCCGGCCTGGGTCACACTGGGCTCGCGGCTGGTCGTTTTACCCGCTCCCAAGCGGACATTCGGGCCGTGGAAGCGGTTGAGGCAATACCGCGAGAAGTACGACGCCGTCGTCGAGACGCTCATCGAGCAGGCGCTGGCCGACGAGAAGCTCGACGAGCGCACCGACATCCTGTCACTGCTGCTGCGCAGCCGCTACGACGACGGTACCGCCATGACGCAAAGCGAAATCGCCGACGAACTGCTGACCCTGTTGGCCGCCGGTCACGAAACCACCGCATCGACCCTGGCCTGGGCGTTTGAGCGGATCCGCCGACATCCCGAGGTGTTGGACCGGTTGGCCGCCGAGGCCGACACCGACGACGCCGAATTCCGGCAGGCCGTCATCCACGAGGTGCAGCGCAATCGCACGGTCATCGACTTCGCCAGCCGGCACGTCTACGCACCGGTGTTCGCACTCGGCGAGTGGCGGATACCGCGCGGATTGTCGGTATCGGTGGCCATTGCTCAAATGCACTGGAATGAGGCAGAATTCCCGGATCCACAGCAGTTCGACCCGGAGCGTTTCCTGGGCCAGCGAGCCGCGGCGTCCGGTTGGATCCCGTTCGGCGGCGGTACTCGTCGCTGCGTCGGTGCGGCGTTCGCGAACATGGAGATGCACGTCGTTCTGCGTACCGTGCTGTGCCGGTTCCGCATCGAGACGACGGATGGGCCCGGCGAGAAGGCGCACAACCGCGGGGTGGCATTCGTGCCGCGTAACGGCGGGCGGATCACCGTGCACCGCCGGTGACGGTGATGATCGCGAAAACCGCTCCCGTCGTGGCAGCATGTCCGGCATGACCGAATCGCTCGTCGACGCCATGAACGCCGCACTGTCCACCACCATCCCGATCGCCGGGAAGATGGGTGTGCGGGTGGTCGACGCCGGTCGCGGCTACGCAGTCACCTCGGTGCCCGCCGAGGGCAATGGGAATCACTTCGGGGTGATCTACGCCGGCGTGCAGTTCACCGTGGCCGAGGTGCTCGGCGGGATCATCGCGCTGTCGACCTTCGACACCGGCAAGTACTTCCCGCTGGTCAAGAACCTCGATATCAGCTACCGCGCGATGGCCACCACCGACCTGCGCGCCGAAGCGCGCGTCGATGACGAGACCATCGCCCGGATCGAGACCGAGGCCGCCGAGCACGGTAAGTCCGACTTCACCCTGGAGGCGACCGTCACCGACGCCAACGGCACCGTGGTGGCCACCAGCACCGGTCTCTACCAGCTGCGCGCGTTCGGCAAGTAAGCGTCAGGACCGCTGCGGCAGCCGCCAGCCCGGCCGCGGGAAGTGGCAGGTGTAGCCGTTGGGGATGCGCATCAGATAATCCTGGTGTTCCGGCTCGGCGTCCCAGAACGTCTGTGCTGATACGACTTCGGTAACCACCGGGCCCGGCCACAGCCCGGAGGCGTCGACGTCGGCGATGGTTTCCTCGGCAACCCGGCGCTGGTCCTCGTCGAGATAGAAGATCGCCGAGCGGTAGCTGGTCCCGATGTCGTTGCCCTGCCGGTTGCGCGTGCTGGGGTCGTGGATCTGGAAGAAGAACTCCAGCAACCTCCGGTAGTCGGTTGCCTCCGGGTCGAAGACGATCTCGACGGCCTCGGCGTGCCCCGGATGATTCCGGTAGGTCGGATGGTCGTTCTCGCCGCCGGTGTAGCCCACCCGGGTGGCCAGCACGCCGGGCTGTTTGCGGATCAGGTCCTGCATGCCCCAGAAGCAGCCACCGGCCAGGATCGCGGTTTGAGTACTCACCCCTTGGCCAACGTCGCGCGCCGGGGGAAGATTCCCGGGACATTCTGCCTAGAACATGTTCTAGTTGAGGGGTGAGCAGCACTACCGGACCATTCAGCCGCGCCGAACTCCAGGACGCGTTCGCCCGTTTCGAGAAGACCGTCGATGAGGCCGCCAAGGCCCACGACTGGGACCTGTGGGTGGCGCACTACACCGCCGACGTCGATTACATCGAACACGCCGCCGGCACTATGAAGGGCCGCGACGAGGTCCGCACCTGGATCCGGCGCACCATGGGCACCTTCCCCGGCAGCTACATGACGGCTTTCCCGTCGCTGTGGTCGGTGATCGACGAAACCCGCGGCCGCATCATCTGCGAGCTGGACAATCCGATGCGCGATCCCGGCGACGGCACCATCATCAGCGCCACCAACATCTCGATCATCGACTACGCCGGCGACGGCCTGTGGCGCCGGCAGGAAGACGTCTACAACCCGCTGGAGTTCCTGGCCGCCGCGAAGAACTGGTGCCGTAAGGCCGCCCGGCTCGGCACCCTCGATGACGAGGCCGCTGCCTGGTACGAGAAGTTCGGCGGAGCGAAATAGGGGGTCAGGGGTTCTCGGCGCGAGCCTTGAGCCGGGCCAGGGTGGTCTCGATGTGCTGCCGGTTGACCGTGTCGCGGTCGGAAACCCCGGTCAGCAACCCGGCCAGCGGGCTGAACCAGCCCGGCCGGCGGTCCCAGGTGCTCTCGGTCAGCCGGGAACCGGCCTCGGTCGCCTCCAGCTGGTAGCTCCAGTGCGCGATCGGGATGCCCATCGCCCGCACGTCGAAGCTGAACTCCCGGCCCGGTACGGCTCGGGTGACGGTGCAGTTGGTCGACCAGGTCTTGGTGCCGTTGCGGTTGCGACCGGTGAACACCGCGCCGGGCTCGGCGGAATCGCCCTTCTTCCACACCATTTCGGTGGTTTCCTCGGCCAGCGCGGCCAGTGTCGGAAGGTCGGTGACCAGCGCGTAGACGGTCTGCGGATCGGCCGCGATGTCGACGGAGGCGGTCGCGTTGGGCGCGGATTGCGGTGTCATGCCCGCAGCCTATGCCGACGGACCGAATACCTCGAGGGCCAGGTTGGTGTCCCCGTACACCCGCAGCGCGGTGATCAGCCCGTCGTGGGTGTCGAAGAGGAACACCAGCGGGATCTCGTAGTGTCGCCCGTCGGCGGTGATGCCCTCGGCCTGCGCCTCGATCACCGTGTTCTCGGCGTCGTTGAGACAGCGGATCAGGTGGAACTCGACGCTGTTGTGCTGCCGGAAGCCCTCCAGAAGGGTGCGGAACGCCGCCGCGTCACAGGTTCGCCCGGCGGTGTTGGTCCAGTAGGTGAAATCGTCGCTGACCAGGTAGAACGCCTCGTCCAGGTCGCCGTCGGCGCTGATGGTCTGCACGAACAGCCAGCCCAGCTCGGCCTGCGGGTCGTCGAACGGCGTGGTCACGACGACCATCCTCGCCGTTGGCCGCGCCGGTCGTCAACGAGACGGGACCGGCCGCGTCGTCGGTAGCATCGAGAAGATGAGCAGTACACCCGGAAGCATCAGGCGTGGCAATCCGTTGGAGACCGGGCACCGGCTGCTGTTGAAACTGACCGGCGGGCGCTTCCCGCGCACGGTGATGGGCATGCTTGCCGTCGAACTGCACACCGTCGGCCGGAAATCCGGACGCCCGTTCGCGAACATGCTGACCAGCCCGGTGCACGACGACAACCGCATCGTGCTGGTGGCCTCCAAGGGCGGCGACCCGAAAGATCCCGACTGGTACCGCAATGCCATCGCCAATCCGGATGTCACCCTCACCGTCAACGGCGTGGACCGGCTGATGACGGCCCGTACCGCGACCCCCGCCGAGCGCGCGGAGCTGTGGCCGCAGGTGGTCAAGGCGTACCGCGGCTATGCCGGGTACCAGGAGAAGACTGACCGGGAGATCCCGCTGCTGATCTGCGAGCCGCGGGCCTGAGGCCTATCCGGCGTCGAGATCACCGGCGATGAGCCCGGCGATGCGCTCCAGAAGGGCGGGGTCCTGGCAGCAGACGGTGACCTCGGTGCCCTTGGCGGCGCCCAGGGTCATCAGCATCAGCGCCGATCCGGCGTCGACGGGTGCACCCCCGGCGCACGACACCGTCACCTCGGCGCCGGAGGTGGTGACGGCGTCGGCGATGATCGCCGCGGGACGTGCGTGCAGGCCGACGGCGGACCCCACGGCGACAGTTTTGGAGGGCATCAAGGCATCATGCCTGGCATGACGTCACCGAGAACGCACGGCCCGCTGTGGGGCGTGCCCGTCGTTCCGGGTGTGCGTTACGCCCCGGTGATCCGGCCGGAAGCCGCACCGCCGCCCGTGCCCGCCGCGTCGACCCCGGCGGACCCGGACGCCGAGGCCACCCGGTTCGAGGCGGCTGTCGGCGTCGTCGCGGAGCGGTTGCGTGGGCGCGCCGCGCGGGCCACCGGCCCCGCCGCCGAACTGCTTGCCGTCACCGCGGCACTGGCCACCGATAAGGCCTGGCTGGCGGCGGCGCGCACCCGGATCGCCGGCGGCGCCCCAGCCGAGCGGGCGACCGCCGAGGCCATCGCGGGGTTCGCCGAGATCTTCGCCGGCCTGGGCGGGTTGATGGCCGAACGGGTCACCGACCTGAACGACATCCGCGACCGGGTGACCGCGGAACTCGTCGGTTGGCCGGAACCCGGTGTGACACCGCCTGATTCGCCGTCGATCCTGTGCGCCGACGACCTCTCCCCGGCGGATGCGGCCCTACTGGATCCAGCGCTGGTGGTCGGTTTGGCCACCACACTCGGCGGCCCGACCAGCCACACGGCGATCATCGCCCGTCAGCTCGGTATCCCCTGTGTGGTCGCCGTCGCCGGACTCGGCGGGGTCGCCGCGGGCACCATGGTGTTGATCGACGGCACCCGCGGCACCGTCCTCATCGAACCGGATCCGGCGGCGGCCGCCGCCGAGATCGCGCGTGCGGAGTCCGAAGCCGCGGCCCTGGCGTACTGGTCGGGACCCGGTGTCACCGCCGACGATCACCGTGTCGAACTGCTGGCCAATGTCGCCGACGGCGCCGCTGCACGCGCCGCGACCGCCACACCGGCCGAGGGGGTCGGGCTGCTGCGCACCGAGCTGTCTTTCCTGCACGCCGAAGCCGAGCCGACGGTCGAGGAGCAGGCCGGCGCCTACGCCGAGGTGCTGCGGGCCTTTCCCGGGGGCAAGGTCGTCATCCGCACGTTCGACGCGGGTTCGGACAAGCCGCTGGCGTTCGTCGGCGCGACGGGCTCCGATGAGGCCAACCCGGCACTCGGCGTCCGCGGCTACCGGGTGTCCGCCGCCGATCGGGGGCTGCTGGAACGCCAGCTGACCGCGATCGCCCGCGCGGCCGAACAGTCCGGTGCGGCGCCGTGGGTGATGGCGCCGATGATCGCCACCCCCGCCGAAGCGGCCGAGTTCGCCGAGCAGGCCCGCGCGCACGGACTGAGCCCGGGCGTGATGATCGAGGTCCCGGCCGCCGCCCTGCTGGCCGACCGCATCCTCGCTCACGTCGACTTCCTCTCGGTGGGCACCAACGACCTGGCCCAGTACACGATGGCCGCCGATCGGATGTCGGCGGAACTCGCGGCGCTGACCGACCCGTGGCAGCCGGCGGTGCTGGCCCTGGTGGCGATGGTGGCTCGGGCCGGCCGCGACGCCGGAAAGCCGGTCGGTGCTTGCGGTGAGGCCGCCGCCGATCCGCTGCTGGCCTGCGTGCTGACCGGGATGGAGCTGACGTCGCTGTCGTCCGCGCCGGCCGCGGTGCGGGCGGTCGGGGCCCGGCTGGCGACGGTGTCCCTGGCGCAGTGCCGGGACGCGGCGGAGGCCGCGCTGGCGAGTTCGAGTGCGGCCGAGGCCCGCGCTGCCGCCGCCGCGGTGCTGGAGCAGGACATCCGGGAATAAACGGACCACAGTCCGGTTTATTTGGGTATCCCATTCACGAGGAGGTACCGAAATGCCCGCCGTCACCGCAGACACCATCACCCTGCCCCGGATCGGCCCGGCCACCGCCGCCGACGTCGAACGCCCGGTCCGGTCCATCACCACCGGTCCGCGCGGCCACGAGGGGGAGGGGTTTCCCGTCGTCCGGGCGTTCGCCCGGGCCAACGCCGCAGACCTCGACCCGTTCATCCACATGGACCAGATGGGCGAAGTCGACTACCAGCCCGGAGAACCGCGCGGCACCGATTGGCATCCGCACCGCGGCTTCGAAACGGTCACCTACATGATCGACGGCCGCTTCGCCCACCAGGATTCCCACGGTGGCGGCGGCCTCATCGGCGACGGGGACACCCAGTGGATGACCGCCGGAGCGGGCATCCTGCACATCGAAACGCCGCCGGCCGAACTCGTCGTCAGCGGTGGGCTGTTCCACGGCATCCAACTGTGGGTGAACCTGCCCCGCGCCGACAAGTTCACCGCACCGCGCTACCAGTCCATCGAGGGCAGTCGGGTCGCGCTGCTGGCGTCGGCCGACGGCGGTGCGCTGGTGCGCATCATCGCCGGAGAGATCGACGGCCACCGCGGCCCGGGGGTGACGCACACGCCGATCACCTTGGCGCACGCCACGATTGCACCGGGAGCCCAACTCGGTCTGCCGTGGAACCGGGCGTTCAACGCACTGGTGTACGTGCTGTCCGGTCGGGGCAGCGTCGGGCCGGCGGGGCACCCGATCGAGCAGGGCCAGCTCGCGGTGCTCGGCCGCGGTGACCGGATCACCGTTGCCGCCGCGGCCGGCCAGGACTCCAATCGCCCGGCGATGGAGGTACTGCTGTTGGGCGGCACACCGATTCGCGAACCCGTCGCGCACCTGGGCCCGTTCGTGATGAACACCCGGGCCGAGGTGGCCACCGCCATGGCGGACTACCAGGCAGGACGGTTCGGCACCATCCCGCCGGATGCGTTGCGGCCCTACCGAATCAGCTGAGCGAATACAGCTCGGTCAGTTCGCCCAGGTTCGCGGCGACGGTGATCAAGGGCAGGGCGTCGGAGACGGGAT
>Ga0209023_10005350_pt1 | contig 14085 bp, 10 predicted proteins | sample LakOneMetagenome_FD_187468 | JGI IMG/M metagenome (GOLD analysis project Ga0209023, IMG submission 187468) | Freshwater and sediment microbial communities from Lake Erie, Canada (SPAdes) (version 2) | ecosystem: Environmental > Aquatic > Freshwater > Lentic | place: Lake Erie, Canada...
CAGCGGCACGCCGCCCGAGCTGCGCGAGACCCGCTACGGCGCGGTGCGCGGCACGGACGACAGCGCCACCACCGGCACCTACGCCTGGAAGGGCTTGCCGTTTGCCAAGCCTCCGGTGGGCGACCTGCGCTGGCAACCGCCCGCAGAGCCCGCAGCCTGGACGGGCGAGCGCGACGCCACGCGTTTTGGCAACGCCTGCCTGCAGATGGGGCGCCTGTACGGCCCCGGCGCCAACAACCGCTTTGACGACACCATCGGCCAGACCCTGGGCACCCCCGTGGGCAGCGAAGACTGCCTGACCCTGAACATCTGGCGCCCGGCCAACGGAGACAACAACCTGCCCGTGCTGCTGTTCCTGCACGGCGGCAGCGGCATCTCGGGCTACACGGCCGACCCGGTGTACGACGGTGCGGCGCTGGCGCGCAAGGCCAACGCGGTGGTCGTCACGGCCAACTACCGGCTCGATGTGATGGGGTTCTTTCAGTTGCCCGCGCTGCACACCGGCAGCCAGGCGTACAGCGGCAACTACGCGCTGCTGGACAACATCCAGACGCTGCGCTTCATCCAGGACAACATCGGCCGCTTCGGCGGTAATGCGGGCAACGTCACGCTGATGGGGCAGTCTGCGGGGGCCACCAATGTGCTGGCCCTGCTGACCGCACCGCCAGCCGCGGGTTTGTTCCACAAGGCACTGCCGGTCAGCGCCGGCATCTCGCTGCCTACCAATTTGCCCGCGGGCACCATCCCCACGCTCAACCCGGCCAGCAAATACGCGGCGCAGGCCGGCGCGCTGCTGGCTGCCCTGGCACTGGCTGATGGGCTGGCGCCCGACGCCGCCGCGGCGGCCGCGCTGGTGGCCGGCTGGACGCCCGCGCACACCGCCAGCTACCTGCGCGGCAAGGACGGCCGCGTGCTGCTGCAGACCGTGCTCAAAGGCGGCCTCACCGGCTCGGGGCCCATCCCGGATGGCGTGGTGATTCCGGTCGACCCGATCGCGGCCATCGGGGCAGGGCGCTACCACAAGGTGCCCGTGCTGTCGGGCTACACGCTGGACGAGGCCAAGCTCTTTGCGCCCTTCCTCGCGCTGCTGGGCGGCAAGCCCGGCATGAAGATCAGCGACGCCGAGCGTTTTGCGATGACGCAAAGCTTCAACCCCGATGCGCCCACCACGCTCACGGCGGCCGACGTCATCGACGCGTCGTACCTGCCCGTCACCGCGCCGGTCACCGGCTACAACGCCCGCATGAAGCTGCTGGGCGCTGCCTTCATCGACCCGAGCCGCGACAACCTGCTCAACACGCTGCGCACCCAGCAGGCCAACGTCTGGAGCTACCAGTTCAACTGGGCCCAGCAGCCCGCGCCCTGGAACGATGTGTACGGCGCAGCCCACGGCTTCGATCTGCCGTTCGTGTTTGGCAACTTCGGCCCTTCATTGCTTGCCAAGGCCGCCAACAGCACCGCTAACCAGCCGGGCCGCCTGGCCCTGTCGGGCGTGATGATAGACAGCGTGCGCGCCTTCGTGCACACCGGCAACCCCAACCACGCCGGCCTGGGGCAGGAGTGGCAGGCCTGGCCGCGCAGGTTCATCTTCGACGCGGACCAGAAGGCCACGCGGCTGAGCGTTCAGTAAGCCTGCCCGGTGATGTCCAAGCCCCTGTCCATTCAGGCCGCCGCTGTGGCGGCAAGGTATGCGCTGAGTGCGTCGTCGTCCACGATCGCCACTTTGCCAAAGTCGAGCGACACGATGTCCAGCTCCTCCAGCGCACGCAGCACGCGGTTCACCGTCTGGCGCGACAGGCCGACCAGCTGGCCCAGCTCGTCCTGCGTGAGGTTGAGCCGGCGTGTGCTGCGCCAGAACAGCCGGCTCAGGTACAGCGCCACGCGGTGCTCGGTGGACTGCGTGCGGCCCGCCTCGATGATGGTCATGGCCTGGCCCAGGCGCATGTTCAGGTGCAGCACCAGGAACTGGTTGAAGTCCAGGTGCGTCTCGCGCAGCGCGTTGAACAGCGGCAGCGGCAGGCACAGCAAGGTGGTGGGCCGCAGCGCCACCACGTTGTACCTGCGCGGCTCGGGCTTCATGGCCGAGCCTTCGCCAAACCACTCGCCGTCGGGCACGCCGATGAACGCCGACGAGCGGCCCTTGCTGGCCGGGCTTTGCAGCATCACCAGGCCCGACAGCACCGCGTACCAGCCCTGCACGGCGCTGCCGGCGGGCATCATCACCGCGCCCTTGTCGCCCTGGGTGGAGAACACTTCGGCCCGCAGCCGCTCTTGCAGGGCTGCGGGCACGCTGGCAAACCAGGGCTGGGCTTCGATGAAACGCTGGGCGGTGGGCGCAAAGCAGAGCATGCGCCGCATTGTCCTTGCTGGGCACGGCATGCAGGGTAATCCCTGTGCGTTTGTCTACCGGGCGACAGGTGTTGGCAAGCCCGCGCCCCGGGCGCACACTGCCCCTGCACTGATGGAGTGCGCGCCGCGGGCTGCGGGTTTTCACCACCAGCGTGACACATCCGAAGGCCTGCGCCGCGCTACGATGATCTTTCCATTCACCACCACATCCAAGGAGCCCCCATGCTGGGTCTGATGCAGAGCCAACCGCTCTTGATTTCGTCGCTGATCGAGTTCGCCGAGCGCCACCATGGCGACGCCGAAATCGTCTCGCGCCGGGTCGAGGGCGACATCCACCGCTACACGTACCGCGACCTCGGTGCGCGTGCGCGCCGCCTGGCCAACGCGCTGGATGCCCTGAAGCTGCAGTTCAGCGACCGCGTGGCCACGCTGGCCTGGAACGGCTACCGCCACATGGAGATGTACTTCGGCGTCTCCGGCTCGGGCCGCGTGCTGCACACCGTCAACCCGCGCCTGCACCCCGACCAGATCGCCTGGATCGTCAACCACGCCGAAGACCAGGTGCTGTGCTTTGACCTGACCTTCCTGCCCCTGGTGCAGGCCGTACACGCCAAGTGCCCCACGGTCAGAAAATGGGTGGCGCTGTGCGATGCCGACAAGCTGCCGGCAGACTCCGGCGTGCCGGGCCTGGCCAGCTACGAAGAGTGGATCGGCGCCTATGCCCCCGACTACGCCTGGCCCGAGTTCGACGAGAACTCCGCGTCCAGCATGTGCTACACGAGCGGCACCACGAGCAACCCCAAGGCCGCGCTGTACAGCCACCGCTCCACCACGCTGCACGCCTACGCCGCGGCGCTGCCCGACGTGATGTGCCTGTCGGCGCGCGACTCGGTGCTGCCGGTGGTGCCCATGTTCCACGTCAACGCCTGGGGCATTCCGTACTCGGCCGCGCTCACGGGCTGCAAGCTGGTGTTCCCGGGCCCAGCCATGGACGGCAAGTCCATCTACGAACTCATCGAAGCCGAGAAGGTGACCTATGCCGCCGGCGTGCCCACCGTGTGGCAGATGATGCTCGGCCACATGAAGCCCGCGGGCCTCAAGTTCTCTACGCTGCGCCGCACCGTCATCGGCGGCTCAGCCTGCCCGCCCGCCATGATCCATGCCTTCAAGGAAGACTACGGTGTGGAGGTGCTGCACGCCTGGGGCATGACCGAGATGAGCCCGCTGGGCACGCTGTGCACCCTGAAGAACAAGCACCTGGCGCTGCCCAAGGACGAGCAGATGAAGGTCCTGCAAAAGCAGGGCCGCGCGATCTACGGCGTGGACATGAAGATCGTGGGCGGTGACGGGGCCGAACTGCCGTGGGACGGCAAGACCTACGGCGACCTGCTGGTCAAGGGCCCGTGGATCGTGGACAGCTATTTCAAGGGCGAGGGCGGCCACCCGCTGGTCAAGGACGCGCAGGGTCGCGGCTGGTTTCCGACCGGCGACGTGGCCACCATCGACGCCGACGGCTTCATGCAGATCACCGACCGCAGCAAGGACGTGATCAAGTCCGGCGGCGAATGGATCAGCTCCATCGACATCGAGAACATCGCGATGGCGCACCCGGCGATTGCGATGGCCGCCTGCGTGGGCATGCCGCACCCCAAGTGGGACGAGCGTCCCATCGTCGCCGTGGTCAAGCGCCCCGGCACCGAAGTCACCCGCGAAGAGCTGCTGGCCTTCTACGAAGGCAAGACCGCCAAGTGGCAGATCCCCGATGACGTCGTGTTCGTCGAGGCCATCCCGCTGGGCGCCACCGGCAAGATGCTCAAGACCAAATTGCGTGAGCAATTGAAGGATTACAAGCTTCCGGGGCTTTGAGGCAGCCGCTCCTCACCGTCACGGCCGTTGGAAACTGGCGCGGCCAAGGCCAGTGCACCCGTGGAACTGGCTCCGCCAGGCCACCGGGTGCGTCCCCCTCCCGCGCAGCGAGAGAGGGGTGAAGGCGCGCAGCGCCTCAGGGGGTGGCACCAAGTCCAGTCGCGTGTGCGACGCTGGTAGGGGCAATCCCTGAGCATCGCTTTGTTGCAACGCGGTACGCTGCGTTTTATATATTTACAAGGAGACAAGACCATGAAGTTCGCTATTAAGGCTGTAGCAGCCTCGGTAATCCTGGCAAGTGCTGGCGGGGCGTTCGCTCAAAAGGGCGAGACCGTCAAGATCGCCTGGCTCGACCCGCTTTCCGGCCTGATGGCGGCCGTGGGAACCAATCAGCTCAAGAGTTTCCAGTTCATCGCTGAAGAGTTCAACAAGAAGAACGCCGCAGGGGTCAAGTACGAGATCATCGGCATCGACAACAAGCTCAGCCCGCAAGAGACCACCAGCGCGCTGCGCTCGGCCATGGACCAGGGCGCACGCTACGTGGTGCAGGGCAACGGCTCCGGCCCGGCCCTGGCCATCATGGACGCGCTGGAAAAGCACAACTCCCGCAACCCCGGCAAGGAAGTCCTCTTCCTGAACTACGCCGCGGTGGACCCAGACCTGACCAACAGCAAGTGCAGCTACTGGCACTTCCGCCTGGACGCGGACACCTCCATGAAGATGGAAGCCCTGACCACGTACATGAAGGACATGCCCGAGGTCAAGAAGGTCTACCTGATCAACCAGAACTACGCGCACGGCCACCAGGTCGCCAAGTACGCCAAGGAAATGATGGGCCGCAAGCGTCCTGACGTGCAGTTCGTCGGCGACGACCTGCACCCCCTGGCCCAGGTGCGCGACTTCGCGCCCTACATCGCCAAGATCAAGCAGTCGGGTGCCGACAGCGTGATCACCGGCAACTGGGGCTCCGACCTGGCGCTGCTCATCAAGGCCGCCAACGACGCAGGCCTGAACAACGTCAACTTCTACACCTACTACGGCTCGGTCACCGGCAGCCCCACGGCCATGGGCTCGGCCGCTGCAGGCCGCGTGTACATGGTGGCCTACGCCCACATGAACCTGCCGGGTGAGATCAACAAGATCGTGGTGGACTACAAGAAGAAGTTCAACGACGACATGTACACCGGTGCGGTCTACCACGCCTTCACCATGCTGTCCGAAGGCTTTGCCAAGGCCAAGTCCACCGACCCCGTCAAGGTGGCCGCGGTGTTTGAAGGCATGAAGTTCAAGAGCTTCAACGGCGAGGTCGAGATGCGCAAGACCGACCACCAACTGCAGCAAGGCCTGTTCATCTCCAAGTGGGAAAAGGCCGGCGGCAAGTACCCGCTCGATTCGGAGAACACCGGCTACACCTTCGTGCCCGTGAAGTACTACGAGCCCTATGTGGCCAGCACGCCCTCGTCTTGCCAGATGAAGCGCCCGTAAACACGGTCCTGTGTTGCATCGCTTCGAGGCCCGACCACTCGGGCCTTTTTTTTACCCCTGCAGTGAAAAATTCCAATGAATTCTGAGTTTTTCGTGATCTCGCTGCTGAACGGAGTGAGCTACGGGCTCCTGCTGTTCATGCTCAGCTCGGGCCTCACGCTGATCTTCAGCATGATGGGTGTGCTCAATTTTGCGCACACCAGCTTTTACATGCTGGGTGCCTATTTCGCGTTCACCATCTCCGGAGTGGTGGGCTTCTGGCCGGCGCTCGTGCTGGCGCCGCTGGGGGTGTTTGCACTGGGCGCCGCGTTCGAGCGCTATTGCCTGCGCCGTGTGCACAAGTTCGGCCACGTGCCGGAGCTGCTCGTCACGTTCGGGCTCTCGTACCTCATTTTGGAAGTGGTGCAGCTGGTGTGGGGCCGCTCGACGGTGCCCTACGGCCTGCCCACGCAACTGCAGGGCCCCCTGTTCACGCTGTATGGCACGCAGTTCCCCAAGTCGCGCTCGTTCGTGATGCTGGTGGCGCTGCTGATGCTGGTGTCGGTGTGGCTGCTGCTCACCCGCACGCGCATCGGCCTCGTGATCCAGGCGGCGCTCAAGTACCCGCACATGGTGGAGGCGCTGGGCCACAACGTGCCGCGCGTGTTCATGCTGGTGTTCGGCGGCGGTGCGGCCCTGGCGGGCCTGGCCGGCGTGATCGGCGGCAACACCTACGTCACCGAGCCCGCGATGGCGGCGTCGGTGGGCTCCATCATCTTCGTGGTGGTAGTGGTGGGCGGCATGGGCTCGCTGGCGGGGGCGTTTCTCGCGTCGCTGCTCATCGGGCTGGTGCAGACCTTTGCCGTGGCGCTCGACTACTCGCTCATCCATGTGTTCAAGGCGGTGGGCGTGGCCGTCACCGACCAGACCTTCGGCTACCCGCTGCTCAAACTCACCATTTCACAAGTGGCCCCCATCCTGCCGTACCTGTTCCTCGTGCTGATCCTGATCTTCAGGCCCAAGGGTCTGCTGGGTACCCGGGAGGACTGAAGCCATGAATTCCAATTCGACACCTACCACCACTGGCTCCGGCGCCAGTTCCTACTACCGGTTCAAGCCCTGGAACGTGGGCCGATTCGTCATCTGGACGCTGTTCGCCGCCATGCTCATCGTCGCGCCGATGCTGTTTCGCAGCAGCCTGGCGCTGACGATGCTGTCGCAGATCGGCTACCTGATCATCATCTGCCTGTCGTACAACATCCTGCTGGGGCAGGGCGGCATGCTGAGCTTCGGGCATGCGGTGTACACGGGTCTCGGCTCGTTCATCGCCATCCATGCGATGAACATGGCGACCAAGGGTACGGTCAACATCCCGCTGGTGCTCATCCCGCTGGTGGGCGGGCTGGCCGGGGCGTTCTTCGCGATCATCCTGGGCTTTGTCACCACCAAGAAGTCGGGCACCACGTTTGCCATGATCACGCTCGGTATCGGCGAGCTGGTGGCGTCCATGGCGCTGATGTTCCCGGAGTTCTTCGGCGGCGAAGGCGGCATCACCACCGACCGCACCTACGGCAAGGCCTTCTTCGGCCTGAACTTCGGCTCGGGCATGCAGGTGTACTACCTGATCGCGGCCTACTGCTTCGTGTGCACCGCGGCGATGTTCGCCTTCACCGGCACGCCGCTCGGCCGCATCCTGAATGCGGTGCGCGACAACCCCGAGCGCGTGGAGTTCATCGGCTACAACACGCAGCGCGTGCGCTACTTCGCGTTCATCATTGCGGGCTTCTTCGCGGGCATCGGCGGGGGCCTGGCCACCATCAACTTCGAAATCATCACGGGCGCCGACAGCCTGAGCGTGATCCGCTCGGGCGGCTACCTGCTGTTCACCTTCCTGGGCGGGGCCACGTTCTTCTTCGGCCCCATCATCGGTGCGGTGCTGCTGGTGCTGGCCTCGGTGCTGCTGTCCGAGCTGTCCAAGGCCTGGTTGCTGTACCTGGGCCTGGTGTTCCTGTTCATGGTGATGTATGCGCCCGGCGGCATCGCCAGCCTGATCATGATGAACCTGCGCCTGGCCAAGTACGGCAAGCTGCGCCAGCTGGGCAGCTCGTACCTGGCGCTGGCCGGCACCGCCCTGGTGGGCGTGTTGGGCGCGGCCTGCATGATCGAGATGACCTACCACCTGCAGCTCAATGCGGCGCTGGGCTCGGAGCTGACCTTCATGGGCGCCACGCTCGACGCCAAGGGTTTTGCCAGCTGGTTCGGCGCCATCTTCGTGATGGTCACGGGCTTCGGACTGTTCGAGCTGTGCCGTCGCCAGTTCGTGCGCCAGTGGAGCACCATCCAGGAAGAAATCGAACACCACATCAAGCGTACGGAGGCGCTGTGAACATGGCCGCTGACAACGCAACCCCTGCCTACGCCCTGGAACTGCGCGACCTGCGCAAGAGCTTTGGCAAGACCGAAATCATCCGTGGCGCCAACCTGGTCGTGGCACCCGGCGAGCGCGTGGCCATCATCGGCCCCAACGGTGCTGGCAAGTCCACGCTGTTCAATCTGATCAGCGGGCGCTTTGCGCCCACCAGCGGCGACGTGATCCTGAACGGCCAGCGCATCAACGGCCTGGCGCCGTACGAGATAAACCGCAAGGGCCTGTCGCGCAGTTTTCAGATCACCAACATCTTCCCCAAGCTGTCGGTGTTCGAGAACCTGCGCTGCGGCGTGCTGTGGAGCATGGGCTACAAGTACACATTCCTGCGCTTTTTGTCGAACCTGCACGACGCCAACCAGCGTGCCAAAGAGCTCATGGAGATGATCAAGCTCGACAAGAAGCGCGACACCCTGGCCATGAACCTCACCTACGCCGAGCAGCGGGCTCTGGAGATCGGCATCACCATCGCCGGCGGCGCCAACGTGATCCTGCTGGACGAGCCCACGGCCGGCATGAGCAAAAGCGAGACCACGCGTTTCATCCACCTCATCAAGGAAGTGACCGAGGGCCGCACCCTGCTGACGGTGGAGCACGACATGGGCGTGGTGTTCGGCCTGGCCGACAAGATCGCCGTGGTGGTCTATGGCGAGGTGATCGCTTTCGATACCCCCGACAAGGTGCGCGCCAATGCGCGCGTGCAGGAGGCCTACCTGGGTTCGTCCGTGGCCGACGAGCAAGGCGCGGGACACTGAGATTGACTATGCTGAAAATTGACAACCTCCACGCCTACTACGGCAAGAGCCATGTGCTGCATGGTGTGAGTTTCGACGTCCAGCCCGGCGAGATCGTGGCGCTGCTGGGGCGCAACGGCTCAGGCCGCTCAACCACCGCCAAGGCCATCATGGGCCTGGTGGACTGGGAGGGCACGCTCGAGTGGAAGGGCCAGCCCCTGAACGGCAAGAAGGCCTACGAGATCGCCCACCTGGGCCTGGGCTACGTGCCCGAGAGCCGCGACGTGTTTCCCAACCTCACGGTGCACCAGAACCTGCTGCTGGGCCAAAAGGGCAGCGGCAAGGGCAGCCGCTGGACTTTCGACGACATGTACGAAATGTTCCCGCGCCTCAAGGAGCGCCAGCACACCGAGGCAGGCGTGATGTCCGGCGGCGAGCAGCAGATGCTCACGCTGTGCCGCACGCTGATGGGCGACCCCGACCTGATCATCATCGACGAGCCCACCGAGGGCCTGGCGCCCAAGATCGTCGAGTTGGTGGGGCAGTACCTGCAGACCCTGAAGGCGCGCGGCATCTCGGTGCTGCTGATTGAACAGAAGCTGACCATCGCGATGAAGATCTCGGACCGGGCGCTGGTGATGGGGCATGGGTCCATCGTGTTTCAGGGCACGCCGGATAGCCTGAGGGCGGACAACTACATTCGCAAGGAGTGGCTGGAGGTTTAGAAGCCCCCCTGAGTCGCCTGCGGCGCCTTCCCCCGGAGGGGGACGCCCCCAGCGCGGCGGGGCGGCCCTTGCGCGGGGGCGCTGGCCTGGAGCGCGCCAGTTTCGCGGGCTGAGGGCGTGGCTGAGGCCTGAGGACGCTTTTTTGCATCGGTCCACGAGGCGCCCGGTCTTAGGTGGCGCCTCTTTTTTGCCCGCATGAATCTACTCGTCAGGGGATATCTGAAACCCCCTTGTCCCGCCCGGGACAAATTGACACGCCAAACTGTTTCGAAGCCCCTACAATAAAAACGCACGATCGTTCTTTTTCACTCTCCAAGGAACAACAGCACCATGACCGCTGAATACAAAGTCCACGGCTCCGTTGCCGTGATCACGCTGGCAAACCCTCCCGTCAACGGGCTGGGCCTGGCCACCCGCCAAGGTATCGTGGACGGCCTGGCCCGTGCCAATGCCGATGCAGCGGTCACGTCCATCGTCATCACCGGAGCGGGCGGCGCCTTCTCGGGCGGTGCGGACATCAAGGAATTCGGCACCGACAAGTCGCTGCAAGAGCCCAACCTGCTGTCGGTGATCCTCGCTGTCGAGAACTCGGCCAAGCCCGTGGTTGCCGCCATGCACACCGTCGCCATGGGCGGCGGGCTGGAGCTGGCGCTGGGTTGCCACTACCGCATCGCCGCGCCTGGCTGCTCGATTGCGCTGCCAGAAGTCAAGCTGGGTCTGATCCCCGGCGCGGGCGGCACGCAGCGCCTGCCGCGCGTGATCGGCGTCGAAGCCGCGCTCAACCTGATCGTGAGCGGCGAGCCCGTCAAGAGCGAACTGATCGCCGGCGTGCCCGGCCAGAAGCTGTTCGACAAGCTGGCCGCATCGCCCGAGTCGCTGGCCGAAGAGGCCCTGGCGTTCGCGCAAAGCGTGGCGGACGCGCGTCCACTGCCCCTGGTGCGCAACTTCCCCTGCAAGCACCCTGAAGGCGACGCGTACTTTCAGTTCGCACGCAACATGGTCAAGGGCATGGCCAAGAACTTCCCGGCGCCCGCCAAGTGCGTGGACGCGGTCGAAGCGGCCACCAAGAAGAAGTTCGCTGAAGGCATGCTGGTCGAGCGCGAGATCTTCATCAACCTGATGTGGACCCCCGAGTCCCGCGCGCTGCGCCATCTGTTCATGGCAGAGCGCGCTGCGAGCAAGATCCCTGACGTGCCGTCGGACACCCCCAAGCGCGACATCAAGCTGGTGGGCGTGATCGGTGCGGGCACCATGGGTGGCGGCATCGCCATGAACTTCCTGAACGCCGGCATCCCCGTCAAGATGCTGGAGATGAAGCAGGAAGCCCTGGACCGCGGCATCGGCACCATCAAGAAGAACTACGAATCGCAGGTCAAGAAGGGCAAGCTCAAGGAAGACAAGTACGCCCAGCGCATGGCGCTGCTGTCCACCACGCTCAGCTACGACGAGCTCAAGGACTGCGACCTGATCATCGAAGCCGTGTTCGAAGAGATGGGCGTGAAGGAAGCCGTGTTCAAGCAGCTGGACGCCGTGGCCAAGCCCGGTGCCATCCTGGCCTCCAACACCTCCACGCTGGACGTGGACCAGATCGCCAACTTCACCAAGCGTCCCCAGGACGTGGTGGGCATGCACTTCTTCAGCCCCGCCAACGTGATGAAGCTGCTGGAAGTGGTGCGTGGCAAGGCCACCGCCAAGGACGTGCTGGCCACCGTGATGGCCATCGGCAAGAAGATCAAGAAGACCTCGGTCGTCTCGGGCGTGTGCGATGGCTTTATCGGCAACCGCATGATCGAGCGCTACAGCCAGCAAGCCGGCTTCTTGCTGGACGAAGGCGCCACGCCCCAGCAGGTGGACAAGGCCATCGAGAAGTTCGGCTTTGCCATGGGCCCGTTCCGCATGGGTGACCTGGCCGGCAACGACATCGGCTGGGCGATCCGCAAGCGCCGCTACAGCGAAAAGCCCGACATGAAGTACAGCAAGACGGCAGACCTGCTGTGCGAACTGGGCCGCTTCGGCCAGAAGACCGGCGCAGGCTGGTACGACTACCAGGCCGGCAAGCGCGATGCGATCCCGAGCGATGTGGTGAACAAGATGATCGAGGAGCACCGCAAGACCCTGGGCACGGCGCCGCGCAAGATATCCGACGAGGAAATCGTGCAGCGCCTGGTGTTCGCGCTGGTGAACGAAGGCGCGCACATTCTGGAAGAGGGCATTGCCAGCAAGTCCGGCGACATCGACATGGTGTACCTGACCGGCTACGGCTTCCCCATCCACCGCGGTGGCCCCATGCACTACGCCAGCGAAGTGGGCCTGTTTAACGTGGTGCAGGCGATGAACCGCTTTGCACAGAACCCCATGGACGACGCCAACGCCTGGAAGCCCGCTCCGCTGCTGGCCAAGCTGGCCGCCGAAGGCAAGGCCTTCCAGTAAGTCTGCGCCAACGTTCACCGATTAAAGGATTTCCCATGACCTCCGCAGTGATTGTCTCCACCGCCCGCACCCCGCTTGCCAAGAGCTGGAAGGGCTCCTTCAACATGACCCATGGCGCCACGCTGGGCGGCCACGCGGTGCAGCATGCCGTGCAGCGCGCCGGTATCGACGGCGCCGATGTCGACGACGTCATCATGGGCTGCGCCACGCCGGAAGGCGCCACGGGCAGCAACATCGCGCGCCAGATCGCGCTGAAAGCCGGCCTGCCCATCACCGCATCGGGCGTCACCGTCAACCGCTTTTGCTCGTCGGGCCTGCAGACCATTGCTCTGGCGGCCCAGCGCATCATCGCCGGAGAAGCCGACGTGTACGTGGCAGGCGGTGTGGAAAGCATCTCCTGCGTGCAGCAAGAGATGAACCTGCACATGATCCAGGACCTGGCCCTGGCCAAGCAAAAGCCCGAGATCTACTGGAGCATGCTGCAGACCGCCGAGCAGGTGGCCAAGCGCTACAACATCGGCCGCGAAGCGATGGACGAGTACGGTGCCGCCAGCCAGCAAAAGGCCTGCGCCGCACAGGCCGCCGGCCTGTTCGATGCCGAGATCGCGCCCATCACCGTCACCGCCGGCATCGCCGACAAGACGCTGGGCCTGATCACCAAACAATTCACAGTGAGCAAGGACGAAGGCACGCGTGAAGGCACCACGGTGGAGGCCATTCAAGGCCTGCGCTCGGCACTGCCCGGCGGCTTGATCTCTGCGGGCAACGCCAGCCAGTTCTCCGACGGCGCGGGCGCCTGCGTGGTGACCAGCGAAGAGTACGCCAGCAAGAAGGGCCTCAAGCCCCTGGGCCGTTTCCTCGGCTTTGCCGTGGCTGGCTGCGAGCCCGACGAAATGGGCATCGGCCCGGTGTTCGCCGTGCCCAAGGTGCTCAAGAAGCTGGGCCTTACCGTGCAGGACATCGACCTGTGGGAGCTGAACGAAGCCTTCGCCGTGCAGGTGCTGTACTGCCGCGACAAGCTGGGCATCCCGGCCGACCGCCTGAACGTGAACGGCGGCGCGATCGCCGTGGGCCACCCCTACGGTGTGTCGGGCCAGCGCCTCACGGGCCACGCGCTCATCGAAGGCAAGCGCCGCGGCGCCAAGAAGGTGTGCGTGACCATGTGCATCGGCGGCGGCATGGGTGCTGCCGGCGTCTTCGAAGTGTTCTGACCCATGGCGTTCCGGCGCTCTGCCGGCATGCGCACCGGGCCGGCCTTGCCCAAGGCCGGTCTGTATGGGGGCTTACATACATGGCCGCCGAGCGCGTGCGGGTGGCGGGGCTCTGAATGCGGCAGGGCCATTGATGCAGTGACAGGGGGTTGAGAAGAAGGGGCTACAAATTGTTGCCTTGTGGGGGCGCGCAAACCCCAACGGCGGCACCGGCGCGCGGCAGAATCCGCCGCGGTTGCTGGCGCCCCTGGGTGCCGGGCCGTCTCCGCCTTTCTTCTTTTTCTTCCTTTCACCGGTTTTCCCATGCGTCGCACACCTTCACTTCGATTTCTCACCGCACTCTCCGCGCTGGCCGTGGCCTGCGGTGCCCACGCACAAAGCTTCAAGCTCCAGCAGCCGCTGGAGTCCGACGCCGACGTGGTGCTGCAGGAGATCGTGCTCGACGCCAAGCAGACCAGTGTCACGCTGGTGGTGAAGAACAGCACCGACGAGGCGTTCGAAGCCTGCGCGCAGCCCAACGGCTCGCCCGACGCCTTCACGCTCAAGGACCTGGACAGCGGTGCGGTGCTGCCGCAGCGCGCCATCAGCGGCCTCACGCTGTGCAACGTGAAGATGGACACGGTCAAGCCCGGCCGCACCAAGTTTCTGAAGATCACTTTCCCGCCGCTCCCGGCAGGTGCCACGCGCCTGCAGCTCGGAGAGGCCAGCTGCCAGCCCAAGCCCGATTCGGGTATGGAGTACTGGTGTTTCAAGAACATCGCGCTGCCCGCACGCTGATCCTCGCGCTGGCGAGGGGGCAGGGCATGCAGCATTCAAGGAGACCTCATGACCCTGCGTTCCACGCTCGACTTCCTGCTGTACGACTGGCTGCGGGCCGAGAG
>Ga0209023_10005351_pt1 | contig 14082 bp, 14 predicted proteins | sample LakOneMetagenome_FD_187468 | JGI IMG/M metagenome (GOLD analysis project Ga0209023, IMG submission 187468) | Freshwater and sediment microbial communities from Lake Erie, Canada (SPAdes) (version 2) | ecosystem: Environmental > Aquatic > Freshwater > Lentic | place: Lake Erie, Canada...
CCGATCTTAGCGATAAAGGTGGGACCACCACCCCTTGAAAGGCGCGAGAGGGCGCTGCCCCCTCGCGCTCCTCCGAGATATTTATCATCGGGAAATGAGGGTGTTCGATTTTATGGAGCACCTTAGATCCGGGTGGATTGGGGCTTCGAGTTTGGATATGCCTCGGGTCATGGCTCACGATGACAACATATCCGGCGCAACACCGATGATGGCGCAATATCTGGAGATCAAGGCGCGCTATCCAGATGCGCTTTTATTCTATCGGATGGGCGACTTCTTCGAGATGTTCTTTGCCGATGCGGAAGCGGCGGCGGCGGCGCTTGATATTGCCTTGACCAAGCGCGGTCAGCATCTTGGGCAAGACATTCCGATGTGCGGCGTTCCGGCTCATGCGGCTGAGGGGTATCTGCTGACACTGATCCGCAAGGGGTTCCGGGTCGCGATTGCCGAACAGATGGAAGACCCTGCCGAAGCGAAGAAGCGCGGCGCAAAATCCGTGGTAGCGCGGGATGTCGTGCGGTTAGTGACGCCGGGTACGCTGACTGAGGATTCGCTGCTGGAAGCGCGGCGGCACAACTTCCTTGCGGCCTGGTCCGAGGTGCGGGACGAAGCGGCGCTTGCGTGGGCAGACATATCGACAGGTGAGTTCCGGGTAATGAGTTGCCCGTTGGTTCGGCTAGGGCCGGAACTGGCGCGACTTGCCCCGCGCGAGGTCGTGGTGAGCGAGGCAAAAGAAGCGGATTGCGCTGGAATAGTGTCAGATCTGGGCGCTGCGCTGACGCCATTGTCGCGGGGGTCGTTTGACAGCGCTGGATCGGAGAAAAGGCTGTGCGATCTGTTCGGCGTCGGGACGCTGGACGCTTTTGGTGCATTTGACAGGGCTGAACTTTCGGCGATGGGAGCCATTGTCGAATATCTGGACCTGACGCAGCGGGGCAAGTTGCCGCTGTTGCGGCCACCCGTCAGAGAGAACTCGGGCGGCTTCGTGCAGATTGATGCGTCGACGCGGCGCAATCTGGAAATTTCGCAAAGTCTTTCGGGTGGGCGAGATGGGTCGTTGATCGCTGCGATTGACAGGACGGTCACGGCAGGCGGTGGGAGGCTTCTTGATCGGCGGCTGGCGGCTCCGTCGCGCGATCTGAATGACATCCGGTCACGGCTGGAGGCTGTTAGGGTCTTGGCAAACGACACCCGCCTGGCCGAGCAATTGCGTGCTGACCTGAAAATGGTGCCCGATATTGATCGCGCGCTGTCGCGTCTGGCTCTGGACCGGGGCGGGCCGCGTGATCTGGCCGCGATCCGGAGTGGGATCAGGGGTGCGGGTCGGATTGCGGCGCGTCTGGCCGTTGAAGTGCCGGACAGACTTGGGCAGGCGGCGCGGGCTCTGATCGGGCATGAGGCGCTGGTTGAGTTGCTGGAAGCTGCGTTGGTAGAAGAGTCGCCACTGTTGGCGCGGGACGGAGGCTTCATCGCGCCGGGCCACGATGCAGATCTGGATGAGTCGAGGACGCTGCGGGACGAAGGACGGAGCGTCATTGCCGGGATGCAGGCGGATTATGCCGCGCTGGCGGGGGTGCCGAGCCTGAAGATCAAGCACAACAATGTGCTGGGGTATTTCATCGAGACGACGGACACTCATGCGGGGCGGATGCTGTCACCGCCGCTATCAGAGACCTTTATCCATCGACAGACCACTGCCAATCAGGTTCGTTTCACCACGGTGAAGCTGAGCGAGATGGAGACGAAGATCCTGAATGCGGGAAACCGCGCGCTGGAAATTGAGAAACGGCTGTTTGACGGTCTGAAGGCTGCGGTGCTTGCCGAGGCGGCGCCGGTTGCGGCGGCGGCGCGTGCTTTGGCGGAGATCGACGTAACAGCTGCTTTGGCCGATCTGGCGCGTGGCGAGGATTGGGTGGAGCCCCTGGTGGACGATAGTCGCGCTTTCGAGATCGAGGGCGGGCGGCATCCGGTGGTGGAGCGGGCGTTGAGACGGACGGGTGAAGCGTTTGTGGCCAATGATTGCGCGCTGACGTCTGGGGATACTCCGGCGGTCTGGCTGCTGACGGGGCCGAACATGGCGGGTAAGTCCACCTTCCTGCGGCAAAATGCTTTGATTGCGTTGCTGGCGCAGGCGGGGTCGTTCGTGCCTGCGTCGCGGGCGCATGTCGGGTTGGTCAGTCAGTTGTTCAGCCGTGTTGGAGCGGCGGATGATCTGGCGCGGGGACGGTCGACTTTCATGGTCGAGATGGTGGAGACGGCGGCGATCCTCAATCAGGCGGATGACCGGGCGTTGGTGATCCTTGACGAGATCGGACGCGGGACGGCGACCTATGACGGGCTGTCGATTGCCTGGGCGACGCTGGAGCATCTGCATGACACGAACCGATGCCGGGCGCTTTTCGCGACCCATTACCATGAGATGACGGCGCTGGCGGGGAAACTGGCCGGGGTCGAGAACGCGACGGTGACGGTGAAGGAATGGGACGGCGAGGTCATCTTCCTCCACGAGGTCAAGAAGGGTGCGGCGGATCGGTCCTATGGGGTACAGGTCGCGCGGCTGGCCGGGTTGCCGCAGGCGGTGGTCGAGCGGGCCAAGGTCGTGCTCGAAGCGCTGGAAAAGGGCGAGCGGGAAGGCGGCGCTCGGAAACATGCCCTGATCGATGACCTGCCGCTGTTCAGTGCTATGCCCGCGTCGGCCCCGGTGGCGCGGCCACAGAAGGGACCGTCTCCGCTTGAAGAGAGGGTAAAGACGCTGCATCCCGACGAGATGACCCCGCTTCAGGCACTGGCCGCACTTTATGATCTGAAAAGGGCTTTCGGGGAGTAAGCAAGGGCGCGATATTGGCCTTCAGAGGGAAGGTACCGCAGTGGGACCTTGATCATCATTCCAAGAAATCAATGGGTTAAATTTTTTCGTTAGGCAGATTTTAACGAGTTGCTCAGTCAGTTCTACCCTTACCTTTTGCAGGCTTTTCCCATGTGTCTGGCCACTCTTGCCGCGTGTGACTAGTCCAATCGGACTATTGCCGACCGGCCGGATCGAGGCGATGTTCACCCGGTTGCGCGCCATGCTTGGGTCAGTGCCGCTGACGCCTCAGATGGCTGTGATCAATGCGGTGGATGGCGCGGCGTTTCAATTGCGGATTGCCCCGCATCTGGCCGATCCGATCTTGCCTGAAACAAAGCTAGACCGGGAAAGGGCCAAGATAGACTTTCTTGTAACGCTGGAACCGGCGATGCCAAGGCCGGGCCCACTCGATCTTATCCAGCGGAGCTTTGGTCTGTCGCGGGCCGAGGCGATGGCGGCTTTTGCGCTGGCAGAGGGTCAGTCGGCGACCGATCAGGCCGAGAGCAGAGGCGTGTCCGTCCATACGATCAGAAATCAGATCAAGTCCGCGATGATCAAGATGGGCGTCCACCGGCAAACGGACATGGCTGTGCTGATTTCGCGGATGCTGGCATCAGGCAGTAAAAGCTGAGAGCCATCTCCAACGAAAAAGGCGCGCGGTTTCGCGCGCCTTCGTAGCGATATGCACCTGCTCAGGACTTCGGTGTCGAGCTGACGCCGACCTGCGCGGGGCGCAGAAGGCGGTCATGCAGAAGGAAGCCTTCCGTCATCACCTGAATGATGTCACCGGCCTTGGTGCCGGGCAGCGGAGCTTCGAACATCGCCTGGTGCTGTTGCGGGTCGAAAGCATCGCCGATTTGCGGAGTGATCGGGGTGACGCCGTGGCGGGTCAGGACATTGATCAGTTCGCGCATGGTCAGTTCGACGCCTTCGATCAAGGCCTGAGCCGCAGCGCGCTGTTCCTCGTTGGCGGAATCGAGGGCGCGTTTGAGGTTGTCGAACACCGGCAGCAGATCCTTGGCAAGCTTCGAGCCGCCATATTGCTCGGCCTCGCGGCGATCACGTTCGCCACGCTTGCGGACATTCTCTGCATCGGCGAGGGCGCGCATGAAGCGATCCCTCATCTCGTCGCGCTCGGCCTTGACGGCTTCAAGCTCGGCCAAGAAGGCATCCTCGTCGGACTGCTCTTCGCCCATCAGGATCTGATCTTCGGCCAGTTCGTCTTTCTTCATCTCACTCATCAGTTCTATCCCTTGCGCTCACCCGACAGAATCCTGCCGACAAGCTGCGCCGTGTAGTCCACGATTGGCACGATGCGTCCATAGTTCAGTCGCGTCGGTCCGATCACGCCCACGGCGCCAATGATCTTACGGTCAGCGTTCATATAGGGAGAGACCACCAGAGAGGAACCCGAAAGTGAGAAAAGTTTGTTCTCGGACCCTATGAAAATGCGCACACCTTCGCCGGTTTCCGCAAGTTCGAGGAATTCGGCGATGTCCCGCTTGCGTTCGAGATCGTCAAAGAGGCTGCGAATCCGCGCAAGATCGGCCTCGGCGGTCTGATCGAGGAGATTCGACTGACCGCGCACGATCAACCGTTCCTGAGATTCGCCGGGGTGATCCCACAGGGCAAAGCCGCCTTCGACAAGCTCGCGGGCGAGGTTGTTCAGTTCTTGCCTGCGGTTTTCCATCTCGTTGCGGATATGGGTGCGCAGTTCTGAAAGCGTCCGGCCTTCCGCGAGCGCGTTGAGGAAATTGCCCGCCTCGCGCATGGAGGCCGGGGTCTGGCCGAGCGGTGGGGTGAAGACGCGGTTTTCGACATGGCCGTCGGCAAAGACCAGAACAACGAGCGCGCGGTCTGCACCGAGCGAGACGAATTCGATATGGCGGATGGGTGCTTCGTGTTTGGGCGTCAGGACTAGGCTTGCACCGTGGGTGATCCCGGAGAGTGCGGCCCCTACCCTGTCGAGAAGCGTTCCGACATCGGCTTCCGGACGGGTCACGGTTTTGTCGATGGCTTGACGGTCTTCGAGCGTGACGGTCGACACTTCCATCAACCCATCAACGAACATGCGCAGACCGAGTTGGGTCGGGACGCGGCCGGCAGAGATGTGCGGGCTGTCGAGAAGGCCGAGGTATTCCAGGTCCTGCATGACGTTGCGGATCGTAGCGGCGGAAACCGGCTCGCTCATCGAGCGGGTGAGAGACCGGGAACCGACAGGATCCCCGGAATCGAGGTATCCTTCCACGACCCGGCGAAAGACTTCGCGGGAGCGGTCGTTGAGTTGGGTCAAGATCTTCTTGCCGTCGTTCATGCGCATGATCCTCTGATCGTCAATAAAGAGCGGGAAAGGCTCACGTCAATCGGGGTTGCATCGGGTTCCGCCACGCCTGTAATTGGCCCGTGAGTTCATGAGAGGATTGAGTGATGCGACCTTCCGGCCGGAAACTTGATGAAATGCGCCCGATTTCTATTGAAACCGGGGTAACGAAGCATGCCGAAGGGTCCTGTCTGATCCGCTGTGGTGACACTCAGGTGATCTGCACCGCGACGATCGAGGACAAGGCTCCATCATTCCTCAAGGGGACGGGGCTGGGCTGGGTGACGGCGGAATACGGGATGCTGCCGCGCGCGACCAACACGCGCAACCGGCGCGAGGCGGCTGCGGGCAAGCAATCCGGTCGGACGCAGGAGATTCAGCGGCTCATCGGGCGGGCGTTGCGCGCCGGAGTGGACCGGGTGGCGCTGGGCGAGCGGCAGATCGTGGTGGACTGCGATGTGATCCAGGCTGATGGCGGCACACGCTGTGCGTCGATAACCGGCGGCTGGGTGGCGCTGCGGCTGGCAATGAACAAGCTGCTGAAGTCGGGCGTGATCGTCAGCGACCCGATCATCGACCATGTGGCGGCCGTCAGCTGCGGGATTTATGCCGGGCAACCGGTCGTCGACCTCGACTATGCCGAGGACAGCGAGGCGGGGACGGACGGCAACTTTATCCTGACCGGACGCGGGCGGCTGATCGAGGTGCAGATGTCGGCAGAGGGGGCGACTTTCTCGCGCGAGGAGATGGGCAAGCTGCTGGATCTTTCCGAAGCCGGGGCGGCGGCGCTGGTGGCGGCGCAAAAGGCGGCGATCTGATGCGCAAGTTCGGCGGCGACAAGCTTCTGGTGGCGACCCACAACAGGGGCAAGCTTGAAGAAATCGCCGCCTTGCTGAAGCCTTACGGTATCACATGCGTGAGCGCCGGTGATCTGGGGCTGGCCGAGCCGGATGAGACAGAGAGCACGTTTGTCGGCAACGCGCGGATCAAGGCCCATGCTGCGGTGAAGGCGACAGGGTTGCCGGCACTGGCCGATGACAGCGGCATCGAAGTCGACGGGCTTGGCGGCGCGCCGGGGGTTTATACGGCCGATTGGGCGATGACACCCTCCGGACGCGATTTCATCATGGCGATGGAGCGGACATGGCGAGAGTTGGAAGCGGCAGACGCCCCCTACCCGCGTCGCGCGCAATTTCGGGCCACGATGGTTCTGGCCTGGCCGGACGGGCATGACGAGGTGTTCGAGGGCAAGGTCGATGGACAGGTGATCTGGCCTATGCGTGGCAAACAGGGTCACGGTTATGATCCGATGTTCCAACCGGATGGCTATGACATAACCTTTGCCGAGATGGATGCTGACGAGAAGAACCGCATCAGTCACCGTGCCGACGCATTTGCGAAACTCGCCACCTGCTTTGAGGGAGACTAAGATGGTCAAATTGATTTCGACCGGATCGCCGTTTGAAAAGACCATGGGCTACAGCCGCGCCGTGGTGAAAGGCCCGTGGTGCTTTGTCTCGGGCGTGACGGGATATGACTATTCCACAATGACGATGCCGGACGATGTGGCCGAGCAGACGAACAATTGCTTCAAGACCATCAAATGGGCGCTGGAGCAGGGTGGGTTCACGATGGCCGATATCGTGAGAGTGCAATATACCGTCACCGACGCCGCTTTAGTGGACGCCATCGTGCCGGTGTTGGGTGCGCATCTGGGTGATATCCGCCCTGCGGCAACGATGGTGATTGCGGGACTTATCAAGCCCGAGATGAAAGTTGAAATCGAAGTCACGGCGTTGAAGGAATAGTGTCTATTCGGGCAGAAAATCGATGATCGAGGATTGGCGGAACGGCGGTTTTGGCCTTTATCTGCATTGGCCGTTCTGTACCTCGAAGTGCCCTTATTGTGACTTCAACAGCCATGTGGCTGCCTCTGTCGATCAGGACCGCTGGCTCCGCGCATATTTGGCCGAGATTGATCGCGTGGCCGGGGAGACAGAGGGTCGGGTTCTCAACACGGTCTTCTTTGGCGGCGGGACGCCATCGCTGATGGATCCTGACTTGGTGCACGGCATTCTGGACCGTATTCGCGCGAGCTGGACGCCCGCCAATGACTTCGAGGTTACGCTTGAGGCCAATCCGGGTTCGGTCGAAGCGGGCCGCTTCCGGGCCTATGCGAAAGCCGGTGTAAACCGGCTGTCGATGGGAATGCAGGCGCTGAACGACCGCGATCTGAAACGGCTTGGAAGGATGCATACGGTCGCCGAAGGCCGCGCTGCGTTCGATATTGCCCGTGGCTCGTTCAATCGCGTCAGTTTTGACCTGATCTATGCCCGGCAGGACCAAACCCCAGAAGACTGGCGGCGCGAATTGCGTGAGGCTTTGTCGATGGCGGTCGATCACTTCTCGCTGTACCAACTGACCATCGAAGATGGGACGATCTTCGGCGCGCGCGCGGCCTCCGGGCATCTGAAAGGTTTGCCTGATGACGAGTCATCTGGTGATATGTATTTGATAACACAAGATATATGCGACGAATTTGGGCTCCCTGCCTATGAGGTGTCCAACCATGCGCAGCCGGGCGCGGAAAGTCGGCACAATCTGATTTATTGGCGCTATGGCGATTACGCGGGCATTGGGCCAGGTGCGCACGGGCGCCTTACTCGTGGCGGCCAGCGCTGGACAACCGAGGCCCCAAAGGCTCCCGGCAAATGGCTTGAGATGGTCGAACAGCACGGAAATGGCGAAGGTCCGCGTGAGAAACTGAGTGGTGCGGATCAGGCGACGGAGTTCTTGCTGATGGGTCTGCGACTTGCGGAAGGTGTGGACATGGGACGGTTTGAGGCGCTTTCCGGGAACCCGACGCGGATCGACAGGATTGATGACCTGGAAGCAATCGGAATGATCTGGCGTGATGGGCAGAGGATCGGCGCGACACGCGAGGGGCGGCCGGTGCTGAATGCAATCTTGCGGGAGATCTTGGCATGATCAGGGGACTTTGGGCTGCCATTGGTCTGATCGCGCTTGCCCTTGGGGTGATCGGCATGTTCCTGCCGTTCCTGCCAACTGTTCCTTTTCTGCTGGCCGCTGGCTTCTTCTTTGGAAAATCCTCGGCCCGTCTTCACTACTGGCTGCTGAATCATCCGGTACTTGGGCCGCCGATCCATAATTGGAACGAGAAGGGTGCAATTTCTCGTCGAGCGAAGTGGCTAGCGACGGCGTCGTGTCTTGCGGCGCTGATCATGTCCTTTGCGCTGGGCTTTTCGGCCAAAGTCATTGCCGTACAGGCCATCGCGCTGATCGGCGTGATGGGGTTTATCTGGACAAGACCAGACGGCTGACCGTCAGCGAAGCTGCGACAGGAGTTGGCAGAGCTCGTCCAGTTGTTCGAGCGACTTGTAGGTGATGCTCAGCGATCCACCGCCGTCGCTTTTGTGATCGATCACAACTTTCATCCGCAGGTTTGCCGACAGATCCTGCTCAAGAACGCGAGTGTCTGCGTCTTTCTCCGGCTGTCGGGTGCGCGTGCCCTGCCCTTTTTTCTGCTTGGGCGCCATCGCAAGTCGTTCGGTTTCGCGGACCGATAGCCCGCCTGCAATGACGTCACGCGCCAGCGAGATGGGATCCACCGTCGCCACGAGGGCGCGGGCATGACCGGCGGAAAGTTTGCCCTCGCGGAGCCAGCCAAGCACCTCATCGGGAAGGTTGAGGAGGCGCAGCAAATTCGCGATATGGCTGCGGCTTTTGGAAAGTGCTTCGGCCAGTTTTTCCTGCGTATGCCCAAAGCGGTCCATCAGTTGACGGTAGCCCATCGCTTCCTCAACTGCATTGAGATCGGCGCGCTGAATGTTTTCGATGATGGCGAGTTCGAGGAGCTCGGTATCGGTGACTTCACGCACCACGACCGGAAGTTCGTGCAGTTGCGCCAACTGCGCGGCGCGCCAGCGACGTTCGCCGGCGACTATCTCGTAAGTACCTGATTTTCTTTTATTATCTCGAACAATCAGTGGCTGGATTACACCCTTTTCGCGGATCGATGCCGCCAACTCCTCCAGCGCTTCCGACGGGAAATCGCGGCGGGGCTGGTCGGGATTCGGCTCGATCAGCTCTATCGGGACCAAAAAATCGGCACGCCGCGGCGTATCCTCGGCGGACTGCGGACCTGCGCCCACGTCCGCCATGAGCGCCGAAAGGCCCCTGCCCAACCCGCGACGCTCTGCCTTTTTGTCAGCCATGCTCAAGCCTCTCATGAAATCTTTTTGTGGCGCGCAAGGAGTTCCTGCGCGAGCTTACGGTAGGCGATGCTACCCTTGGAAAGCGGATCATAGGTCAGAACCGGCAACGAATACGAGGGCGCCTCGCTCACGCGGACGTTGCGTGGAATGACGGTGCGGAAAACCAGTTCGCCCAGGTTGGAGCGGGCATCGTTTTCGACCTGCTGCGACAGGTTGTTGCGGCCGTCGTACATGGTCAACACCACACCCTCGATCCGCAGGTCGCGGTTGGCGGATTGGCGGACCGTGCGGATGGTCAACATGAGCTGCGATAGCCCTTCAAGCGCGAAAAATTCAGCCTGAAGCGGCACCAGAACCGATTGCGCAGCAATCATGGCGTTCACGGTGAGCAGACTGAGCGACGGCGGGCAGTCGATCAGGATGTAGTCGAAGCCATAGGGATCGATCGCGGGTTGGCGCAGCGCGTCGTGGAGAAGAAAGCTGCGCTTTTCGTTGGAAACAAGCTCGATATCGGCTGAGGAAAGGTCGGTGGTTGCGGGACACAGCGACAGACCCGGCACGTTGGTTGGGCGGATTACATCCGTCAGGTTGGCGTCCTCGATCAGCAGGTCGTAAGTCGTCAGGCCACGGTCTCCCGGCTCGGCACCAAGACCGGTGGAGGCATTGCCTTGCGGATCGAGGTCGACGAGGAGCACTTTCTGACGGACCTCGCACAGAGCAGCGGCAAGGTTGATCGCCGTTGTCGTCTTGCCGACTCCGCCCTTCTGGTTGGCCACGGCAATGATGCGTGGCGCGGATGGCCGGGTTGGATCAGACACGCGAAATCCCCCATATCTTGTAGATTACGGCGTCCGGATCGGTCGCGCTTTTTATTGTTTCGTATGAAAATCGTGCCTTTTCAAGGGCGTCACGAAGCTCCGCCTCGTGGTTAGCGCCCTTTGGGAACAGCGCGCAACCGTCCGGGGCCAAGTGCCGTTCGGCAAAGGTCAGCAGCTTTTCCAACGGCGCCAACGCTCTTGCGGAGAGGATATCAACTGCCATCGGCGGCAAGGACTCCGCCCGACTGGCAAGAACCTTGACCTGAACATCGGTCGCTCTTGCTGCGGTTTGCAGAAACACCGCCTTTCGCTGATCGCTTTCGACAAGCGTCATATCAAGGCGCCGCCCATCTCCGGCAGCGAGAATGGCAACGACCAAGCCAGGAAACCCCCCGCCGCTGCCCAAGTCCGCCCAGGATTCACTCGCCGCTGATGCAAGGCGATAAAGTTGCGCCGAGTCGGTGAAGTGCCGGTCCCAAAGCGCGCCAATGGTGGAGCGCGCCACGAGATTGATGGCTGGGTTCCATTTTTCGATCAGCGCCTGATAGGTCCGCAGCTTTTCAATTGTTTCACGTGAAACATCCTGCCCGGCCAAAGTCCTTGCGTCGGTCATCCTGCCGCCCGCATCCTTGCATCGCGGCGCAGGACGGCGAGCAACAGCGTTAACGCGGCCGGCGTCATCCCCTCGATTCTCGCGGCATGGGCGAGCGTCTCCGGGCGCTGCCGTTCCAGCTTGGTCCGAAGTTCGTTCGACAGGCTGTGGAGCGAGCGGTAATCGAAATGAGCCGGAATCGCCGTGCCCTCGTCGCGCTTCAGCAGGTCAACATCGGCCTGCTGGCGGTCTATGAAGGTCGCATAAATCGCGTCACGGGCGAGCTGCTCCTGAATTTGCGCTGGTATTTCAGCCAGTTGCGGGTTCGCGTCGGCAAGGGCTGAAAAGGATACCTCTGGCATCGACAGGAGCCTGAAGGCCGAGCGGCGCTGGCCGTCCTGATTGACATGTATGCCCATCTGCGCGGCCGCCTGCGGCGTAAAGGTCGTTTCTTCCAGAAGCGTCCGGCCCGATGCAAGCGCTTCGCTCTTCCGTTCAAAGGTGGCGCGGCGCGTTTCGCCTACGCAACCCAAGGAAATGGCGGTCGGAGTCAGGCGCTGGTCTGCATTGTCGGCCCGGAGAGAAAGCCGGAACTCTGCACGTGAGGTAAACATGCGGTAGGGCTCGGATACGCCGCGCGTAATGAGATCATCGACCATTACACCGATGTAGCTATCGGTTCTGCCAAAAATCACGCGATCTTCATCGCGCGCAGACCGGGCGGCATTCAACCCGGCGACTAGCCCCTGCGCCGCAGCTTCTTCGTAGCCGGTCGTCCCGTTGATCTGTCCAGCGAGATACAGGCCCGGCACATCCTTAAGTTCCAGCGAAGCCGAGAGCGCGCGTGGGTCGACATAGTCATATTCAATCGCGTAGCCGGGCTGCGTTATGACCGCATCCTCCAGCCCAACAATGGAATGAACATAAGCCTCCTGCACATCTGCCGGGAGAGATGTCGAAATGCCGTTCGGGTAGACCGTAGAATCGTCAAGCCCTTCTGGCTCAAGGAAAATCTGATGTGAGCTCTTGTCGGCAAACCTGACGACCTTATCCTCGATCGATGGGCAGTAACGTGGGCCGACGCCCTCGATATGGCCACCATACATGGCGGATCGGTTCAGGTTTTCGCGGATGATTGCGTGGGTCTTGTCGTTGGTGTGCGTGATCCCGCAAGAGATCTGCCGCGCAAAGGGTTTGTCATGCAGGAAGGAAAACAAGGCCGGGACATCATCGCCCGGCTGCATTTCCAGTTTCGTCCAGTCGATGGTCCGTCCATCGAGTCGCGGCGGGGTTCCGGTTTTAAGCCGGCCTATGGGCAGGCCAAAACCACGCATCCTCTCCGCCAGCGGCACTGATGGTCTGTCACCCATCCGCCCGCCCGCAGAGCTGACATCGCCAATATGAATGACGCCACGCAGGAATGTGCCGGTGCTGATCACCACGGCCCGTGCAGCAATCTCTGCGCCATCCATCAGCCGAACGCCAGCCACCGCACTGCCAGACATCAGCAAGTCGGCGACTTCGCCTTCAACAATCTCCAGCCCTGGCATCGCCCGCAGCTCTGCCTGCATGGCTTCGCGAAACAGCCTCCGGTCGGCCTGGGTGCGCGGCCCCTGCACCGCTGGTCCTTTTCGGCGGTTCAAAAGCCGGAACTGGATGCCAGCAAGGTCGGCAACGCGACCCATTGCGCCATCCATCGCGTCAATCTCTCGAACGAGATGGCCTTTGCCGAGTCCGCCGATGGCCGGATTGCAAGACATCGCACCAATCGTATCGGCGCGCATGGTCACCAGCGCTGTGCGCGCGCCCATGCGGGCAGCGGCGTGAGCCGCTTCCGCTCCGGCATGTCCGCCGCCAACCACGATGACATCAAAATGTTTCACGTGAAACACCCTCACTTACCGATGCAGAAACTGGAGAAAATCTCGTCCAGCAAATCCTCGACATCAATCCGACCGACCAGCGAATCCAGCGAACGGATCGCCCTGTGCAGATGTTCGGCAGCCAGCTCGGCGATGACGAGCCCGCCTTCTACCTCGTTCCGAGCCGATTCCAAAGCCCCAATCGCCTTAGTCATCGCAACCCTGTGGCGCTCGCGCGTCATAAGCCCCGCGCCGGCGGCCCTTCCGGAAAGCACCTCGGTTACCCGCTCGATCAGCACTGCCAGCCCCTCACCCGTCCTGCCACTGACGGCGAATCCGGTGTCTCCGCGAATATCCGCTTTACCCCACACCAATATGTCATCGGTTCGCGGCGGAAGCAGCGGCACATCTTCACCGTCGAGAAGGAAGATCCGCAGATCGGCCCCCTCTGCCCGTTGCAAAGCGCGCGAGATGCCGATGGACTCCACGTGATCGTCGCTGTCGCGCAGGCCCGCCGTGTCCAGAAGCGTGACGGGCAGCCCGCCCAGATCCATACGAACTTCGATAACGTCGCGGGTGGTTCCGGCCAGTTCAGAGGTGATTGCTGCATCCCGGCCGGCAAGCGCATTGAGAAGTGTGGACTTTCCCGCGTTCGGGCGACCCACGATGGCTACCTCATAGCCGTCACGAATCCGTTCTGCCGCGCCAACACCGCCCGCGTCGCGTTGCAGTTCGGCAATGACGCGGGTTATCAATTGCCCAACTTCGGGCGTCACGTCGACCGGTACATCCTCGTCAGCGAAATCTATCGTTGCCTCGATCAGTGCTGCGGCGCGGATCAGGTCACGGCGCCATCCCTCGGCGCGGTCACCGATCGCGCCGGACAACACCCGAAGCGCCTGTTTCCTTTGTGCCTCGGTCTCGGCCTCGATCAGATCGGCGAGCCCTTCGACCTGCGCGAGGTCAAGCCGACCGTTTTCCAGCGCGCGTCGCGTGAACTCTCCGGCCTCTGCCATTCGCAATCCGGGTTGGAGCGACAGCGCCTTAAGCACGGCGGCCACCGTCGCCGTGGCTCCGTGGACATGCAACTCTGCTGCTTCCTCGCCAGTGAAACTTGCGCCCTTGGCAAAGGCCAGGACCAAAGCTTCGTCAAGCGCATCGCCATCAAGCGACAACTGACGGACGGCGGCGCGCCTTGGGGCGGGAAGATTGCCGCAGAGGTTCCGGACAGCCGCCCATGCGGCCGGGCCAGACATCCTGATGACGCCGACGCCCGCTTTTCCCCGCGCCGAGGCCAGGGCAAAAATCGTATCCATCGTCAGAACCCTTTGTTCTTAAAGAACAATCAGGCGTTCATCGACTCGAAGAACTCGCCGTTGGTCTTGGTTTGCTTGAGTTTGGAAATCA
>Ga0209023_10005352_pt1 | contig 14080 bp, 10 predicted proteins | sample LakOneMetagenome_FD_187468 | JGI IMG/M metagenome (GOLD analysis project Ga0209023, IMG submission 187468) | Freshwater and sediment microbial communities from Lake Erie, Canada (SPAdes) (version 2) | ecosystem: Environmental > Aquatic > Freshwater > Lentic | place: Lake Erie, Canada...
GGTTGGGCAGCTGCTGGCGGGCAGCCGGCTCCTGCGGAACGCGCTGGATCCAGTCCAGCGCTTCCTCGAACCTGCGGCGACCGCGCTTGACGCCGATCTGATAGGTCGGGCTGCGCACCATCGGCACAAATTCCGGCAACAGTTCATGCGCCGCGCGCAGCAGAATGTCGCCGTCGTCAGTTCCATAGAGATAGACGTCCGAAAGCCGATGAATGCCGGCAAGTGTCCGCATGCCGTGCCGGAAGGCGGGCCGGCCCGCGTCCTGGATCGCCATTTCCTTCTCGAACCCCGCGCTTGTCGGGTCGCCCGGCACGCTGCCGTCGAATTCGAAGATCGAGCGCGCCGCGATCTGTTCGGCCGAGGGAATGCGCGTTCGCGCGAGCCGCAATTCGGCCGCCGCCGGTTCTTCGCGCAGATGCACGCGCTCGGCCATCTTCAGGTAGCGGATGTCGTCCACCGTCACGTTCGGCGTGGCGTAGAGAAAGGCGGCTTCGCTCTGCGCGGACTTCAGCCACTTGCCCCAATCCTCGTAGCTGTTCTCATAGCCGACGACGTAATTCTCGGTGTTGCAGAACACGAGATCGAGCAGGCGCGTCACCTTCTGCCAGATCACGCGCACATAGGCTTCCCACGAGCCGTCGAAGGTGACGGTCAGCAGCACCTTGTCTTCCGGTTCGAGCACGACGATGCCGACGGAGTGGATACGCCCGACGCGCTCGACCGCGTCCGACATGACCCGGAACAATTCATGCTCGTGCGAATCGGAACGGCCGATGTGCAGCGCGCGCAAGACGCGCTTTACGCGGGTCTTGTAGGTGATGGCGTCGAGCGCGGGGACGAAGCCGGGCTTGATCTTCCCCAGCACCCGGAAATCCGAGGTGCCGGCAAGGCCGCCGGTCTTGATCGTCAGGTCACGGCGCATTCATCTCTCCCCCGAGACCGGCGCATGGCAATGCGTCGCAGTATCGTCTGCCTGTGCAGGATACTGGCTCGGGGGCCGCCGCCGGACATGTGAGGCGGCTCACTGTCGCGCGCACGAGGGCGCGACGACTTAGCGCAGCGCGAAATCTTCGAGCGTGTCGGGCCGCAGTACGGTCAGCCGCCGCCGCGCCAGCGCAATCACGCCTTCACGCGCCCAGACCTGCAACTGCCGGTTGATCATCTCGCGCGACATGCCGACGCGATGGCTGAGTTCGCTCTGGGAAAGCTCGGCGGACCTGTCGGATGTTCCCTTTGTCAGCCGCAGCAGCGTCTTGGCGAGCCGTCCCCGCAGGTCCAGAAACATCAGTTCCTCGACCTGTTCGGTCGTGCGCCGCAGCCGGCTCGAGAGAATCTCGAGCAGCTTGATCGCTATCTCCGGCCGCTTCTTGAGAATGGGCAAAAAATCGCGCCGCTCCAGCGCAAGCAATGCGCAATCGACCAGCGCCGTCGCGTCTCCCGTGCGCGATCGCCCATCCAGAAGCGCTATCTCGCCGAATATGTCGCCAGTCTCGAACTGGTTGAGAACCGCGCTCTTGCCTTCGCTGGACGACGTCGTAACCAGAACCTTGCCGCGCACGACCGCGAACAGGCAGAAGCCAGGATCGCCCTTGGAAAAGATCGTCGCGCCGCGCTTGAATTCGCGGACTTTGGCGTAGGCCGCGATCTGCTCGCAGGCCTCGCTGTCGAGATCGCGGAATAGCTCGTGCTGACGAAGAATAGCCGCCTTGTTCACTGCTGGCGCGCGCGGCTCCGGACTGGTGAGAACGGTCATACCCTGCCTGTCTGAGACATCCTCCGCTGCTTAGCCTACCACAGCGCCGCAGGACGCCAAGCTGGCCTGCCTCAGGCCAGAAGCAGCTTTATGCCGACAAACACGAGAACGACCGAAAGGAGGACGCGAAGAAACCTTTCGTCGGCGCCCGATGCGAGGCGGCTGCCGAGCACGATCCCTGGAATGGAGCCCAACAGGAGGGAAGCCAGCATCATCAGGTCCACCGAGCCGATCAGCCAGTGGCCTGCGCCCGCCACAAAGGTCAGCGGAACCGCGTGGGCAATGTCCGTCCCGACGATTCGCACGACCGGGGCGGCCGGGTAGAGCATCAGCAACACAGTGACGCCGAGCGCGCCGGCCCCGACCGAGGAGGCGGATACGAGGACGCCGAGAACCGCGCCGACGGCGAAGGTCGTCCAGGCGAGCCGAACCGGCGCCATCGGCGGCCGTTTGCTGCGCACGCGCAAGAGCCACGGACGGAACAGGATCGAAAGCGAGGTCAGTAGCAGCGCCACGCCGAGAGCGGCGCCGATGAAGCGGCTGACGTCGGCCGAACTCAGGCCCGTGCGGGACATGCCGAACAGCGTCGCAGCCGCGGCAGGCACACTGCCGGACGCGAGCAGGCGCACGACCCGCCAGTCGACATTGTCGCGCGACCTGTGAACCAGCGTACCCGCGCCTTTTGTCAGCGCGGCGTAGAGAAGGTCGGTGCCGACGGCTGTCGAGGGGTGAACGCCGAACACGAGCACGAGAAGCGGCGTCATGAGCGAGCCGCCGCCGACCCCGGTGAGGCCGACGACCAGCCCGACAACGGCGCCGGACAATGTGTAGAGCGGGTCGATCATCGACATGTCCGCGCGCCGCCGGCGCCGGAATCAGATGCCGCCGCCGTCCGTCGTCAGGTCGCTTTCGTCTCTGGCCTTGCGTCGGGCGGCGATCCAGCTGCGCGCGCGTCCTAGTGCGAGCCCGAGCGCCGGGCGCAGCACAATATCCGCCAAGGCTCCGCCGAGCGCCAGTCCCGGGCTGCTGGTTGCCGCCAAAACGATCAGACCGGTCAAAATCGCGCCCGCCGCCATTTCGACCGCGATCTGGCTCGCTTCGTCGGCGGTGGCCTCGCGCGGCATCAGCCCGAGCCATGCAAGCGCCATCGCCAGATGGTCGGTCGATAGCAGGGCACGTTCGTCCTCGTCGGCCTCAGGCTCGACCACGCCCAGCGCGACAGTGTCGTTGCTGTGCGGGTCGATCAGAAGCAGGCCGCCCAGCGACTGGGCCGCCGCATAGTCGGCGGCGACGATGTCCGTCTCGAACCGGAGCGTGGCGAGGCCAATGCCGTTCATCTGCAAGGCAGTCGCGGGAACCGGCTGATAGGTGTGGACATCGACCGCATGATGCAGAGTCGCGATGCGCGCGGCTGTGACGGCCGTGCCGATTTTGACCAGATAATTGCGGCCCGGCGTCACCGGCGCCTCTGTCAGCGCCAACAGCCGCGCTTCCAGCTGGCGGCGCGGCTTAACAGGAGACGTTGCGCGAACCAGCACGTCGCCGCGCGAAATATCGATCTCGTCGGCAAGCGTCAGCGTGATCGATTCGCCCACGCCAGCGCGATCCTGTTCGCCGGACGGACCCAATATGGCCGTCACCTTCGAGGATTTTCCGCGCGGCAGCGCGATGATGGACTCGCCGACAGTGATTTCGCCCGAGGCTATCGTGCCTGAGAAACCGCGAAAATCCAGGTTCGGCCGGTTCACCCACTGGACGGGGAAACGAAACTCGATGTCGCCCGAGGGCGCGGCTTCGATCGTCTCCAGCAGCGACAGCAACGGCGGACCGCTGCGCCACGGCATCTTGTCCGAAACGGTGACGACATTGTCGCCGAAGCGGGCCGAGACCGGCAGGATATGCGTCTCGATGAAGCCGAGCTGGCTCGCGAGCGCGCGATAATCCTGCTCGATTTTCCGGAAGACCTGCTCGTCGTAGCCGACCAGGTCAATCTTGTTGATGGCGACGATCACGCGCCGCACGCCCAGCATCGAGACAATGTAGGAATGCCGCCGGGTCTGCGGCAGCAGGCCTTTGCGGGCATCGACCAGGATGATCGCTACATCCGCCGTCGAGGCGCCGGTCGCCATGTTGCGCGTATATTGCTCGTGGCCCGGCGTATCGGCGGCGATGAAGGCGCGCTTCGGCGTCGAGAAATAGCGATAGGCGACGTCGATCGTGATGCCCTGTTCGCGTTCGGCGGAGAGGCCATCGACCAGCAGCGCGAAATCCACGTCTTCGCCAGTGGTGCCGAAGCGCGCGCTGTCACGGTTCAGCGCTTCCATCTGGTCTTCGAAGACGGCACCGGTCTCGAACAGGATGCGGCCGAGCAGGGTGGACTTGCCGTCGTCGACCGAACCGCAGGTGATGAAACGCAGCAGCGAGCGCTGTGTGACGGCGACCGGCGCGTTGGAGCCGCTCGCGCCCGTCTCGGTCATGGGATCGACAAGTTTCAGGTTGGCGCGCATCAGAAATAGCCTTCCTGCTTCTTCAGCTCCATCGAGCTCGCTCCGTCATGGTCGATCACGCGGCCCTGACGCTCGGACGACCGCGAGGAGCGCATTTCGGCGATGATATCGGGCAGGGAGGCGGCGTCGCTCTCGACGGCGCCGGTCAGCGGATAGCAGCCGAGCGTGCGGAAGCGGACATTGCGCATTTGCGGGACTTCGCCCGGCAGCAGCGGCAGCCTTTCGTCGTCGCGCATGATCAGCGCGCCGTTGCGCTCGACGACGGGCCGCTTCTTGGCGAAGTACAGCGGCACGACGGGAATGTCTTCGAGCGCGATATAGTCCCACACATCCGCTTCGGTCCAGTTGGATAGCGGAAACACGCGAAAACTCTCGCCCTTGCGCTTGCGGGTGTTGAAGGCGCGCCACGGCTCCGGCCGCTGCGCCTTGGGGTCCCAGCGATGATCGGGCGTGCGCAGCGAGAAGATGCGCTCCTTGGCGCGGCTCTTTTCCTCATCACGCCGCGCGCCACCGAAGGCTGCGTCGAACTGATACTTGTCGAGCGCCTGCTTGAGGCCTTGCGTCTTCATGACGTCGGTATGGACAGCAGAGCCGGACGTGATCGGATTGACGCCAGCAGCGACGCCCTCCTGATTGATATGCACGATCAGATCGAGGCCGAGACGCTTGGCGGTCGCGTCGCGGAATTCGATCATTTCCTTGAACTTCCATGTCGTGTCGACATGCAGAAGCGGAAAGGGCGGCTTGCCCGGCGCGAAGGCCTTCATGGCCAGATGCAGCAGGACGGCGGAATCCTTGCCGATCGAATAGAGCAGCACCGGCCGTTCACAGGCCGCCACGACCTCGCGCAGGATGAAAATCGATTCTGCTTCAAGAGATTGCAAATGTGTCAGCTTGCCCACGGGCGGTCTCCACCGGGAGCGCTCGCGGGCGGCGTGATCACGCCATCCGCGGAGACATGCAGCCCGCATTCCTTCTTGTCGTCCTGTTCCCACCACCAGCGGCCGGCGCGTTCGTCTTCACCGGGCTGAACCGCCCGCGTGCAGGGCGCACAGCCGATGGAGGGGAATCCCTTGGCGTGCAGCGCGTTCACGGGGATCGCGCGCGCTTCTGTCTCGGCGACGATGGCTTCGCGCGAAACATCCGCAAGCGGGCTCGCCTTCAGAACCGAAAAGCCGTCGTCGAAAGCGACGAACGCCGTCGCCGCGCGATTGGCGGATTGATCGGCGCGCAGGCCCGTCACCCAGGCGCTGGCGCCGGAAAGCGCGCGCTTTAGCGGCTCGACCTTGCGCACGCCGCAGCAGGCCTTGCGCATGTCGACGCCAAAATAGAAGCCGTCGATGCCCTGATCCGCAATCAGCGCCTCGACAGCTGCCGTGTCGGGATAAAAGGCGCGGATACGCTTGCCGTATTTCATCTCCGTGTCCGACCAGACCTTGTAGGTTTCCGGAAACAGGCGACCGGTGTCGAGCGTCACGACCTCGATGTCGATGCCATTGGCGAAGATCAAATCCGTCAGCAACTGGTCCTCGATGCCGAAGCTCGTCGTGAAGACGATGCGGCCGGGGATGGCGGCGCGCAGCGCCTTCAGCCGGTCGAGCGGCGTGAGGGGCGCAAAGGCGCGGTCGAGAACGGCGGCGTCGGTCATCTCACGCGCCCTGACGCGCGGCGAGGCGCCGTTCGAGGATGCTTTGCGGCCGCGCATAGCCCGGCTGATAGCCGACGGTGATGGCGGCGAGCGCCTTCTTCCACTGCGCTTCGGTCTGACGCGCGACGCTGGCGTCCGGCAGTTCGATCTCGTCGAAACCGCAGGCGAATGCATATGGACCTTGATCGGGGATCAGCGGACCGACCGCGCGCAGACGGCCCTTGAAGCCCGCCTGCCGCAGCCGTTTGGCGAGCGAGAAGCCGCGCCCGTCGCCATAGGCCGGGAAGGCGACGGCGATCAGCGCGAGGCGATCGAACAGAGCGGCTAGGCGCGGCACGTCGGCATTGTTGGGGATATCCACGCCAACGGGCCGATTGTCGCCGCCATCAAGCGCCGCCTGAAGATCGGCCAGCGCCACGATGGTCGCGGCGCCCGAGCCCTCGCGCGAAAATTCGTCTTGCTTGTAACCCGAGCGGTCAAGCAGCTTCATTTTGTGCTCCCGCGAGAAAGGCGGCTTTGAAGGCGCCGACGCCCAGACGCTTCACGGCGTCGATGAATGTTTCGCCATCCTGGCGCTGCGCGAGATAGACGCCGACGATGCGCTCGATAGCCTCAGGCACCTGGTCGCCCGTCAGACCTGGACCGAGCAACTCGCCGACCGCCATGTTTTCAGACCCGTCGCCGCCCAGCGTCACCTGGTAGGATTCCTGGCCGCGCTTCTCGAGGCCGAGAATGCCGATGTGTCCGACATGGTGATGCCCGCAGGCATTGATGCAGCCGGAGATCTTGATCTGTAGCGGCCCGATCTCGCGCTGGCGCGCGGCATCGCCGAAGCGGGTCGAGATCGCCTGCGCGATCGGGATCGAGCGCGCGGTCGCCAGCGCGCAATAATCGAGGCCGGGGCAGGCGATGATGTCGGTCACGAGCCCGACATTGGCGGTCGATAGCCCCTGTTCGCCGAGCGCGCGCCACAGGGCGGGCAGGTCGTCCAGCTTCACATGCGGCAGCACGAGGTTCTGCGCATGGGTCACGCGAATCTCGTTGAGCGAATAGCGTTCGGCGAGATCGGCGAAGACGCGCATCTGGTCCGACGTCATGTCGCCCGGCACGCCACCGACCGGCTTCAGGGAAACGGTGATCGCCGCATAGCCATCCATGCGATGCGGGAAGATCGCATTGCCGGCCCATTCCGCGAAGGCTGGATTGGCAAGCTTCTCGGCCTCGAAAGCGCGCGAGACGGCAGGCAGCTTCTCGTAGGAAACCTTGGCGAAGGCCGGCGCGATGCGCGCGAGTTCGGCATTCTCTTCCGCTGACCAGTCAGGCCCCTTGGCGAATTCCGCCTCGACCTTCTCGCGGAACGTCTCAAGGCCGAGTTCGTGCACCAAAATCTTGATGCGCGCCTTGTACTTGTTGTCGCGGCGGCCTTCGGAATTATAGACGCGCATGATCGCGTCGATATAGGCGAGCAGCTGGCCCTTCGGCAGGAAGTCGCGCACGACCTTGCCGACCATGGGCGTGCGGCCAAGGCCGCCTCCGGCCAGGATCTGGTAGCCGATCTCCTTCGTCTGCGGATGACGCAGAATATGCACGCCGACGTCGTGCGACTTCAGCACGGCGCGGTCGCTCGTCGCGCCCGTCACTGCGATCTTGAACTTGCGCGGCAGGAACGAGAACTCAGGATGCAGGCTCGACCACTGGCGCAGCAGTTCGCCCACAGGGCGGGGGTCTTCGAGCTCGTCGCGCGCAACGCCGGCGAACTGGTCGGCCGTGACGTTGCGGATGCAATTGCCCGATGTCTGGATGGCGTGCATCTCGACATCGGCCAGCAGCGACAGAATGTCCGGCGCATCGCGCAGCTTCGGCCAGTTGAATTGCAGGTTCTGCCGCGTGGTGAAATGGCCGTAGCCTTTGTCGTACTTGTCCGCGATCAGCGCGAGCTGGCGCAGCTGCTTTGCCGACAGCGTGCCGTAGGGCACGGCGACGCGCAGCATGTAGGCGTGTAGCTGCAGGTAGAGGCCGTTCTGCAGGCGCAGCGGGCGGAACTCGTCTTCGGTCAGCGAGCCGGAGAGACGCCGAGACACCTGGTCGCGAAACTGCGCCACGCGCTCGCGGACGAAACGTTCGTCGAATTCGTCATAAACGTACATGTCTCACTCCGCCGCGTTTGTCCGATGCGGGAATTCGGCTTGCTTGCCGAGGTCGGCGCGGATGCTGGGGCCCAGCGTCCGGAACCGCTCGCGAAAATGCTTCGGCACCGGGCGGCCTGCGCCATCGAGCGCGACTTCGGCCAGATAGACGTCCACCACTTCATTCCGCGCCGCGGAGGCGTCGCCGCGCTTCTGCAGCGCGTCCGCCTCGTCCTTCGTCTGCGCGATCGCGGCGCCTGCGGGATCGTGGGTCCAGCCGGCGGCCCCGAGAAAAAGCACGTCGCCATCCAACAGATCGTTGGCGAACAGGATCGCCGGAAGCGGCTGTCCCTTGGTCGCAGACATCTGGCGTCTCCTGTCGTGAACGCGAGAGGGGCCCGATATGGCCCTCTTGTGAGGGAGACGTACTGCCCAACCCCTCCTGTCTCAATCCGGCCGTTGGAGAATTACCTCCCAAACATGCCAGTTGCGGGAGATGGATTTTCCCGATCGCCGCCCGGCGCGGCCGGATGGGCGCGAAAATGCGCAACGCTGCGATTTTGCAGGCAGGTGACTGCAAATGATGCATTGCACAATCGGATTGCTTCCGAGCCGTCGCGGCGCATCAGGCGCCCAATCATACGGCGCCAAGGCCTCAGCACCCGAAGGGGGTCAACGCCAGAAATGACATATATCAATCCGCTTATAGATTGAAAACAAACGCGTATTTGGCACGGCCCTTGCGATGACAGCTCCGACCATTCTTCGGAGCAAGACGCCGATGCGCAGGAAACTTGTAGTGATCGGGAACGGCATGGCCGCAGGCCGCGTCCTCGATGAACTCTTCGAGAAGTCGCCCGGCCTGTTCGATGTGACCGTGTTCGGCGCCGAGCCACGCGTTAACTACAACCGCATCATGCTGTCGCCGGTGCTATCAGGCGAAAAGAGCTTCGAGGAAATCGTCATTCATGACGAGGCCTGGTACGAGGCCAACAACGTCTCCCTGCGCCGTGGCGAGCCCATTGTCGCCATCGACCGTTCGGCGCGCCTGGTGCGCACGGCGGACGGCGCCGTCGAGGCCTATGACAAGCTGATCGTGGCGACCGGCTCCATGCCGATCGTCATTCCCGTGCCCGGCCACAACCTGCCGGGCGTCGTGACCTTCCGCGATCTCGACGATGTCGACGCTATGCTGAAGGCGGCGGCTGGCGGTGGCCGCGCGGTCGTTATCGGCGGCGGCCTGCTCGGGCTGGAAGCAGCAGCCGGCCTTGCCGCCAAGGGCATGAAAGTCTCCGTCATCCACCTTATGCCGACGCTGATGGAGCGCCAGCTCGACCCCAACGCCGGCTATCTTCTGCAGCGCGCGATCGAGGGGCGCGGCATCGAGGTCGTCACCGCCGCCAACACACGCAGTATCGTCGGCGAAGATCGCGTCACCGGCGTCGCGCTGGATGATGGCCGTACGCTGCCGGCCGATCTGGTGGTGATGGCGGTCGGCATCCGGCCCAATACCACGCTCGCCAAAAACTCGGGGATCGAGACCAAGCGCGGCGTCATCGTCGACGATTTCATGCGCACCAACGATCCCGACATCTACGCCGTCGGCGAATGCGTCGAGCATCGCGGCGCCTGCTACGGCCTCGTGGCGCCGCTCTACGACATGGCGAAGGTGCTCGCGGGCCAGCTCGCCGGCGAGGAGGGCGCGGGCTATGCGGGCTCCATCACCTCCACCAAGCTGAAGGTAACCGGCATCGATCTCTTTTCCGCCGGCGACTTTTCGGAAGGCGACGAGAACGACGAGGTCGTGCTGCGCGATCCCGCCCGCCAGATCTACAAGCGCGTCGTGCTGCGCGACAACAAGGTGATCGGCGCCGTGCTCTACGGCGATACGCAGGATGGCGCCTGGTATTTCGACATGCTCAAGAAGGGCGTCGATGTCGGACCAATGCGCGACACGCTGATTTTCGGCCAGTCCTATCAGGGAGGGTCCCCGCTGGACCCTACGGCGGCCGTTGCAGCCTTGCCGAATGATGCGGAAATCTGCGGCTGCAACGGCGTATGCAAGGGAACGATCGTCCAGGCGATCACCGGCGGCGGCCTGACGACGATCGACGAGGTGCGCGCAAAGACGAAGGCGTCCGCCTCCTGCGGCCAATGCACGACCAAGGTCGAGACGCTGCTGGTCGCTACCCTCGGCGACAAATATGTCGCTGGCGACCGCAAGCCCATGTGCAAATGCGTCGACCTCACGCATGAGGAAGTGCGCGCGCAGATCAAGGCGAAGGAACTGAAGTCGCAGCCGGCCGTCTGGCAGGAGCTCGCGTGGAAGACGTCCTGCGGCTGCCCCTCCTGCCGTCCGGCGCTGAACTACTACCTCATCTGCGCCTGGCCATACGAGTACAAGGACGACTATCAGTCGCGCTTCATCAACGAGCGCGTGCACGCCAACATCCAGAAGGACGGCACCTTCTCCGTGGTGCCGCGGATGTGGGGCGGGTTGACGACGCCCGACGAACTGCGCGCCATCGCCGATGTCGCCGACCGCTTCCAGATTCCGACCGTCAAGGTGACCGGCGGGCAGCGTATCGATCTGCTCGGCGTGAAGAAGGAACATCTGCCTGCGGTATGGGCGCAGCTGAACGCCGCGGGCCTCGTTTCCGGCTTCGCCTATGCCAAGGGGCTGCGCACGGTGAAGACTTGCGTCGGCTCCGACTGGTGCCGCTTCGGCACGCAGGACGCGATGGGTCTCGGCGTGAAGATGGAGCGCCTGCTCTGCGGCTCCTGGACGCCCGCGAAAGTAAAGCTCGCCGTCTCCGGTTGTCCGCGCAATTGCGCCGAGGCCACCATCAAGGACATCGGCATCATCTGCGTGGACTCGGGCTACGACATTCACATCGCCGGCGCCGCAGGCCTGCATGTGCGCGCCACCGATCTGCTCGGGCATGTCGAGACGGAAGAGGCCGCACTCGAATATGTGGCGGCCATCACGCAGATGTATCGCGAGGAAGCGGCCTACCTCGACCGCCTCTGGAAATGGGTCGAGAAGACCGGCCTGGAACGCGTGCGCGCCGCCATCATGGACGATCACGAGAACCGCAAGGCGCTCTACGACCGCTTCCTGATCTCGCAGCGTGTCGCGCGCCGCGATCCCTGGGCCGAGCGGGCCGCGGGCCGCGATTCCCGCGAATTCGCGCCGCTTGCCGTGCTCATGCCCGTCGCCGCGGAATAGGACCATGACAATGCGCAACGAAACACGTTTCTGGTTCGACCTCGGCTCGATGGACTCCATCCCCAAACGCGGCGCGCGCACCGTGCGCACGCCGCATCGCGAGATCGCGGTTTTCCGCACAGCGAGCGACGAGTTCTTTGCTTTGGAAAATCGCTGTCCGCACAAGGGCGGCCCGTTGAGCGAAGGCATCGTGCATGGCCGCAAGGTCGCCTGTCCGCTGCACAACTGGATCATCGATCTGGAAGACGGCGAGGCGACCGGCGCCGACAAGGGCTGCGCGCGCAGCTTCCCCGTCAAGCTCGAGAACGGCCGCATCTATCTCGACATGGGCGTCGCCGCGCCGGCGTGAGGCCGCGCAGGGCTGGGGAGCGAGCCGATGTCCGCACAGACGATCAAGACGACATGCCCCTATTGCGGCACGGGCTGCGGCGTCAGCGCCACGGTGAAACCGCAGGGCGAGGTTGAAATTGCGGGCGATCTCGATCACCCTGCGAACTTCGGCCGCCTCTGTGTGAAGGGCGCGGCGCTGGCAGCGACGCTAGGCGGCGAAGATCGGCTTCTCTATCCCCAGATCGCGGGCGAGCGCGCGGCCTGGTCGCAGGCGCTCGATCTCGTCGCGCGCCGCTTCGCGCAGACAATCGAACGGCACGGTCCGGATTCTGTCGCTTTCTATGTCTCCGGCCAGATCCTCACCGAGGATTATTACGTCGCCAACAAGCTGATGAAAGGCTTCATCGGCTCGGCTAATGTCGACACCAATTCGCGCCTTTGCATGGCGGCGTCTGTCGCCGGCCACCGCCGCGCCTTCGGCGCCGATGTCGTGCCGGGCGTCTATGACGATCTCGAGGAAGCCGATCTCATCGTGCTCGTCGGCTCCAATCTCGCATGGTGCCATCCGGTCCTGTTCCAGCGCATTGCGCAGGCGCGCGAGAAAAGGGGTGGCAAGCCTTTCGTCGTCAACATCGACCCACGTCGCACGGCGACGAGCGAAATCGCCGACATGCATCTGGCGATCGAACCGGGCGCTGATGTCGCGCTGTTTCTCGGCCTCCTGCGCGCCGTCTCGAAATCTCACGCGCTCAACCAGTCCTTCGTTGAAGAGCACACGCGCGGCTTCCATGAAGCGCTGTCCGTCGCCGCGCGATGGACGCCCGGCGCGGTGGCGCGGCGCACGGGGTTGTCGCTTGCCGACGTCGAGCGCTTGTTCGAGCTTTTCATCCGCACGGAGAGGACCGTCACGGTTTATTCGCAAGGCGTGAACCAGTCGGCAGCCGGCGTCGACAAGGTCAACGCCATCATCAATTGCCATCTCGCAACCGGCCGTATCGGCACGCCCGGCTGCGGGCCGTTCTCGGTCACTGGCCAGCCCAATGCGATGGGCGGCCGCGAGGTCGGCGGCCTCGCCAATCAACTGGCCGCACATACGGAGATCGAAAACCCGGAGCATCGCGCGCTCGTGCAGACGTTCTGGGCCGCGCCGCATATGCCGACCAAGGTCGGCCTGAAGGCGGTCGACATGTTCCGCGCGGTGGCGGACGGCCGCATCAAGGCGATCTGGATCATGGGCACCAATCCCGTGGACAGCCTGCCGGACGCCGATCGCGTGGCCGCAGCGTTGGCGGCTTGCCCCTTTGTCGTCGTGTCCGACGTCGTCGCGCGCACCGACACCACCAAATACGCGCATGTGCTTCTGCCTGCGCAGGCCTGGGGCGAGAAGGACGGCACGGTCACCAATTCCGAGCGGCGCATCTCGCGCCAGCGGCCGCTGCGGATGCCGCAAGGCGAGGCCATGCCGGACTGGTGGGCGATGGCCGCCGTCGCGCGCCGCCTCGGCTTTGCCAAGGCATTCGACTATTCGGGCCCTGCCGCCATTTTCCGCGAACATGCCGCACTCTCTGGCTATCGCAACACTGGCGCGCGAGCCTTCGACATTTCCGCGCTCGCGGAACTGAGCGACGCTGGCTATCGCGCGCTTGCGCCGTTCCAGTGGCCATGGCGCGCAGGCGAAACGGCCACCCTTGCGCCGAAGCGAATGTTCGCCGACGGTCGCTTCGTGACGCCGGACGGTCGCGCGAGAATTGTTGCGACGCCGTTCCGCGGGCTTGCCGGCCGCAAGGGCGAGCGCTGCGAATTCGTGCTCAATACCGGCCGCATTCGCGATCAATGGCACACGATGACGCGCACCGGCGTCGCAGCCCGGCTGTCGCAGCACATTGCCGAGCCCTTCGCAGAGATCAATCCAAAGGACGCTGCGCGGCTCGCTATCGAGCCGGCAGGCCTCGTGCGACTCTCGAATATGCGCGGCGCCGTGACGTTGCGCGCCCTGGTGACCGACCGCCAGCGTGAAGGCAGCGTCTTCGCGCCGATCCATTGGACAGACCAGTTCGCGAGCAACGGACGCGTCGATGCCCTCGTTGCGCCGGTGCTCGATCCCGTTTCCGGCCAGCCGGAATCCAAGGGCGCCTATGTCGAGGTGAAGGCGTTGCGGCCCGCATGGTTCGCCTTTGCATTGACCCGCGAAAAACCTGAGCGGATCGACACGGATTACTGGGCGCTGGCGCGCAGCGACAACGCCTGGCGCATGGAGCTTGCTGGTTTCGAGGCGGTCAACGATTGGGACGCCCGCGCCCGCGCGCTGTTCGGCCTGCAAGCCGATGAGGGGTTCGTTATTTCCGTGCAGGACGCCCACGCCGGCGCCTGGCGTTGCGTCGCCGTGCGCGATCGCGCTGTCACCGGCCTCGTCTTCGTCGCGCGCGAGCCGATTGCAGCCGCGCGCGCGTGGCTCTGCGAAATGTTCGCCGATCCCACCGCCAGATC
>Ga0209023_10005353_pt1 | contig 14078 bp, 11 predicted proteins | sample LakOneMetagenome_FD_187468 | JGI IMG/M metagenome (GOLD analysis project Ga0209023, IMG submission 187468) | Freshwater and sediment microbial communities from Lake Erie, Canada (SPAdes) (version 2) | ecosystem: Environmental > Aquatic > Freshwater > Lentic | place: Lake Erie, Canada...
GGGGCGGGCGCTGGCCGGTGGCTTTGGGCCACCGGCCGGGACAGCGGTGACGTTTCGCATGGCAGGGTCAACGGCCCCTGCCAACCCTGGCGGACAGCCCTAACCCAGCCGCCCCTCGGCCTCTGCCCCCAACGCCTCGTCGACCGCTGCCAGAAGCAGGTCGGCCTCGGCGGCTCCGAATACCATGGGCGGCTTGAACTTCAGCACATTGTCCAGGGGCCCGTCCGTCGAACACAGCACCCCACGCGCCCGCATCCGGTTGACGATGCGCCCCGCCTCTTCGGTCGCGGGGTCCAGCGTGCCCCGGTCGCGGACCAGCTCCACCCCCAGGAACAGCCCCGTGCCCCGCACGTCGCCGATCAGCCGATGGCGGGCGGCCATGGCGCGGAAACCGTCGAGAAGCCGGTTGCCGGTGATGACCGCGCGGGCCTGCAGATCCTCGCCTTCGATCACATCCAGGACGGCGTGGCCCACGGCCATCGACACCGGGTTGCCGCCGAACGAGTTGAAGTACTCCATGCCGTTCGCGAAGCGCCGCGCCAGGTCCGGGGTCGTCACGACACAGGCCAAGGGGTGGCCGTTGCCGATGGGCTTGCCCATCACGACGATGTCGGGGGTCACGCCCTGCTCTTCAAACCCCCAGAAGCTGGTGCCGGGGCGCCCGAAGCCGCATTGCACCTCGTCTGCGATGACGATGCCGCCCGCCCCGCGCACCTGATCGTAGACCGAAGCCAGGTAGCCGGGGGGATAGATCACCTGCCCACCGACGCCCGACAGGCTTTCGGCGATGAAGCTGACGGCGGCCGAACCCGTGCGGGCCTTGAGCGCCTTCAGCCGCTCGCCCACGTCGGCCGCATAGGCGGGCCCGCTGCCCGCGCCCCGATGGGGGCCGCGATAGGGGTCCGGGAAGGTCGCGACCGAGACGAAATCCGGCTGCGGATAGCCGCCCTTGCGCTTGAACTTGTAGGGGCTGATGTCGACCATGCCGCCCGAATTGCCGTGATAGGCCCAGTCAAGGACCAGCGTGTCCTTGCGCCCGAGCGCGGTGCGGGCAATGCGGAGCGCCAGCTCGTTCGCCTCGGTCCCCGAGTTCACGAAATAGGCGACCTTCAGATCGCCGGGCAGCCGCGCGGTGATGCGGTCGGCCAGGTCCAGCATCAGGTCGTTCAGGTAGCGCGTGTTGGTGTTCAGGATCGCGGCCTGCCGGGCGATGGCCTGAACCACTTGCGGGTGGCAATGGCCGACATGGGTGATGTTGTTCACCGCATCAAGGAATCGCCGTCCGGTCTGGTCGAAGAGCCAGGTGCCTTGCCCGCGCACGATCTTCAGCTTGTCGCGGTAGGAGGTCGAGAGCGACGGGCCGATCCGGTCGGCGCGGCGTTTCAGCAGCGCCTCGGGTGGGCGGGGGTCGATGGTGAAGGCCTCGGGCGGCTGGCGCAGGATCAGGTTCGGGTCGATGCAGATGTCGGACCAGGTGTCTATCAGGCTCGCGTGGCCCACGCCGGCGAAATTGCCGCGGCCCGACAGGCCGAGGAGCGAGGTCATGATCTGGACATGCAGGTGCGGCGCCCAGCCGCCATTTTCCGGCCAATCGCCGATCCGGGCGATCAGGTCGCCGGCCGCGACCTTCTGGCCGGGCTTGCAGAGGGTGGGCAGGCTGCCACCCAGGTGGCCCCAGAGCGTCCAGAAAGGCGTGCCGCGATCGGTTTCGTGGCGCAGGATCAGCGTGTGGCCATAGTCGAGCGGGTCGGCGTTGTAGGTCACGCTTTCGACGATGCCGGGCAGGGGCGCGTGCAGGGCGGTGCCTGCGGGGGCGAAGAGGTCGATGCCCAGGTGCCGGGTGCGGCGTTCGGGGCTGGCGGCGTCGGCGAACTGGTCGGTGCGGTAGACCGCCCGCTCCTCAAGATAGGGGCCGAGGCCGATGAAGGGTTCGCCTGCGGGCAGGGTGGTCGGGCGTTGCGCGTCGAACCAGGGGTCGAAGGCCCGGTCGGAATAGGCGGGCATGTCGGGCAGGCTTGCGGTCAGAAGCGCCATTCGCGCGGCGCCGTCGAGTGACGGAAGGAGCGGGCGGATGTCGCCCGCCTTTTCCAGGAAGCGGCGCACTTCGGCGGCGGCGGGGGTGGCGTCGTGGCCCGCGGCCTTGCGGCAGAGGGCGGCGAGGAAGTCCGGGTCGAGCGTGTCGGTCCGCGCGATGAGCGCCAGCGCGGGGGCCTGAGAGATCAGAAGGTAGTCGTTTTCGGGATGCAGCCGCGACTGGTGGGACGAGATCGACAGCGACACGGCAAGCCGGGTGAGCGCCAGGTCGAAGACCAGCTCCGCCTCTTCCGCCGTCAGCGGAAACTCGGCCGTGTAGGCTTCGACCATGGCGCGGGTGGTCGCATAAAGGTCGGTCGCGCCCAGAAGCGCATAGGCAAGGCCAATGGCCAGCTCGTTGACGGTGCGGCCAAAGCCCATGTCGCCGAAGTCGATCAGGCCTTCGATCCGGTCGGGGTCGTCGGCGGCGACGATGACATTGTGGTCGTTGGCGTCCTGATGCAGGACGGAGGCGCGCAGGCTAGGCAGGCGCGGGACGACACGGGCGGCGTGGCGGGCGAAGATGCGTTCGACCCGCGCGCGGGCGCCGGGGTCGGCGATGTCTGCGGCCCAGGGGGCCATGCGCTGGGCATCGTCGAGCGACCAGGGGAAGTCGTGGCGGAAGGCGGCGGGGTGGCCGAACCCCTGAAGCCCGCGCGTCAGGCGGCCAAGGAAGCGCCCGAGGGCCGCCGCCTGCGCGGTGGTGCGCGGCGTTTCGGCGAGTGGCCGGCCGCCGATCCAGCTGACCAGACGGACGGCGTGGGACCGGCCGTCGGCACCCGTCACCCGGCCCATCGGGAAGCCGTCGGGCAGGTGGACAAGGCGGGGAATGCCGGGAACGCCCTGCGCCCCAAGGTGGCTCATGGTGGAGTTCTGAAGATTCAGAAGATTCAGATCTTCGGCCGCATTGGCGATCTTCAGGACGTAGGACTGGCCGTCAGCGGTCAGGCGCGCGTTCTGGTCACGCTCGGAGGCGAGCGGCTTCACCTGGACCGACAGGCCGTAAAGGTCGCGCGCAAGGGCGGCCAGCTCGTCGGTCGAAAAGGCGGGCGGCCGTTCGGCAAAGGCGTTCATCGGGCGGTCCTTTTCGGGTCAGGCGGGGGCGAAGACATAGAGGCAGCGGCAGGGGCCGGGCGGCTCGGCCAGGCAGGCGTGCGGCATGGCGCCGTCGAAGTGGACCGACTCGCCGGGCCCAAGCGTGCGGGGCGCGTAGCCCTCGGTATGCAGCACCAGGCGGCCCGACAGGACGAAGAGCATGTCCTGCGTCGCATGGCTGTTCCAGGGGCCGAAGGCGGTCAGGTCGGTGGTGGTGAACTCGACCACCATGGTCTGGAAGCGGCGGCCGCGAAGGGCGGCGCCCAGGGGATGGAGCCGCGTGTTGGCGTCGGGCAGGGGCGTGACCTCGGCCCAGCGGTCGACCTCCATCCGGCCGGGAAGGCTTGGGGCGGGGTCGCGCAGAAGCTCGGCAAGGTCGGTGCCGAAGCCTTGGGCGATCTTCACCAGGATCTCGAAAGTCGGCGAAAGCAGGCCGTTTTCGATCTTCGACAGGGTTGATCGCGCGACGCCCGCCCGGTCGGCCAGGTCCTGCTGGTTCCAGCCCCGCGCCGTCCGCCAGCGCTTCAGCCGGGGTCCGAGCGGGTCGTGTGCCGAAGTGGCGGGGTGGGTTGACGGCGACATGTTCCGATAATAACAATTCGTTCCAACACTAGACAGAGGGTGCCATGACAGGTTCGGCTTCGCAATCGCTTTTCGACAGGGGTATGAAGGTTCTGGTCGAAGGGGTCTCGTCGGCCTCGCGCGGGCCAGCGACCTTCGGTGGCGCGCCGCGCTACATGAGCCACGGGCAGGGCGCCCGGCTTTATGACGTGGACGGGCGCGAGTATATCGACTGGATGATGGCCTTCGGCGCCCTGCCGCTTGGCCATGCCCATCCCAAGGTCGTCGAGACGATCGCGCGCGAGGCGGCGCGGGGGACGCATTTCGCCACAGCGCTCGAGGTCGAGGTCGAAGTGGCGGAGATGCTGGTCGCGCTCCTGCCGCATGTCGAGAAGGTGCGCTTCGCCAATACCGGGACCGAGGCCGCGATGGCCGCTTTCCGCCTGGCGCGCGGGCACACCGGGCGGCGCAAGATCATCAAGTTCGAGGGCCACTATCACGGCTGGTGGGACGCGGTTCTGGTCAACACCAATCCCTTGCCACCGACGATGCTGGGCCATCCGCATGATCCAATTCGGATTCCTGATAGTTCAGGAATTCCAGAAGCGGCATGGGCCGACACCGTTGTCGTGCCCTGGAACGACTTCGAGGCGCTGGAACGCGCGATGCGGCTCCATGGTCGCGACGCGGCTTGCGTGGTGACCGAAGGTGTCATGTCGAACATGGGGGTCATCCCGCCGAAGCCGGGCTACCTGCAGCGGATGCAGGAGCTGTGCCGCGAGCATGGTGCGCTCTTCTACCTGGATGAAACCGTCACCGGCTTCCGCCTTGCGGCCGGGGGTTGCGCCGAGCTTTACGGGCTGACGCCCGACATCGTGACCTATGGCAAGGCGCTGGGCGGCGGTCTGCCGATGGCGATGATCGGGGGCCGGGCGAATGTGATGGCGGGCCTCGAATGGGGCAAGGTCCTGCACTTCGGCACGCATAATGCCGGGCGGCTGGCGCTGCATGTGACGAAGACCATGCTGACCGAGATGCTGGCCGACGATCAGGCCGGTTTCCGCAAGATCGAGCGTCTGGGCCTGCAGATGGCAGACGCGATCCGCGCGGTTGCCAAGCGGTCGAACCGGCACGGGATGGTGGTGCAGGGCGTCAATTCGATGTTCCAGGTCTTCTTCACGGATGCGCCCGAGATCACCGACTTCCGCGACTTCTGCCGGCATGTCGACCGGGTGAAGTTTCGTGACTTCACGCTGAGGCTGATGGACAAGGGAATCTACATGAACCCCGGTGCGACGCTGCATTCGCTGTCGTCGGTCGTCCACACCGAGGACGATATCGCCAAAACTGCCGCCGCCATGGAAGCGGTGTTGGAGGAGATGGGCTGATGGCCACCATAGCCATTCTGGGCGTCGGATCGCTGGCCGGGATGATGCTCAGGGGCCTCAAGGGGTCGGGGCACCGGTTCATCCTGTCGGCGGAACGCAGCGTGACGGCCGGGGCGCTTGCGGCGGAGTTCGGGGCGGCGGTCGCGGCCGACAATCAGGCGGCGGTCGATGCGGCAGAGGCGGTTTTTGTCAGCCTGCCGGCGGCGACAGGCGGTGACATCGTCGAAACCTTGCGCTTTCGCGCGGGGCAGCGCGTCCTGTCGGCCGTTGCAGGGCTGTCGCTTAAGCGGCTTGGCGCGGCAGTGGCGCCCGCATCGGCGGCGGTGACGATCATGCCGGGCTATTCCAATGCGCTCGGCGTCGGGTCAGCGCTTCTGTCGCCCGCCGATCCGTTCTGGGCCGAGGTCCTGGGTCATACCGGGTTGGTGCTGACGGTGGACGACCCCGATCTTTATACCGCCGGCGCGGTTTATGGCGGGTTTTCGGGCGCCCTTTACGGCTTCATGGCACAAGCCATCGCCTGGTTTCAGGCGCAGGGCCTGCCGGAGCCGGTGGCGCGCGGCCTGGTCGCGACGGCGCTTCGCGGCAATGCGCAGGTGCTGCTGTCGGAACCGACCCCGGTGGCTGAGATCGCGGCACGCGTGACGACGCCCGGCGGCATCAGCGAGCAGATCCTGAACACGCTCAGGGCGCGCGGGGCGCTCGACGCCTGGGACGAGGGGATGGCGGCGGTCCATGCACGGCTGAAGGGCAACGCCTAGCGACGCAAGAGGCCGTCGTCGTTGAAGTGGCGCGGGAAAAAGGCGGCGGCGCAGGCGTGGACGGTCGCCATGCCCTCATCCTCGGGGTAGGGCGTGGCGTTCGTCATCATGTCGAGCCAGACGCCTTCGGTCGTCACGCGCAGGACACGGGCGGCCCGCACCGGGTCGAAGGCATAGCCGCCGTCGGCTTTCAGTTCGGTGCAAAGGTCGATCAGCATCTGGCCATACGCCTCGTCATTCGCTCCGCATTGGGCCTGGTAAAGCGGGCGGCATTGCGCCTCGCCCCAGAAGGCGCACCAGGCGGAAAGCTTCGCGGGCGAGCAGATCGTGGGGGTGAAATCGGCCCGCAGGACGGCGTCCAGACGCTCGGCCGGGCCGGGCGGGGCGTTGGCCAGTGCATCCGCCCAGTTGGCGCGATATTCCTCGGCCAGAAAGAGCAGGGTTTCCAGCAGCAGCCTTTCCTTCGACTGGAAATGGAAGTTGACCAGCCCGTGCGACAGGCCGGCCTGCTGGGCGACATCGGTCAGGGTGGTGCGCGCATAGCCCTTCACGGCGATGATCTCGATCGTGGCGTCGATCAGCTGCTGGCGGCGCGCGGCGCGCGACATCTTGCGCGGCTGCCGGACGGGGGCGTCAGCGGCAGGGGAATCGGCGTCGGGGTTCGGGAGGTCCATGGGGGCATCCTGGGAAGCAGCCTGATCTGCTCCACCCTAGATAGACGGTTCACGGACTGGCGCAAGGTCGAAGGGCTCTTCAATTGACTGGACAGTCAGAATATCATTGACACGGCGCAGGGCGAAATTCTAGCCTTTCCCATGCCGCGAAGGAGCGCCCGGCCATGAACCGCCCGACCCAAGCCCTGCAGGCCGTCGATCAAAGTCCCCACCCCGAGGGTTTGACGCCACCGGCCGGCTGGGACAGGCGGGGCCTGCCGGGCTGGACCTATCACTCGCCCGCCTGGTTCGACCTGGAACGGCGCGGCCTTTTCCTGACGCACTGGATGCTGGCGGGCCATGTCGCGGACGTGGCATCGGCCGGGGACTGGCTGACCTATGACATCCTGGGCGAGCGGGCGCTGATCCTGCGCGGCCGCGACGGCGAGTTGCGCGCCTTTCACAACCTGTGCCGCCATCGCGGCGCACGGGTGGTCGACGGCGTGCAGGGCACCTGCCGCAGCGCGCTCGTCTGCCCGTTCCACGGCTGGGTCTACAACCTGGACGGCACGCTGCGCGGCCCGGCGCGGCCCGACAGCTATGACGGTATGGATCGGTCTGCCTTCGGGCTGAAGCCGATCGAGATGCAGATCTGGCACGGCTTCATCTTCCTGCGCTTTCACCCCGGCCCGCAGCCGGATGTGGCCGACTGGCTTTCCGCCTATGACGCGGATTTCGTAGCCTATGGCGCGGCAGGCCTTGAGGAGGCCACAGAAGGCGAGGACCGGCTCGCGCCCTGGTCGAGCGAGCTGCCGGTCAACTGGAAGTCGGTGCGCGACGTGGACAACGAAGGCTATCATGTCGCGATGGCCCACCCCGGATTGCAGGAGCTTTACGGCGACGATTACCAGGACCTGAGCCTCGAGGGCGGGCTGAACATCTCGGTCGGCCGGTTCGGCGGCACGCCGCCCCGGACCTGGAGCGTGCGGAATTACGAACGTCTGTCGCCGCAGCGGCCGCACCTGCCCCACCGCCTGCAGCGCGCCTGGACCTACTACGGGATCTTTCCGAATGCGGTCATCGCCTTCACGCCCGAAGGCGCGCAAATCTATGGCGAGACGCCCCTGGCGGTCCGGTCGACCCGCATCACCGGGCGGAACTACCGCTTTGCCGACGAAAGCCGCCAGGCACGCGCCGCGCGCTACCTGGCGATGCGAATCGACCGCGAAACCTCGAAAGAGGACCAGCAGCTGTCGATCTGGTCCGACGAATCCATGGCCTCGTCCGCGTTCGACGATTTTCACCTCTCCGACCTCGAATACGGGGTGCGCCGCCATCACGATGAGTTGCGCGCCATCCTGCCCTTCCTGGACCGTCCGACGGCGCCTGCCGCCGCGGAACTGGACCAGTGGGCGGAAAAAGCCCTTCTCACCCGGCCAGAATTGCGGTCAAATCAACCCGAGCCCTAAAGTTCAGCAGCGATATGCGGCGTGGGTAGCAAGGGAGACAGCCATGAAGTTCAATCGCCGCCAGACCTTCGCCGCCCTCGGGGCAACGCTCGCCATGCCCTATGTCCGCCCCAGCTGGGCGCAGGCGGGGTCGGTCAATATCTACAACTGGGCCGACTACATCGGTGAAACCACGCTCGAGGATTTCGAGACGAAGACCGGGATCAAGCCGGTCTACGACACCTATGCCTCGTCCGAAGAGATGCAGGCCAAGATGCTTGCGGGCCAGACGGGCTATGACGTGGTGGTGCATTCCGGGCTGAACATGCCGCAGATGATCACGGCCGGGGTCTACCAGCCGATCGACCATGGCCGCATCGCGAACTGGAAGGACATGGACCCCGACGTGCTGGCGATGGCTGCGGTCTGGGACAAGGACAATGCCCATGGCGTGCCCTACATGTGGGGCTCGGTCGGCATTACCTACAACCTCGACATGGTGAAGGAGCGGCTGCCGGACGCGGACCTCAACAGCCTCGACGTGATCTTCAAGCCCGAGAATGCGGCGAAGCTTGCCGACTGCGGCATTTCCTTCCTGGACAGCCCGACCGATGTCATCCCGATGGCGCTGCGCTATCTGGGGATGGACGGCGACACGACGAACGTCGATGACTACAAGAAGGTGGTCGAGCTTCTGAAGCCGATCCGCAAGTCGATCCGCACCTTCGACAATACGAACTACCTGAACGCCATTCCGAACGGCGAGCTGTGCGCCGTGAACACCTGGTCGGGTGACTACCTGGTGGTGCGGTCGCGCGCCAAGGATGCGGGGGTGGACATCAACCTGGCCTATTTCGTCCCGAAGACCGGTGCGCCGGCCTGGGTCGATGTGCTGGCGTTGCCGTCGGACGCCAAGAATGTCGAGAATGCCTATGCCTTCCTGAATTTCCTGATGCAGCCCGAAGTGATCGCCGCCTGTTCGGACTTCACCGGCTATGCGAACGCCAGCCTCGCGGCGACGGCGCTGGTCGAGGAAAGCATCCGCACCGACCCGGCCGTCTATCCCGACGCCACGGTGAAGTCGCGGCTTTGGGCGCCCAAGCCCTATAACGAAGATCAGGACCGGGCGATGACGCGGGCCTGGACGGAAATCAAGACCGGCGGCTAACGCGGTTCAAGAGGGGCGGGGCGAAGATGGTGGAACCTGGCGCGGAGAGGGTCGGCACTGTCGCGCCCTTCATCCGCATCGAAGGCGTGGGCAAGCGGTTCGGGTCCTTCCGGGCGGTCGAGAACGTCAACCTGACGATCGACCGGGGCGAGATCTTCTCGCTCCTCGGCGGGTCGGGGTGCGGCAAGACCACGCTACTGCGCATGCTCGCCGGGTTCGAGATGCCGACCGAGGGGCGCATCTTCATCGACGGGCAGGACATGGCGGGCATCCCGGCCTACGAGCGCCCCGTCAACATGATGTTCCAGAGCTACGCGATTTTCCCGCACATGAGCGTGGCCAAGAACGTGGGCTACGGGCTGAAGCACGAGCCGATGACGGGGCCCCAGCGTGCCGACCGGGTGCGAGAGATGCTGGATCTGGTGCAGCTTGGCCCCTATGCCGAACGGAGGCCGCACCAGATTTCCGGCGGTCAGCGGCAGCGGGTGGCGCTGGCGCGCGCGCTGGCCAGGGCGCCGAAGCTTCTGCTTCTGGACGAGCCCCTGGCGGCGCTGGACAAGAAGCTGCGCGAACATACCCAGTTCGAGTTGATGAACATCCAGGAAAAGACCGGCGTGACCTTCGTCGTCGTCACCCATGACCAGGAAGAGGCGATGATCCTGTCGAGCCGGGTCGCGGTGATGGACAAGGGCCGCATCCGCCAGGTCGGCTCGCCGACCGAGGTCTACGAATATCCCGCCAGCCGGTTCGTCGCCGACTTCATCGGGCAGGCCACCTTTTTCGACGGCGTGGTGCGGTCGGTCGAGGGGCCGGTCGCGGGGGTCGAGGTCGGCGCGCTGGGGCTCGAGGTCCAGGCGCGCGCCGTGCCGGGACTGGTCGCGGGGCAGTCTGTGACGATGGCCCTTCGCCCCGAAAAGATCGAGATCATGCGCGAGCGGCCCGAAGGCCCGAACGTCGTTGCGGGCGCGGTCGAGGATCTGGGCTATTTCGGCAACCATTCGATCTACAAGGTCAGGCTGCCCGGCGGGGAAATCCTGTCGGTCCTGTCCGCAAACGCCCGGCGCGTGGGCGAATCGGGGCGCGTCGCGGTCTGGGAAGACAGCGTCTGGATGCGGTTCGACCCGGCCGCCGTCATCTTGCTGACGGAGTAGACGATGCCCGGCTCCGACCTCGCGCCCCCAAGCGGCCCAACCGACAGTCCCCGGCAGGACGGGCCCCAGGACGGGTCCCACGAAGGGCCGGTTGCCCGATGGTTCAACCGTCGCGGCTGGTCGGACCTGATTACCGGCATCCCGTTCTTCTGGCTGTTCTTCTTCTTCCTCATCCCCTTCGTCATCGTCGTCGCGATGAGTTTCGCGACCCGCTCGCCGACCTCGCCGCCCTTTTCCTTCGGGATGGATGGCGGGCTTCTGGACTTCCGCAGCTACGCCCGGCTTTTCTCGGACCAGCTTTACATCCGGGCGCTCGGCATCTCCTTGTGGATGGCGGCGCTGTCGACGGTCCTCTGCCTTCTGATCGGCTACCCGATGGCGCTGGCGCTCACGCGGCTTTCGCCGTCGGTGCGCACCATCATGCTGATGCTGGTGATCCTGCCCTTCTGGACCTCGTTCCTGCTGCGCGTCTATGCGTGGATGGGACTGATGGGCACGAACAGCTGGTTCAACCGCGGGCTGACGGCGCTTTACAACATGGTCGTGCCGGCGGACTGGGCGCTGAGGTCGATCCAGATGATGAACACGAATTTCGCCGTCGTGGTCGTCATGGTCTATTCCTACCTGCCCTTCATGGTGCTGCCGCTCTACGCCAACCTTGAGCGCCTGGACATGACCCTGAACGAAGCGGCCGAGGATCTGGGCTCGCGGCCCTGGCAGGTCTTTCGCGACGTGACGCTGCCCCTGTCGATCCCCGGCATCATCGCCGGCGGGCTTCTGGTCTTCATCCCGGTGTCGGGCGAGTTGGTGGTGCCGGGCCTGGTCGGCAACCCGTCGAATCCGATGATCGGGCGGGTGATTTCCGACGAGTTCGCCTCGGCCCGCGACTGGCCGATGGCGGCGACGGTCGCGGTGGCGCTTCTGGTCCTTCTGGTCGGTCCGATGATGGCCTACAGCCATTTCGAGAACCGCGCCCAGACCCGGCGGGAGGAGGCGCCATGAACCGCCGCCCCACCTTCCTTCTGTCCTGCCTGATGTTCGGCATCGCCTTCCTTTACGTGCCGATCCTGTCGATGATCGTCTTTTCCTTCAACAATGCCCGGCTGGCGACGGTCTGGGGCGGTTTTTCGACCAAGTGGTATGGCAAGCTTTTCCAGAACGACCAGGTGCTCGAGGCGGCCTTCCTTTCCTTGCGCGTCGCGCTGGTGAGTGCCACGGTGGCGACGATCCTTGGCACCTGCGCCGGGATCGCGCTCGCCCGGCTCCGGCGGTTCCGGGGGCGGACGCTCCTGTCCGGCATGGTCACGGCGCCCCTGATCATGCCGGACGTCATCACCGGCATCTCGCTTCTGATCTTCTTCATCCTTCTGGGCGGCTGGATTGGCTGGCCGGCCGAGCGCGGCTTCACCACGGTCGCGCTGGCGCACATCACCATCTCGGTCACCTATGTGACGACCATCATCCAGTCGCGGCTGAGCCAGAGCGACCTTTCGGTCGAAGAGGCGGCGATGGACCTGGGCTCGCGGCCCTGGCAGGTCCTGCGCGACATCACCCTGCCGATCATCTCGCCCGCGATCCTGTCGGGGTGGCTTCTGGCCTTCACCATCTCGCTCGACGAGGTGGTGGTGACGAGTTTCGTGACCGGGCCGGGCACCACGACGCTGCCGATCCTGATCTGGTCGAAGGTCAAGCTGGGCGTGACGCCCGACATCAATGCGCTCGCCACGATCATCGTTGCAGTCGTCGCCGTCGGCGTGCTGATCGGCTGGGCGATCCTGACCCGCTCCGACCGCCGCCGCCGCCGCGACATGCGCCTGGCCGAGCAGTCGAACGCCTGAGGCGTGGGCGCCGTGCGGGGAGGGTCGAGCCGCGGGCGCGCCCCGGCGGGCGCATCGTCCGGCGGCGGACGCCCTTGCAAATCGGTCGGGATTCGGCGGGACCAGAAAAAGAAAAAGGGGAGACGACATGGCTAACCAACCATCTTCCGGATTCCCCGCCGATCCAAGGCGCCCGGCCGCCGAACCTGAGCCCACAGCCGAGGGCCCGACCGACGATCTGGACCTACCGATCGGACTTCCCGGCTCAGGCCGCGCACGCTACGCGGCGGCCATGGCCCGCCATGCCGCCGGCCGGATGAGTGCGCGCGAGCTCGAGGTCTACCGCATCGCCGCCGCAAGGGACGGCGAGGATGTCGCGGACCTTCTGTCGCTGGGCGTAGCCGCCCGGGTGCAGGGTTAGGCTTGGCCGGTGGTTTGGTCAGGTAGCGCCCGGACGTAAAGGGGGGCGCATTCGGAGGGATGGCGAGGATATCGCGGACCTTCTGGCGCTGGGTCTAGCCGCCCGGGTGCGGGGCTGGGCCCGGCCGAGGGTCGGTCAGGGTGACCCGAACCCGGCGCGCGCGCTTGGAGTGAGGGCGAGGACGTCGCAGCCCCCTTGGCGCTGGGAATAGCCGCCCGGGTGCGTGGCTGGGCTTGGCCGGATGTCGGTCAAGGGTCCCCGGACACCGAAAGAGGAGGGCACACTCATTCTGCGTGACATCGTGGCACGGCTGACCGCGTACGCGGCGGGAATGCTTGAGAGCTGCCGGCGCACGTGGCGGCCACGGCACCCGTGCGAGAAGGACCCCGCCAGCCGGTGCCCTTCACCCTGTCCGGGCGTCCGCCGCACCCCTATTGCACGACGAACTCTGCATGAAGCGCCCCGGCGGCGTTGATGCTTTTCAGGATGTCGATCATGTCGCGCGGTGACACGCCGAGCGCGTTCAACCCCGCCACCACCTCGGACAGAGAGGTCCCGGCGGGGACCTCGGCCATGCCGATCCCCGGCTCCTCCTGCACGCTTGCCTTCGTGCGCGGCACGATCACCGTCTCGCCTTGCGCGAAGGGGCTCGGCATCACGGCCTCGGGCGCCTCCTCAACCCTCAGCGTCAGGTTGCCCTGACTGACGGCGACACGGGCGATGCGCACATCTTGCCCCATGACGATGGTGCCCGACCGCTGGTCCACGACGACGCGGGCGCGCTGTTCGGGGCTGATCTCGATATTCTCGACCCGGCCAAGGACATGGGCGGGTGAGGACATGCCGGTCGCCCCGATCGACAGGGCGACGGTGCCGGCGTCGGTCATCTCGGCGACCCGGCGCCCGAACTCGCGGTTGATGGCCTCTTCGATGCGGGCGGCGGTGGTGAAATCGGGGGTGCGCAGGGCCAGCCGGACGGTCCCGAGCTTGGTGAAGTCGAAGGCGATCTCGCGCTCGACCCGCGCGCCCGACGGGATCGTGCCCGAGGTCGGCACGCCCTGCACGACCTTCGCCGCCTGACCCTCGGCCGAGGCTCCGCCGGCGATGATCTCGCCCTGGGCCACCGCGTAGATCTGGCCGTCGGCCGCGTTGAGGGGCGTCATGACCAGCGTGCCGCCCAAGAGGCTCTTCGCGTCCCCGATGGCAGACACGGTGACGTCGATCTGGCCGCCGGCCCGCGCGAAGGGCGGCAGCGTCGCGGTGACGAAGACGGCGGCGACGTTCTTTGGCCGGAAGTTTTCGCCGGTCACGTTGACGCCCAGCCGTTCCAGGAGGTTCGACATGATCTCTTCGGTGAAGGGGGCGTTCCTCAGACCGTCGCCGGTGCCGTTCAGCCCGACGACCAGCCCGTAGCCGACCAGGTCGTTGCCGCGCACCCCGTCGAACTCGACCAGGTCCTTCAGGCGCACGGGCTCGGCCAGCGCCGGAAGGGCGAGCGTCAGGGCGAGGAGAAAGGAGAGGAGGTGCCTGATCATCTGAGGT
>Ga0209023_10005354_pt1 | contig 14078 bp, 14 predicted proteins | sample LakOneMetagenome_FD_187468 | JGI IMG/M metagenome (GOLD analysis project Ga0209023, IMG submission 187468) | Freshwater and sediment microbial communities from Lake Erie, Canada (SPAdes) (version 2) | ecosystem: Environmental > Aquatic > Freshwater > Lentic | place: Lake Erie, Canada...
AGCCCCGTTGGCGCTTGTCTTTGGTGCATTTTTCATGTCCCCTGACAAAAGCCCGCCTGCCAACCATGTCAGGTAGCGAGGTTCAGTCTTCCCGAAGGAGATTTCATGGCGCGCAATCCGGTGGTCGAGGCAATGCGGGCCTCTGTGTCGATGGGAATGATGCTGGCCGAGGCACAAACGGTTATCGCCATGCGTACGCTCGGGATGCTGGGGTTCTGGAACCTTGGCCCCGGCGAGTCGGAGCGGATGTGGGCGGAAAAAGCAGAAGCCTTGCAGCAAAGCGGTATGGCACTGACTGGGGCGCTGATGCGCGGCGCAAGCCCGGCGCGGGCGGCCTCTGCGGCTCTTGCACCGGTGCGCCGCAAGACACGGTCGAACGTGAAGCGGCTTACCCAGCGCGGGCCAAACTAAAGGAGGTCAGATGACACACTACACGGGAGGGTGCCATTGCGGCGCCGTGCGCTACGAGGTGGATGCGTCGCTTGACGGGGCCATCGCCTGCAACTGCTCGATCTGCCAGAAGCGCGGCATGGTGCTGGTTTTCGCGCCGCGGAGCCAGTTCAAGCTGTTGTCCGGTGGCGACAATATGTCGGACTACCGGTTCAACACCCACAAGATCGCGCACATGTTCTGCAAGACCTGCGGCGTGGAAAGCTATGCCTTTGCCAATGCGCCTGACGGAACCGAGATGGCGGCGATCAACATCAACTGCCTCGACGGTATCGAACCGCGCGAGGTCAAGGCACGGCCGTTTGACGGGCGCTCTCGCTAGCGGCAGCGTCGGCCGGTGAATGGCCGATGGTGCGGCGCGTTGGCGTGAAGTCGCTTGCGGAAGTGCCTGAACTTTTGCAGAATCTGCCCAAGCTTCGGCCTTATGCCGGGCAGGAAATGTCAAAAGGTGGCTGAACCGCCTGATCGAGGAAAGGGCAGGAAGATGCGGAAAATTTCCGTGGCAGTCGTCATTGCGGCGACGGTGGCAGGTTGCACCAACGATCCGGGATTTACCGGCGTGTCGGGCGTACGCGAGGCGACGAAGGCCGAAGTGGCGGCCTGCACCTACGTCACCGACATCAGCGGCTCGCCGAGTGTTTACGGGCCGCTGGCGACGCAGGGGCTTAAATACATGCGCAACAAGATCCTGGCCGATGCGCAATCGTCGGGCGCGAATACGGTCGTGTTTGATCAGGCGACGCCGGGGACGGATGTCTACAGCCTGCACGCGGTCGCTTATCGTTGCTGATCAGCGCAGCGCGTCTTCGATCTGGCGGGAAAGCTCTTCGGCGCGGGTGATGAACTGCGGATCATTGAGGCGCTGGCCGGTGTTGCGGGCGAGCATGGCACCAAGGCCCGGCCTGCCGTCCGATTCAAGCCGCCGGAGCAGCCTTTTCAGGTAGGGCAGGTGATTGCGGCGGGCGCGGAAGAAGGTCCAGAACAGTCCTGCGTCGAACGTGCCCGTCGCGGCAGCGCTGAGGACGGACGGCAGGATGTGCATGGCTAGCAGATCGCCCGCAATATCAGCGCCCAGGTGGCGGCAGGGCAGGAGCGTGGTGAAGGGGCGCTTGAACAGCGCCGCGTGCATCGCGTCGAGCGATTGTTCAGGGTCGTAGAGAACGAACACCTGGCCCGCACCTTCGGTCATGTCGGGGGCAAAGCCGTAGCGGTCAGTGAAGCACAGGCGGCGATGTTCGGAGAAGCGCGGATCCCAGCCCGCCACAGTCGGGTCGAGCGTGGCCTGCGGCTGGATCAGGATGACAGTCGCACCGGGCGCTGCCACTGAGTAGGCCGCCGCCGCATAGGCCGCCATGCCGCTGCCATAGAATACGACCTGATCATATTCCTCGAAGAAGGCCTCATCGACGAGGTCGTCGAAATAGGCGTAGACCTCGGGAGCGCGAAACCAGCTTTCGCTGTCAGCTATCAGGCACAGGTGTGACCAGTTGCGCGGCTCGGCAATAGATTGGCCAAAGGTTACTCCACCCATTTTCTGCCTGGCGATGGCGCGGGAGGTTTCAAAGGTCACGACGAGCGTTGGGCCACGGTCCATGAACAGCACGGAGTGGGCGTCGCCAAGGCGGCGATAATAGCCCTCACGTTCACCCAGCTTGCCAAGCTGGGCATGAACATCAGCGCCTGAGAGAGAGCCCAGGTCCTTCAACACGAACACACCATTTCTGTCAGCCCCAAGACCATCACCGGCCAGCGTGGGTCGGTCACGTCCGAACAAGGTTAACATGCTTGGCGGGCCAAAGCGCAAGCCTTGTTTAGTGGTGATTGGTTCAAGATTACCCCTATTTTGTGGGTCTGATCGTGGTTGTTTCTAAATCGGGGTCGCTAAGTTTCCGTTAACGTTACAAGTTCGTTTGCTCGTCGTTTGGAGGTTTGCCCGCGAAGGACAGGAGGAAACGTGTTTCGGTCATGGTTGGAACACGGCTGCCGGGAGACATCAGCAAGCGGGCAAACAACGCGCGATAGTCTTCGTCGGCCATGAGTGTCGCGAAGCGATTCTTGCGCCAGATCACGGCGGTCCGGTGCAGGGGGGCAAGCGCGGTATCGGCCAGAAGTTCTTGGCGGTTGGGGGCGGCGAGAGCGGCCCGGTCTGCAAGGGTTCGATCTTCTTCGGACACCAGATTGCGCTCGACCCAGTATGACAGATCGAACGCCGATGCTTCGCGGTTGGCGCGGCCGCGGTCGCATTTGAGCAGATAGCTTTCCATGGCGCCAAGCGCGTAGTGGTTGATCTGGGCAAGGGCATAATTGTCCTTGCCGAACGGCGAGAAGATGCGCTGGCGGTGGAAGTCGTGCGGCAGCTTGCGGCCTGATCCGTCAAACCAGCGCTGGGCAGGCAGGCGGGAGGGGTCCGGCTTGCGCGGGCGATGAACGCCGAGGCGCGTATAGGTGCCATCGTTGCGAAAGAGCGTCTTGAAAAGGGCGGCGCGCCACGGCCAGCCCATCACCTTTGGCGCAGCGCGGGTAAAGGTTTCCCAGACCGGGCGGTCCTCGTAATGGACGATGCCGCCATTGCCGAAGAGCCGCCATGTGAGCGGAATGGCGGTCGCGGTTGGAAGTGCCGAGAGGAGCGCGGGCAACGTATGGTTGCCGGTGTGGATGTTTACGAATTCGTCGATGTCGAGCACCATGATCCAGCGGGCGCGGGCGACGAGGGGGTGGTCGTTGGCGGCCTTGAGCGCTGCCCATTGCGGGCCTTCCGGGAAGGGGCCGGTCTGACGGACATGGGTGAGCCAGCCCATCGCATCGAGACGATCGAGCATGAGGTCGGTGCCGTCGGTGCAGTCGTTGGAAAAGACCAGAAAGTCAGTGAAGCCGGTGGCGCGATGATGGGCGAGCCAGTCGAGCAGGAATGCCGCCTCGTTGCGGACGCAGAGAATGGCAAGGAATTGCGGCTCAGTGTTCGGCATCGCCCTGATGATCCACGGTGAAAAGGAAGTCTGCCGGAATGTCCCAGCGGTGAAGGTCTTGCGGGATCGCGTCCGGACCGGCGTTAAAGACCGATGCGCCAAAATGGCGGAGGATGCGGCTGAGCGCGCGCATGCGTTCGCCGGTCAGTGCGTCGTAGAGCTTGACCTGCGCAGGATGACTCATCAGCGCGGCAATCTTGGACCGGTGTGCAGCGACGGCGGACTGATGGGCGGCGCTGATGCCGGGGTCGGCCATGAGGCGGTCCCATTCGGCCTGCAGGAGCGGCAGTTTGGTCAGGATCGTGCGGTCCTCGATGGCATTGTGGTTCATGCGGAACCAGTAGTTCAGGCCCTGATCGCGGTCGACATGGTTGACCCGGCCACGTTCGCGCTTGACGAGGAAACTTTCGGCGGAGCGGCAGGCATAGTGGTTGAGGCTGACCCAGTCGTAGCCGAACGTGTCGGTCGAAGAGCGCCAGCCGTTGCGGAAGATGTCGCGAGGCATCGGTTGGCCGGAGCCGTTGAGCCATCTGACCTGATCCCAAAGGTCGGGTTTCAGACCCTTGGGGCGGTGGACGCCAAGCTTCTTGTAGATGGAGATGTTGCGAAAAAGTGTCTTGAATCCCCAGGCCTGATGCGGCTTGCGGGTCATCTCGTGTGCGGCATGGGTGAACTGTTCGATGATGAAGCTGTCGGCGAAATGGGCCACATCGGCATTGCCGAACATGCGCCAGGTAAGCGAGATCATGTTCGCGTCACCGATTGCGTCATAGAGCGTTGGCAGACGACCATCGCCGATGCGGACGTTGATGAACTCATCGACGTCCATGCAGATCACCCAACTGCTTTGCTGCACCAGCGGCTCGGTCTCGGCGGCTTGCAGGGCGGCATGTTGGGGTTTCAGACCCGGCATCTGGCGGAAGGGATTGGCGCGGTGCTGGATCAGTCCGCGGTCTTGCAAGATGTCGAGAAGCTCGTCGGTTCCGTCGGTGCAGTCGTTGGAATAGATCAGGAAGTCATCGACGCCGATGGCACGGTGATAGGCGATCCATTCGAGAATGAAGGGGCCTTCGTTCTTCATTGTCGTCACGATGCAGGTGCGGCCGGTCGGGGTGAGTATGGCGGATGTCGTTGACAGCGGCGGGCGGACGGGATTTGCGCCGAACTGGTCGCGCATCAGCGCCAGAAGTTCGGGATCCTCGATGAGCGACGTCTTGGGAGCAAGCTCGCCGGTCTTGCGGCCCGGAACGCGCAGGCCCATGGCGCGCCAGAACGGAACCGTCTGCGTCGGATCGGGGCATGCGAAGGCGACTCGGGCGCCGCGCCATGTGCGTTCCAGCCCAGCAAGGGCCGGGACCACGCCCCAGCGCGCCATACCGCGGCGGGCGTCGAACTGGCGGCAGATATGGTCGCCGAAGGTCTCGGCCCGGTTGCGGCGGATACGCCAAGGATAGATGCGTCGACCGACAAGCAAGATCACTCCGCCTTGTGCCGAAACGCAGCGGTCGAAGGCGGTTGGGCCATCTGGCGGAGCAAGCAGGTCGGAACAATCAATGGTGAGGACCGCCCGCGCCTCGGTCAGGAAGCGCCATTTGGCGACCTCGTAGATCAGGCTTTCGGCAAGCGGCGCGCGGAAAGGGTCGGGCGCTGGGCGCTCCATCCTGTCCTTGCCGGGGGCGTCGGGGGCCATGATCGGGTGATCCTCGGGAAGCTCATCGGCTTTGCCCAGTGGCACAGGGCTGTCGAGAAGGGCGACATGGAGATCGAGTTTGGCGGTCTTTGATGACGACAACAGGGCTGCTGCAAGCTCTTCCCTAAATGCCGGATCGGGCGGGGCGCGATTGACGATGACGGCTCCGGTCGCGCCGTGGGTGCGGGCGTGGTAGGCGAGCCAATCGAGGATCGTGGCGATGCTTTCGACGGAGCGGAAGGCAAGAAGGCAGTTACGCCCCTTGAGAAAATCACTGTCGGGCGTCGCCGTCGCGACAATGCGGGGGCCGTCGGCGAAGGGCAGGATGAGGGGACCGCGCGCTGGCAGGCGCGCGATGAGGAGAAGGGCGCCTGCAACCTCGCGCCGTTCGATCTCCTTCAGGGGCAGGGCCGGATCGGGGTCAGCCAACCCGGCGCCAGTTCGGCCAAACCAGCGCACTTCGCGGCCACGTCTCGCCGGGCGGACGAGGCAATCGAGCGTGTCCGCGTCTGCCGCAAGCTGGCGGTAGATAAATTGCGGGCCGGTTGTCGTCTCGCCCATCGTTGAAACTATCCCTGCCCGTGGCTTTGGCCACCGTTGATGGTCTGGTTAGCACAGGGGGCGGGAGGGCGCAAAAGAAACGCCTTGGTGGAGAGGGGCCGGACGAAGGCGCAGGTTCCGGGTGGAGGGTTAGCGCGCGACCGGCAATGACGGGCGGATCAAGGAGGAATGCCCGATGCTGTCCGGGTCGCTGATCCTGTTTCTGTTGCCGTTGGCCTACAGTCCGGGGCCGGGGAACATGTTCTTTGCCGCAGTGGGTGCGCAATCGGGGCTTCGTGCCTCATGGCCAGCAAGTGCGGGCTATCATCTGGCGACATTTGTGGTCACCGCCCTCACTGGGATGGGGTTCGAGGCTGTGGCGCGTTTATCGCCCGAAGCGTTTCGCCTTCTTGGCATCGCGGGTGCCGTTTATATGCTGTGTCTCGCTGGCAAGTTCCTGATTGCCGGGGTGTTTCAAACCGAGGCGGCGCGCGTGGTGCCGTCATTTCGCAACGGGGCGGCGCTGCTGGTTCTCAACCCCAAAGCCTATGTGATCATCGCGCTGATGTTCAGCCAGTTCCTGCCGGACGGGGCGGGACTATCTTGGGTGCTGGTCGTCACGACGATCTTCACGCTGAACAACCTTGTGGCCTTCACCGTCTGGACGATGCTTGGTCAGGTGTTGTCGCGGCTCTTCCGGACCGGAGGGCAAGCGCGTCTGGTGAACGGCATGTTCGCCGCCGCACTGGCGCTGACGGCGGTGCGTGGGCTGGCTACTTGAGCGCGGCCTTTTCCTCGGCCTTGGCGCGATCCCAGAGCGCGTCCATTTCGGCAAGGGTGCTGTCTTCGGGGCGGCGGCCTTCGGCGGCAAGAGCGGTCTCGATCTTGCTGAACCGGCGGGTGAATTTGGCGTTTGCGGCTCGAAGAGCGGCTTCCGGGTCGATCTTCAGGTGGCGGGCGAGGTTTGCCACCACAAAGAGCAGGTCGCCGAACTCCTCGAACACTTCGGCCTCGGATAGGGTGGCGCGGGCTTCGTTCAGTTCGCGGGCTTCTTCGACGATCTTGTCGATGACCTGATCGGTAGAAGGCCAGTCGAACCCCACGCGGGCGGCGCGGTTTTGCAGTTTGACGGCGCGGGTCAGGCCAGGAAGGCCAGCGGCGACACCCGCGAGAACGCCGCCTTCGGCCTTTTTGGCGCGTTCCGCGGCCTTCAGCTTCTCCCAGTCGCGGGTCTGCTGTTCGGCGGATTTGTCGCGGTTTTCGTCGCCAAAGACATGCGGGTGGCGGGCCACCATCTTGTCGGAGATGGAGCGGGTGACGCTGGCGAAGTCGAAGTGACCAGCCTCGGCCCCCATTTGCGTGTGGTAGACGGTCTGGAACAAAAGGTCGCCTAGTTCACCCTCAAGCTCTCCCCATGCCTGTCGTTCGATGGCGTCTGCCACCTCGTAGGCTTCCTCGATCGTGTAGGGGGCGATGGAGGCGAAGTCCTGTTCCAGATCCCAGGGGCAGCCCGACGATGGATCGCGGAGGCGCGCCATGATTTCCAGCAATCGGGGGATGCCACCGTCCGGATCGTGGACGAGCGCGTCGGATGCGGCGCGGTCTTTGGTCATTGCAGTTCCCCGGCATTTGGCGTCAACTTGGGACTATCCCGAAGCTGACCTGAGAGTCCACATGCCCGTACTGAACCGTATTGCCGACATGGCCCCCGAGATGAAGGAATGGCGCCAGCACCTGCATCGCCACCCCGAACTCGCCTTCGATTGCCACCAGACGGCGGCCTTCGTGGTCGGCAAGTTGAAGGAATTCGGCGTGGACGAGATCCACGAGGGTATCGCCAAGACCGGCATTGTGGCGATCATCAATGGACAGGGCGAGGGGCCGACGATTGGCCTGCGCGCCGATATGGATGCGTTGCCGATTGCCGAGATGACCGGGGCGGAACATGCCTCGACCGTGCCGGGCAAGATGCATGCCTGTGGGCATGATGGCCATACGACGATGCTTCTGGGCGCGGCCAAGTATCTGTGCGAGACACGCCGCTTCAAGGGACGCGTGGCGCTGCTGTTCCAGCCGGCCGAAGAAGACGGCGGCGGCGGACAGGTGATGGTGCAGGAAGGCGTCATGGACCGGTTCGGGGTGACGCAGGTTTACGGCATCCACAACGCGCCGAACATTCCGCTCGGTCATTTCCAGACGACGCCGGGGCCGCTCATGGCCTCGGTCGACACGGCCTTTGTCTATGTCACCGGGCGCGGCGGGCATGGGGCGACACCGCATGAGTGCGTCGATCCGGTGGTGGCGGTGGTCGGCATGGTTTCGGCCATCCAGACGATCCTCAGCCGCAACGTCTATGCACTGGATCAGGCGGTGATCTCGGTAACGCAGATACATACCGGAACGGCGTCGAACATCATCCCCGAGGAAGCGATGTTCTGCGCGACGATCCGCTGTTTCAACCCCGAGGTCCGCGAGCTTATGAAGAAGCGCGTCTACGAGATCGTCGAGGGACACGCGGCTGCCTATGGTGTCAGCGCGCGCATCGACTACGACTGGGGCTATCCGGCAACGATCAACCATCCCGACGAGACCGACTTTGCCGCCGATGTGGCGCGCGAGATTTCGGGCGAGGCCGCCGTCGATGCGCGGGCCGCGCGCGAGATGGGGTCGGAGGATTTCTCCTACATGCTGGAAGCGCGTCCGGGGGCCTATCTGTTCCTCGGGGCCGGTCCGGGGGCGGGGCTGCATCATGCGGCCTATGATTTCAACGACGAGATCGCGCCGATTGGAGCGACGTTCTTTGCAAGACTGGTCGAGAAGGCGCAGCCGGTAGCATGAGAGCGTGGTCCAGATCTGGACCGTGAGTAGAAAATAATAGAAATCAGGCTGTTACGATTTTTTGTTAACCTGATTTTAAAAAGCGGTCGGGGCAATGAGCTGATGCTCTTGCCCTGACACCAAGGCCGGAGGCTTGCAGATGCGGATGATGTCATTCCTTCCCATCGCCGGTGTGACCGTAAAGCTTTGCCTTGTCGTATCGGCGGTATCTGCTCAGGACCTATCGGGAGATCTCATCTTCTTCCACACACCCACTGGCAATATTCACTGCATGATCGATCAGGGCGAGAACCCCGGCGTGCGTTGTGACATTTTGCAGTTCGAGCCGTCGTTCACCGACCGCCCGGCAGATTGTGATCTGGACTGGGGTGACAGTTTCTGGATCGGACCGGAGGAGGCCAGTGGCTCGCTTGTCTGCCACGGCGATACGGTGGCGGACCCGTCGGGGGCCGTGCTGGACTATGGGCAGGTCTCCCGAGGCGGAGGCGTGGTCTGCGTGTCGGCCAAGACGGGCCTGACCTGCCAGACTGCCGAGGGGCATGGTTTCTTCCTGTCGCGGAAAGAGCAGAAGGTCTTTTGATCTCCGACCCGCGGGTCGTGCGTCCGGCAAGCGGAATTGGTGATATAAGGCCCGGTAGGTTGGCGAACCAAATTCACGCTATTTGATCAAAAAATTCACTTGCCCTTTATATTGCATCCCATATGGTGCGTTCCAGTGATATTGACTGGAGATTCAAAATGAACCGCCCGGCTGCCTCGCAGATCAACGAACCGCTGTGGGAGATGGACCGCGCCCATTCGCTTCATCCGTGGACCAACTTCGGACCGTTTGAGAAGGACGGCGCGTTGGTCATCACGCGGGGGGATGGCGCTTATCTTTGGGATTCCGAGGGTCGGAAGTATTTTGACGCGGTGGGCGGGCTTTGGTGCACGAACATCGGGCTGGGGCGGCGCGAGATGGCGGATGCGATTGCCGATCAGGCGCATCAGCTGGCGTTTTCCAACACGTTCGTGGACATGACCAACGGGCCGACGGCGCGGTTGGCGGCGAAGATTGCGGAACTGGCGCCGGGGGATCTGAACCGGGTTCACTTCACCACGGGCGGGTCGACGGCGGTGGATACGGCGGTGCGGATGGTGAGCTACTATCAGCATGCGCGGGGTTTCCCGGACAAGACCGACATTGTGGCGCGGGACTATTCCTATCACGGCTCGACCTACCTGTCGCAGTCGGTGGGCAAGCGGCCGGGCGACCGGGTGGAGGAGTTCCGCTACAAGTCGGAGGGAATTCACCACCTGTCCTGTCCCAATCCCTATCGTCGGTCGGAGGGGATGAGCGAGGCGGATTATTGTGACCAGCTGGTGCGCGAGTTCGAGGACTTGATCGCGCGGGTTGGGGCGGACCGCATCGGCGGGTTCATCGCCGAGCCGATCCAGGCGTCGGGCGGCATCATCATCCCGCCGGAGGGGTATCTCAAGCGGATGTGGGAGGTTTGTCAGCGTCACGAGATCCTGTTCATCGCTGACGAGGTGGTGACGGCTTGGGGGCGGCTGGGGCACTGGTTCGCATCGTGGGACGAGTTCGGGGTGCAGCCCGATATCATCACCACGGCAAAGGGGCTGACCTCGGGGTATATCCCGCTTGGCGCGGTCATCTTCTCGGACCGGATCTGGGATGTGATGGCCAAGGGTGGGGCGCGGTGGTTTACCAGCGGGTACACCTATTCGGGGCATCCGGTCGCTTGTGCGGCGGGGCTGAAGAATATCGAGATCATGGAGCGTGAGGGGTTGCTGGCCCGCGCGGCGAAGGTGGGCGGCTATTTCGAGACGCGGATGAAGGAGCTGGAGGCGCTGCCGCTGGTCGGGCAGGTGCGGGGCAAGAAGCTGATGCTGTGCGTGGAGAATGTGGCCAACAAGGCGACGAAGGAGCTGTTGCCGGACGAGGTGGGCGAGTCCAAGCGTATCTCGAACCTGTGCGAGGAGATGGGGCTGATCGTGCGGCCCATCGGGCATCTGAACGTGATGTCACCGCCCCTGATCATCAGCGAGGGGGACGTGGATTTCATTGCCGAGACCTTGGAAAAGGCGATCCGCAAGGTGGGCGACGATCTGACCCGCGAGGGGATCAGGATCGGCTGAATCGGTTCGGGATATGCGGCGGCGGGGAGACCCGCCGCGAGGGTCCGGAGGGACCGGGAGAGGGGTGTAACACAGTGTTACGCCTCTTGGTTTTGTGGGATTTCAAGGGGTTATAAATTTTCGTTAGGGGGTTGTTAAGAGGTGGGGGTGCCACAGCAAAAGACTTCTTTGAAATACCAGTGAGTTCAATAATTAACCCCACTTAAGATTACTCAATCGGCTGAGAATCTTCGATGACATGGGAAGTTGGATATTGCATCAGAGAGTCGATTGACTCTTTGCAATCTCTTTGTCATCGTGTGGGAAACTTCTGGCTTTATGAAACACCAGTGTTCTATTGCGTTGATAGGAGTTAATGATGCTGCCACCGTTTAAAAAAATTAATATTAGCAGCCTAAATACAATTCAAAGCCCATTGGATGCGCTTGAACTATCTGATCCATTGAGTGGAAGATTTTCTGCTCCAGCAGGACAGTCACTTGCCGCATTGCGAGTTACGCATCATGGCAACGGTACTGCAATTGCTGCGTCGGCGGGATCTTCGGCCATTGTCGCTCATTCTCAGACAAAAGTTGGAGGCGAATTCTTTGGTGGAGAAGCGGGTATTTCTGCGTCGAGTGGAGCTGGAATTGGAATTTTCGCGAAAGGCGGCACAGCGGCGGGTTATTTTGAAGGGCCCGTGCAGGTACATGGCTCTATGCGCGTATCCGAAGATGTATTTGTCGATGGTGATGTGAAGCTGACCGGAGCTGACTGCGCTGAGTACTTTGCTATATCCGCGGGCGCCGAAATCGAACCAGGAAGTGTAATGGTTATGGGAGATGACGGCAAACTCTCTCTCTGTCGCCAGGAGGGCGATGTCAGGGTTGTTGGGGTGGTTTCAGGCGCCGGTTCTTTTCGACCTGGTATCAGGTTGAATATTTCACTTTCTTCCAGGCCGGACAGTGTTCCGATAGCGATAATAGGCAGAACATATTGCCGCGTCGAAGCTGTCGAGCGACCGATTTCCGTAGGTGATATGCTCGTTAGCTCGGATTTGCCGGGGCATGCGCGGAATTCTCGGCTGCCGAGTCGAGGAAGCGTAATTGGAAAAGCCTTGGAAAACCTCGATCATGGAACGGGCCTAATACCAATATTGGTGATGCCGTCTTAAGAGGCTTTTGCGATGCAAAGCATGCGATATATTCGTAGCCGATTTGGGCTATCCGAGGATGTTTTGGGCCTGAGAGAGAAAAATCTGGCTCTTGGGTTTGATGCTCCCCTTTCCTTGCGTGGTTTGCACAACTTCCCCAATACAGCTGTCTATGCTTCGCACGTCAATGCCGGAGATGTTTCTGGCGATTTTGTTTTGACTTTGTATTCATCCGGAGTTTGGAATTTTAAGGGTAGCATCCGTGAGACGGCATCTTTTGTTGGCGATGTTTACCATCTAGTAGTTGGACTGGATATTTACCCAAATAAGCAGGCCCCAGTATTTCTTGCAAAGCAAGAGGGTGTATTAAATGGTTCGGTTGTCGCTGGCCTTGGTGGCAGGAGGCAGGAAGAGTGGGACCAAGGCGGAACCGAGGCAACAATTCCAAGGTTGTGGTCAGCAATTCCAAGTGCAAAAGTAGAGTCGCGTTTGAGGGTTTCAACTAATGGTTACGACATAGTTGAGGATGTGGCTTTGGCGCTGGGACTGGTTGGCTTGGTTGTTTTTGGTGGTAAAATGTTGAAAGATGGGGTTGGCAGTAGAGATACCGTCGTAATCCATGATGATCCTGATGACGAATCAGGAGGAGAAGTTCGCCCGAGCCAATAGGAATTATTTTTTGACTTGCGTTGTTTGCATTGTAAAAAAGATAGAGAATATTATCTGAGATTTCGAGATTCTTATAGAGTTGCGGTGGCCGATAGTCGGTCGGAAATTCGGTTTCCCCTCACACCCCCTCGAACGACACGAGCCTCCGCTTGTCCTCGTCCCACAGGTTCAGCTTGGTGCAGCCCAGGCTCTCGCGGAGCGTCAGGCGGCTGCAATCTACCAGTTCCTTGTGGTCCCGAAGCACGTCGGGCAGGCGGTAGAAGGGGATGCGGGCGTAGAGGTGGTGAACGTGGTGGATGCCGATGTTGGCGCTGAGCCAGCGCAGCACCGGGGGCAGGTCGTAGTGGGAGCTGCCGTGGAGTGCAGCCTCGTGCAGCTGCCACTCGGGCGCCTTGTCCCAATGCGTCGTCTCGAACTGGTGCTGGACGTAGAACAGCCACATGCCGATTGAGGCGGCGACGAGCGAGGTGGGCAGGAAGATCAGAAACAGGGTGTGCAGGCCGACGAGCCAGACAAGCGTGGCAAGGATGGCGGCGATGGCAAGGTTGGTGCCCATGGCGCTGATCCAGTAGCGGGTCTGGTTCATCAGGCCGAAGGGCAGGCGGTTTTGCAGGAGGAACAGGTAGGAGGGGCCGAAGCCGAAGAGGACGAGCGGGTGGCGGTAGGCGCGGTAGAGGAAGCGGCCGAAGGGGGTGCGGGACTGATATTCGCGGACGGTCAGGGTGCTGATGTCGCCGATGCCGCGATGGTCGAGGTCTCCGGAATGGCTGTGGTGGATGGAGTGGGTGCGGCGCCAGACCGCGTAGGGGGTGAGGGTGACGACGCCGATGGCGCGGCCGACCCAGTCGGAGACGGTGCGATTGGCGAAGAAGGAACCGTGGCCGCAGTCATGCTGGATGGCGAAGAGGCGGAGGAGGAAGCCGCCGTTCAGGACGGCGATGGCGAAGGCGGCGAGGTAGCTGTGGGTCGCCACCCAGCAGGCCAGCGCCCAGAGGCCGACAAAGGGGATCACGCTGACACCAAGCTCGAAGCTGGAGCGGAGGGGGTCGGGGTCTCGGTAGCGGGCGAGGACCTGGACCCAGTCGCGGGGAGCCATGTTGGTGGTCGAGGGCGTAGTATCGGGCATGTGGACTTTCCTTTGCGTGTCCGGAATAGCCGAACCGCATCATATAGCAAGCGAACATTGCGGGATGCGGCGGAGGGGCGCAGGAATTGCGGTGGAGGGGCGGCGGAGTGCGGGGTGTTTGATCAAATTTTGGGCTTGACTTGGGGCGAGGGGTCGGGCTTTGTCGGCGGACCCGGATCCGCGGCGTCTCCGGCCCAAAGGCAATGACGACGCGACTTTTCCCACGAGACTGACATGGCACTGGAAGATGCAAAGACGCAGGTCGATACTGCGTTCACCCGCAAGGGGCTAAGGGGTTATGCGTTCGAGAACGCGTTTGGCGGGGCGACGTCGTTTCTGCGGCGGACCTATACGAAGGATCTGGCCGGGGTCGATCTGGCGATCACCGGGGTGCCCTTCGATCAGGCGGTGACGCACCGGACCGGAACGCGGTTCGGGCCGAGGGCGATCCGCGAGGCGTCGAGCCTGCAACCCTACGATCCGCCCTATGGCTGGCCGACCAACCCGCTCGACGAGATGAGCGTGATC
>Ga0209023_10005355_pt1 | contig 14076 bp, 11 predicted proteins | sample LakOneMetagenome_FD_187468 | JGI IMG/M metagenome (GOLD analysis project Ga0209023, IMG submission 187468) | Freshwater and sediment microbial communities from Lake Erie, Canada (SPAdes) (version 2) | ecosystem: Environmental > Aquatic > Freshwater > Lentic | place: Lake Erie, Canada...
GGCAGCCGCGTGGCCAGCAGCGCGCCGCCCGCCACCGCCGCCACGCCCGCCCAAAGGGGCGCCACGGGCAAGAAGACTACTACCCAGGGCCACTGCGCCAGCCACTGCAGCAAGGCGGCCAGTGGCTGCAGGGCGAGCGCCGCCAGGCTCCACAGCGGCGCCCAGAGCACGCCGCCCAGCGCCAACGGCGTGACCACCAGCGTGACCCAGGGGATGGCCACCAGGTTGGCAGCAAAACCGACCACCGACACCTGGCCGAACAGCAGCACGCCCAGCGGCGTCAACGCCAGCGTGACCACCCATTGCTCTCGCAACAGTGAACGGAAATGCCCTCCACCGCTTGATCCGCCTGCGCTACCAGCTATTGAATTAGTAGCAAACAGCACCCCGACGGCTACGAAGCTCAGCCAGAAGCCCGCCTGCGCCAGCGCCCACGGGTCGGCCACCACCACGGCCGCGCAGGCCAAAAGCCACACCTGCGGCCACGGCCAGCGCCGGCCGCTGAGCTGCAGCAGCGCGATGGCGGCCAGCATGATCACCGTGCGCTGCGCCGGCACGCCCCAGCCGCTGAACAGTGCGTAGCCAGCCGCCAGCAGCACGCCCGCAGCCAGCGCCACCGACTGCGCCGGGGCCCGCAGGCACAGCCGGGTGGAGCGACGCCACAGTGCGCGCACCGCCAATGCCGCCAGCCAGGCGAAGAGCGTGATGTGAAGCCCCGAGATGCTCATCAGGTGCGCCACGCCCGTGGCGCGGAACACGTCCCAGTCGGCACGGTCGATGGCGCGCTGGTCGCCCGTGACCAGTGCAGCCACCACCCCGGCAATGCGCGCACGGGTCGGGTCGTCGCCCTGCACGTCGCGCACCAGCCGCTCGATGATGGCGTCCCGCACCGCCTGCCGCGCGCGCTCCACGGGGTGCTGCCAGGTCGAACCGAGCAGCACCGGCGCCTCGTCCTTGGGCCCGGCGCGCACGTAGCCAGTGGCCTGCACGCCCTGCTCCCACATCCACAGCTCGTAATCAAAACCATGGGGGTTGCGCAGGCCGTGCGGCGCTTTCAACCGCACGGTCAGGTCCCACCGTTCGCCGGCACGCAGCGCGGGCGGCGGACGCTGCAGGTCGGCCACGCCGGCCGCATCGCGAAAGGCGCCGCCGTACCATGCGACCTCGATGCGCGGCGGCAACTGCACGGGCGCGCCCTGCAGCAGAGCAGACTCCACGTCCAGGCGCAGGCGGGTGCCGGCTTCGTTGCTTTGCGGCATGGCGGCCACCATGCCGGTGACGCGGATGTCACGCCCCTCCAGCTGCGGCGCGAGGGCATCGCCCAGGTAGTCTGCGGACCGCAGGCCGCCCAGGGCGAACAGCGCCAGCCCACCGGCCGCAAAGGCCATCGCCAGGGGCGCGAAAGTCATCCATGGATTGGCCCTGGCGCGCATGCGGGTGGCCGTCAACGCCCCCAGGGCCATGGCGATGGCTGCCAACAGCACACCGCCGTACGTGCCGGCCTGCCACAGCGAGGGTTGCTGCAACTGCAGAGCTGAACCCACCACAACGCCCAGCAGCAAGGCGGGCAACAGCCACGGCCGCGGTTTCTGCGCCGCCCGTTGCTCCATCTCCGTACTCTGTGGAGCGCCGATGCCAACGCTGGCTGCGATGCTGCCCGTGCTGCCAGCCGCCAGCACTGAGGAGCGGGCCGGTGCGGCATTAGAAGCGCTTATGTGGGACATGGGCTGATGCTAATGTGCCGGCAGCGCGCCGCGCCGGCAGCAAGCGCAGCAGGCTGTGTAACACTCGCGGCCACCCCGGGCACCGTCTGCAGGCCGCAACGCCACGCGCATGCACCTGCGCACGCACGACCGCCCCAACGTCCACCCCTTCACTCCAAGGAACCACCATGAGCGTTTACGACAAGCTGACAGAACTCAACATCACCCTGCCACCGGTGTCGGTGCCCGCCGCAGCCTATGTGCCGTTCGTGCAGACCGGCAACCTGGTGTTCCTGTCCGGCCACATCGCCCGCAAGGACGGCAAGCCCTGGGCTGCGCAGTTCGGCCGCGACATCGGCACCGAAGAAGGCAAAACGGCAGCGCGCGCCGTGGCCATCGACCTGATGGGCACGCTGCAGGCCGCCTGCGGCGGCGACCTGAACCGGGTCAAGCGCATCGTCAAGCTCATGAGCCTGGTGAACTCCACCGGCGACTTTACCGAGCAGCACTTGGTGACCAATGGCGCCAGCGAACTGCTGGGCCAGGTGTTTGGCGACAAGGGCGTGCACGCACGCAGCGCGTTCGGCGTGGCCCAGATCCCGATGGGTGCTTGCGTCGAGATCGAACTGATCGCTGAATTGGCCTGATTGCTGCCAGGGCCTCGGAGTTCAAGAGCCCCGGGAGCCCTGGAACCGCGCCATCAGAAGGACTCCCAGTCCTCTTCGGCGCCCTGCGCCAACGCGGGTGAGCGCGCAGGCGCTGCCTTCGCAGGCGCCACAGGCGCCTTGCCAGCGGGCTTGCCGGTGGCCTGCGCACCCTGCGTGATGCGCGGCGCGGCGGTCTTGGCCACCGCCATCGGTTGGGATGCGGCAGGCCTTGCAACCGGCTTGGCTACTGGCATGGCGACCGGGGCATGCGCTGCCCGCATCGGCTCCACCGCACCGCCGTAAGCCGCTCCATTGACCTTGAACACCGAGACCACCTGCGCCAGGTGTTCGGCCTGCTCGCGCAAGCTCTGCGCGGCCGCTGCGCTTTCTTCCACCAGCGCGGCATTTTGCTGCGTCATCTGGTCGAGGTTGCCCACGGCCTGGTTCACCTGCGTGATGCCGGCGCTCTGCTCGGAAGATGCCGAGGTGATCTCGCCGATCATGTCGGTCACGCTCTGCACCGAGCGAACGATGTCGGTCATGGTGCTGCCTGCGTCGGCCACCAGGCGGGTGCCGGTCTCTACCTTTTCCACCGAGGCACTGATCAGCGCCTTGATCTCCTTGGCGGCTTCGGCGCTGCGCTGCGCGAGGCTGCGCACCTCGCTGGCTACCACGGCAAAGCCGCGGCCCTGTTCGCCTGCGCGCGCGGCTTCCACAGCGGCGTTGAGCGCCAGGATGTTGGTCTGAAAAGCGATGCCATCGATGGTGCCGATGATGTCCGAAATCTTTCGGCTGCTCTGGTTGATGTCCTCCATGGTGGACACCACCTGCGTCACCACTGCGCCGCCGCGCTCGGCCACGCCCGTGGCGCTGGCGGCCAGGGTACTGGCCTGGCGGGCGCTGGTCGCACTCTGCGCGATGGTGCTGGTGAACTCCTCCATCGCTGCCGCGGTTTCCTGCAGGTTGCTCGACGTCTGTTCGGTGCGCGCCGACAGGTCATGGTTGCCGGTGGCGATTTCTGCGCTGGCAATGGCAATGCTGTCCGTGCTCTGGCGTACCTGGTGCACCATGCGACCGAGCGAATCGCTCATCGCATACTGCGAGCGCAGCAGGTCGCCGAACTCGTCGCCGCGCGTGACCGCCGCCTGCTCGCTCAGGTCGCCCGCAGCGATCTTGGCCGCCAGGTCGTTGGCCTGTGCCAGGGGCCGCTGGATGCTGCCGATCAGGTAGTACGCACCGGCGATGATGGCCGCCAGCAAGGCCACCACCGCAACGGCCGCGATCTTGACCGTGAGCATGCGCGACTCGGCCATGTCGGCCAGGCGCGTTTGAGCGGTCTTTTGCTGCAGGTCCACAAAGTCGCGCAGCGCCGTCAGGTAGGTCGTCACGGCCGGGTTGTAGCTCTGCTTGACCAGCGTGACCGCTTCCTCGGCCTTGCCGTCGGCCTTGAGCTGGCGGGCCTTGCCGCGCAAGTCGATCATGGTCTTGCGCGCATCGGCGATCTTCGCCATCTGCGCCTTGTCTGCATCCGACAGCCTCATGCCTTCGAGCGACTTCTGCACCTCGGTGATCTGGGCCGACGTGGCGGTGATCGCGTCCTTGAATTCGGCCTCGACCGACGGATCGCTGCTGACGATGAGCGCCTGGGTGCGTGCCGCGTTGGTTTCAGTCAGTCCCGCCCAGCGGATGGCGGCCCCGACATGGGCCTGCATCTCGCGGGACACCTCGTCGGCTTCGGCCTGCACCTTGGCCGACCGATAGGCAGAAAACCCCACCACACCGGCCAGCATGACCACGATGAAGATGACGGCGAGCCACAGCTTCTGGGCAATTCGGATGCGTTGGAACATCATGTCTCCTCAAGTTGTGGGTTATTTCAGGCAAATATGCCAATGTCAGCCTTTGATCCGGGAGATTGTTGGCATCGCCAGTCCGCACCCGGTCAGACATTTGTTTACATATGGTGCGCCTGTTCTGCCTTTTCTTCCAATCCGTAGCAACCCGTGATGTGTTGCGTCGCAACAAAAAAGCCACCCGATCAGGGTGGCTTCGTGTGGGCCGGTGGCGTGTGGTGCACGCCTGCCGATGACATCACTCCACGCGCGTGACGGCCGACGGCTTGAAGCCCAGGTCCGCCGCCTTGCCCTTGCGCCCCCGCGCAGCGCGGGCGTTGTTCAGGGACCGGATCTCCAGCGTCTCGTCGCGCTGCTTGCCGCCGCGGCCGATGCCGTCGATGCGGATGCTGCGCGTGTACGCCGCAGCGCCCGCCAAGGTGTCCTTGTCTTCCAGATCGATCAGCATCAAACCCCGACCACCATTGGCCATGGTCTTGAGTTCGGCGATCTCGAAGGTGAGGATGCGCCCACCCGCCGAGGCGCAGGCCACATGCGTCGCCGGCGCCAGGGCCGGAACGCTGGTGCTGGACGTACCCGCGGCATGCGATGGCTGGCACAGCGTCTCACCGTCGCCCAGGGTGATGAACGACTTGCCGCCCTTCTGGCGCGAGACCATGTTCTCGACCGATGCCAGAAAGCCGTAGCCGCCCGAGCCGGCCAGCAGCAGTGATGCCTGCGCCGGCCCTGCAAAGTAGTACAGCAGCTGCGTGCCCGACTCGAGTTCGATCAGCGTGGTCACCGGCTGGCCGTCGCCGCGCGCGCCCGGCAGCGCCGACACCGGCACGGAATACACGCGCCCGTTGCTGCCGAAGGCCAGCAGCGTGTCGACCGTGCGGCACTCGAAGGTGTTGTACAGGCCGTCGCCGGCCTTGAAGGCAAAGCTGGCGGCCTCGTGGCCATGGCCGGTACGTGCGCGCACCCAGCCCTTTTGCGAGACGATCACCGTTACCGGCTCGTCCACCACCTTGACCTCGGCCACGGCTTTTTTCTCGGCCTGGATCAGCGTGCGGCGCGCGTCGGCAAAGGTCTTGGCATCGGCCTCGATTTCCTTGACCATCAGGCGGCGCAGCGAGCTGGGGTTGTTCAGGATGTCTTCGAGCTTGCCCTGGCTTTCGCGCAGCTCCTTGAGCTCCTGCTCGATCTTGATCGCTTCGAGGCGCGCCAATTGGCGCAGGCGGATTTCAAGGATGTCTTCGGCTTGGCGGTCGCTCAGATTGAAGCGTGCAATCAGCGCGGCCTTCGGGTCTTCCGCCTGGCGGATGATGGCGATCACCTCGTCGATGTTGAGCAGAACGATCTGCCGCCCTTCGAGGATGTGGATGCGCTCCAGCACCTTGCCCAAGCGGTGCTGCGTGCGGCGGGTGATGGTGGCTTGGCGGAAGGCAATCCACTCTTCCAGCATCTGCCGCAGGGACTTTTGCGTGGGCCTGCCATCGAGCCCCACCATCGTGAGGTTGATGGGGGCGGACGACTCAAGGCTGGTGTGCGCCAGCAGCGTCGTGATGAGTTCTTGCTGCGGCGTCTTGCCAGTCTTGGGCTCGAACACCAGGCGCACGGGCGCGTCCTTGCTGGATTCGTCGCGCACGACGTCCAGCACGGCCAGCATGCTGGCCTTGAGCTGCGTCTGATCCTGCGACAGCGCCTTCTTACCGGTCTTGACCTTGGGGTTGGTGATCTCTTCGATCTCTTCGAGCACCTTCTGCGTGCTCACGCCCGGGGGTAGCTCGTTGACCACCAGTTGCCATTGCCCACGCGCCAGGTCCTCGATCTTCCAGCGCGCGCGCACCTTGAGGCTGCCGCGGCCGGTGCGGTAGGCGTCGGCGATGTCGCTGGCACTGCTGATGATCTGGCCGCCGCCCGGGTAGTCGGGGCCGGGCACGAGCGCCAGCAGGTCTTCCTGGCTCAGCGCCGGGGTCTTGATGAGCGCGATGCACGCGTCGGCGATCTCGCGCAGGTTGTGGCTGGGGATTTCGGTGGCCAGGCCCACGGCGATGCCGCTGGCGCCATTGAGCAGCGCGAACGGCAGGCGTGCCGGCAGCTGGCGCGGCTCCTGCACGCTGCCGTCGTAGTTGGGCATGAAGTCGACCGTGCCCTCGTCGATCTCATCGAGCAGCAGGCTGGTGATGCGCGACAGGCGTGCCTCGGTGTAGCGCATGGCCGCAGCGCCATCGCCGTCGCGGCTGCCGAAGTTGCCCTGGCCGTCGATCAGCGGGTAGCGCTGGGCAAAGTCCTGCGCCATGCGCACGAGTGCGTCGTAGGCCGACTGGTCGCCGTGCGGGTGGTACTTGCCCAGCACATCGCCGACCACGCGGGCGCTCTTGACCGGCTTGGCCGCCGTGTTGCGCGTGGGGCCGCTGTAGCCCAGGCCCATGCGGTCCATCGAGAACAAGATGCGCCGTTGCACGGGCTTGAGGCCATCGCACACATCGGGCAGCGCGCGGCCCTTGACGACCGAGAGCGCGTACTCCAGGTACGCGCGCTGGGCGTAGCTGGCCAGGCCCTGGGAATCGCCGCCGTCGTCGGAGGCCGGAAAATCGAGAGTGGGTTGGTCGCTCATTCGTTCTTGTTGGAGTCAGATTCAATCGGTGGGGGCGTCTGCGCCACCCGCGTGGGTGGCAGGTTGCCCCGGTTCACGGCGCCGCCCGACAGTTCCATGCGCACGCGGCCCGGCGCTGCGCGCTGGGCCAGCACCGGTGCCGGCGGCTTGAGCTGGTGGTACAGGCCCATCACGGTGCGCACATAGTTTTGCGTTTCCTTGTATGCCGGCACCTTGTTGCCGGCGCGCTGCACGGCGCCTTCGCCCGCGTTGTAGGCCGCCAGCGCCAGGTCCAGCCGCTCGGGAAACATGTCGATCAGGTGGCGCAGGTACCGCGTGCCCGCGGGCACGTTCACGGCCGGGTCGGCCAGCTTCTTCTCGACCGAGCGCTTGGCGTCGGCACTGACCCCGAAGCGCGTGGCGGTGGCCGGCATCACCTGCATGAGCCCCACGGCACCCTTGGGCGACACGGCGCTCGCGTCGAACCCGGATTCGGTGGCAATCAGCGCCTGCAGCAGTTCGTAGTCGATGTCATGCCGGGCCGCTGCCGCGCGCAGATGGTGCTTCACGCGCTTGTAGTCCGGCGCAATATCGAAAAATGCGAGCAGCCGCGCGCCTGCAGGCGGCAGCGCATTCGGCATGGGCGGCGCACCCGCGGGCACATCGCGCGTGGAGTCGAATTCGTTGCCCTTGAAGAACAGGTGGTAGTTGGCGTCCACCTGCTCCGGCGCAAAGTGCGTCACGCCGCGCGCGTCGACAAAGGCCCACAGGTCGGCGTGGGCCGCGCCATGCGCCAGGCACAGCAGCAGGCCCGCGCACGCCAGGCGCAGGCGGTCAGATGTCGATGTCGACCGCATCGCCATGCAGTTCCATCAGCTCGCGGCGCGAGGCGGCTTCACCCTTGCCCATGAGCTTGGTGATCAGTGCCTCGGTCGCGGCGAAGTCCATGTCGCCCAGCTGCACCGGCATCAGGCGGCGGGTGTCGGGGTTGAGAGTGGTCTCCCACAGGTGCTCGGCGTTCATCTCGCCCAGGCCCTTGAAGCGGCTGACCTGGCACTTCTCGCGCGCCACGCCGTCCTTGGCGCATTTATCGAGGATGGCAGTCAGCTCGCCTTCGTCCAGCGCATACATCTTGGCCGCGGGCTTCTTGCCGCGTGCGGGCACGTCCACACGGAACAGCGGCGGGCGCGCCACGTAGATGTGGCCGGCCTCGATGAGCTTGGGGAAGTGGCGGAAGAACAGCGTGAGCAGCAGCACCTGGATGTGCGAGCCGTCCACGTCGGCGTCCGACAGGATGCAGACCTTGCCGTAGCGCAGGCCCGAGAGGTCGGGCGTGTCGTTCGGCCCGTGCGGGTCCACGCCGATGGCCACCGAGATGTCGTGGATTTCGTTGTTGGCGAACAGGCGGTCGCGCTCCACCTCCCAGGTGTTGAGCACCTTGCCGCGCAGCGGCAGGATGGCCTGGCTTTCCTTGTCGCGGCCCATCTTGGCGCTGCCGCCGGCGGAGTCGCCCTCGACCAGGAACACTTCGTTGTGGGCCAGGTCACGGCTTTCGCAATCAGTCAGCTTGCCGGGCAGCACGGCCACGCCGGAGCCCTTGCGCTTTTCGACCTTCTGGCCGGCCTTCTGGCGGGTCTGCGCGGCCTTGATGGCCAGCTCGGCCAGCTTCTTGCCGTAGTCGACGTGTTGGTTGAGCCACAGCTCGAGCGACGGCCGCACGAAGCCGCTGACAAGACGCACCGCATCGCGCGAGTTGAGCCGCTCCTTGATCTGGCCCTGGAACTGCGGGTCCAACACCTTGGCACTGAGCACGTAGCTGGCGCGGGCAAACACGTCTTCGGGCAGCAGCTTCACGCCCTTGGGCAGCAGGCTGTGCAGCTCGATGAAGCTCTTGACGGCGTTGAACAAACCGTCGCGCAGGCCGCTTTCGTGCGTGCCGCCGGCGCTGGTGGGGATCAGGTTGACGTAACTCTCGCGCATGGGCTGGCCGTCTTCGGTGAAGGCCACGCACCACGACGCGCCCTCGCCCTCGGCAAAGCTCTCGTTGTTACGGTCGGCAAAGCCCTCGCCTTCGAACAGCGGGATCACCGGCTCGCCGTGCAGCGTCTGCATCAGGTAGTCGCGCAGGCCGCCCTTGTACTGCCAGGTTTGCGTGTCACGCGTCTTCTCGTTGACGAGCTGCACCGTCACGCCCGGCATCAGCACGGCCTTGCTGCGCAGCAGGTGGGTGAGCTCGCCCATGGGCAGCGCGCTCGACTCGAAATACTTGGCGTCGGGCCACACGCGCACCGAGGTGCCCTGCTTGCGCTCGCCCACTTCCAGGGCCCGCGCCACCAGCGGTTCGATCACGTCGCCGGCAGAAAACACCAGGCGCGCCATCTTGCCTTCGCGGTAGCTGGTGGCTTCGAGCCGGGTGGCCAGCGCGTTGGTGACCGACACGCCCACGCCGTGCAGGCCGCCGGAGAAGCTGTACGCGCCGCCCTTGCCCTTGTCGAACTTGCCGCCCGCATGCAGGCGGGTGAACACCAGTTCGATCACCGGCGCCTTTTCTTCGGGGTGCATGCCGAAGGGGATGCCGCGACCGTCGTCTTCGACGCTCACCGAGCCGTCGGCGTGCAGCGTGACGCGGATCTTCTTGCCGTGGCCGGCCAGGGCCTCGTCGGCGGCGTTGTCCAGCACTTCCTGGATGATGTGCAGCGGGTTGTCGGTGCGGGTGTACATGCCCGGGCGCTGCTTGACGGGCTCCAGGCCCTTGAGCACACGGATGGACCCTTCGGAATATTCACTACTGGTGGACACGGAAGACGGTTTGGCAGACATAGCGGCGGATTGTAGTGCGGCAGCGGGGCAATAGCTGGATGGAAAACCAGTGACGACAGCACTGTCAAAGGCGGTGGTGACGGTCCACACGGTGCCGGGCCGCGAGAACGGGCCTGCGTTGAAATGAACAGTGGGGCCGGTGGGGCCAGTTGCAACACACAAGGGTACTGCCGTGCTGAAGGCGGGGCCGCAACCCCGCTGCCAACTGTATTGGTTACCGGTGTATCAGCGCGTTTCGTGCAATCTGGCTACATTCCTGCGCATGCATATGAATACTCCCAAACTGTCCATGTTCCAGGTGCTCGCCTGCGGCGCGGCCATCGTGACGCTGTCGATGGGCATCCGCCATGGGTTCGGGCTCTGGCTGCTGCCCATCACCCAGGAAATGGGCTGGACGCGCCAGTCGTTCGCGCTGGCCATCGCCATCCAGAACCTGTCCTGGGGTGTGATCGGCATCTTTGCGGGCATGGCGGCCGACCGGTTCGGGGCGTTCCGGGTGCTGATGGGCGGAGCGGTGCTGTACGGCCTGGGCCTAGCGGGCATGGCCCTGTCGCCCACGCCCACGCTGTTTGCGCTGACCGCAGGCGTGCTCATCGGCGCCGCGCAGGCCGGCACCACCTACGCCGTGATCTACGGCGTGCTGGGACGGCAGATTGCGCCGGAGCGCCGGTCCTGGGCCATGGGGGTGGCAGCGGCCGCGGGCTCGTTCGGACAGTTCCTCATGGTGCCGGTGGAGGGCTGGCTGATTGCAGGGCTGGGCTGGCAGCAGGCATTGCTGGTGCTGTCGATGGCGGTGCTGCTCATCGTGCCGCTGGCCTTTGGTCTGCGCGAGCCGGGCTTCAAGGGAAGCGCCCCGGCCAAGCGCGAGCAGACCATCGTGCAGGCGCTGGGCGAGGCGTTCCGCTACCCCAGCTTCAATTTGCTGATGGCGGGTTATTTCGTGTGCGGGTTCCAGGTGGTGTTCATCGGGGTGCACATGCCCAGCTACCTCAAGGACCACGGCCTGTCGCCCCAGGTGGCCAGCTACGCGCTGGCGCTGATCGGCCTGTTCAACGTGCTCGGTACCTACGTGGCTGGCACGCTGGGCCAGCGCATGCCCAAGCGCTACATCCTGGCCTTCATCTACTTTGCCCGCGCGGTGGTGATCACCGTGTTTCTGATCGTGCCGCTGTCGCCGATGTCGGTGTATGTGTTCTCGGCCGTGATGGGCACGTTGTGGCTGTCGACCATTCCGCCCACCAATGCCACCATCGCCCAGATCTTTGGCGTGCAGCATCTGTCGATGCTGGGCGGCTTCGTGTTCTTCAGCCACCAGATCGGCAGCTTCCTGGGCGTGTGGCTAGGCGGGTACTTGTATGACGCGACGGGCAGCTACGATATCGTCTGGTACATCGCCATTGGGCTGGGCGTATTTGCCGGCCTGGTGAACCTGCCGGTCAAGGAAAGCCCCATCGCGCGCAGCGCGCCCCAACCCGCCTGACCATGACATGACCCAACGAGCCGCCGCCCCCACTCTGGCAACTGCCGATACCCCGGCCAAGCCCGCGCGTGCGCTGCGCTGGCTGGCCGGTGCGGTGGCGGTGCTGGCCTGCCTGGGGGTGTTCGGCCTGTACACGGCGCCGGACTTCATGGTGATGCTGGCCGACCAGATGTGGGCCTGCTTCTGAGCTGCGCAAGCCGGGCCCACCCTGAGGATTCAAGTCTTTTTGGCTGCTACCGCGTTTCTGACAAGCGCTAGCAGCTATTATTTTCATAGCATATGCACGGTCACGAATTGGCGTCCGAATGGGTTCGCCGCTGGAGCCACCTGATCGCCCCTGGCAGCACCGCCTTGGACGTGGCCTGCGGTGCGGGCCGCCACCTGCGCTGGCTGCACGGCCTGGGTCACGCGGTGGTGGGCGTGGACCGCTCGGCAGAGGCCGTGGCGGCCTGCGAGGGGCTGGGTGAAATCCTGCTGGCAGATATTGAAAACGGCCCGTGGCCCTTTGCGGGGCGCCAGTTCGGCGCGGTGGTGGTCACCAACTATCTGTGGAGGCCGCTGCTGCCCGTCATCGTGCAAAGTGTGGCGCCGGGTGGCGTGCTGATTTACGAGACCTTCGCGCACGGCAACGAGACCGTGGGCCGCCCCGCCAGGCCCGAATTCCTGCTGCAGCCGGGCGAATTGCTCGCCGCCTGCGCGCCTTTGCGCACCGTGGCTTACGAGGACGGCTTCCTGCAAAACCCCGACCGTTTCGTGCAGCGCATCACGGCGGTGCGGGAACTCCCGCACGCGGGCAGTCCGCCCCGGCACCCTTTGGTCTCGCCGCCTAGTTAGAATGCTCTTTTACCGTTTTACAACGCGGACATGACCCTCCCCAGCGCACCCCTTACCGGCAGCATCGTCGCTCTCGTCACCCCCATGCACGAGGACGGCAGCGTGGACTACCCCACACTGCGCAAACTGATCGACTGGCACATTGCCGAAGGCACCGACTGCATCGGCGTGGTGGGTACCACGGGCGAGTCGCCCACGGTCAACATTCAAGAGCATTGCGAGATCATCCGCGTCGCCGTGGAGCAGTCTGCCAAGCGCGTGCCCATCATGGCCGGCTGCGGCGCCAACTCCACCGCCGAAGCGATCGAGCTGGCCAAGTTCGCACGCGGTGTGGGTGCCGACAGCCAGCTGCAGGTCGTGCCCTACTACAACAAGCCCACGCAAGAGGGCCAGTTCCAGCACTTCAAGGCGATTGCCGAAGCCACGGGCGACCTGCCCATCGTGCTGTACAACGTGCCCGGCCGCTCCGTGGCCGATATGCTGCACGACACCGTGCTGCGCCTGGCGGAAGTGCCCGGCATCATCGGCATCAAGGAAGCCACCGGCAACATCGAGCGCGCCCAGTGGCTCATCCGCGACGTGCCCAAGGGCTTTGCGGTCTACTCGGGCGATGACCCGACCGCCGTGGCCCTGATGCTGTGTGGCGGGCACGGCAATATCAGCGTGACGGCCAACGTGGCGCCGCGCCTGATGCACGAGCTGTGCGTGGCCGCTCTGGCGGGCGACGCCAAGCGCGCGCTGCAGATCCAGTTCCAGCTGATGCCCGTGCACAAGAACCTGTTCGTCGAAGCCAACCCCATCCCGGTCAAGTGGGCCATGACCCGCATGGGCCTGTGTGGTGGCACCATGCGCCTGCCCATGACGCCGTTGTCCGCTGGCAATGAAGCCATCGTCGAATCTGCGCTGCGCACGAGCGGCCTGATCTAATCCGGGCCGCGCCCGCACCTGACACTTCAAGGATTTCCGCGTGAATGCTGCTACCACCCGCCTGAGCCTGCTGGCCATTGCCATGGCTCTGTCCGCCTGCGCCGCCCTCGAAGGCGACAAGATCGACTACAAGAGCGCCACCAAGGGCTCGACCCTCGAAGTCCCGCCCGACCTGACCCAGCTGTCGCGCGACTCGCGCTACGCCGTGCCTGGCGGCGCCGTGTCGGCCGCTGCCATGCAGGCGGGCCAGGCGGCTCAGCCGTCCGGCACGGCGAACGCTGCCGCCATGCAACTGGGCGACGTGCGCATCGAGCGCGATGGCAACCAGCGCTGGCTGGTGGTCAACCGCCCGGCCGACAAGCTCTGGGAGCCCGTGCGCGACTTCTGGCAGGAAAGCGGCTTCAACCTGGAGCAGGCCGACGCCAACGTGGGCATCATGGAAACCGACTGGGCTGAAAACCGCGCCAAGCTGCCGCAGGATTTCATCCGATCGACCCTGGGCAAGCTGCTGGACTCGCTGTACTCCACTGGCGAACGCGACAAGTTCCGCACCCGCCTGGAGCGCAATGCCAACGGCGGCACCGAGATCTACATCACCCACCGCGGCATGATCGAGGTCTACGGCACCGCCACCAAGGACAACACGGTGTGGCAGCCCCGCCCGTCCGACCCCGAGCTGGAAACCGAATTCCTGCGCCGCCTGATGGTCAAGCTGGGCGTGAGCCAGGAGCAGTCCAAGGCCGTGGTGGCCACACCCGCACCGCGCGCGCAGTCTGCCCGCATGGCCACGGTGGACAACAAGCCCGTCGTTCAGCTGGACGAAGGCTTCGACCGCGCATGGCGCCGCGTGGGCCTGGCGCTGGACCGCACCGGCTTCACCGTGGAAGACCGCAACCGCAACGAAGGCACGTACTTCGTGCGCTACGTGGCCCCCAATGCCGACAAGAAGGACCCCGGGTTCTTCGGCAAGCTGTTCAGCGGCTCATCGTCGGCCACGCCACCGCTCAAGTTCCGCATCGTCGTGCGCAGCCAGGGCGAGGCCAGCACGGTGTCGGTGCTCAACGAAGCTGGTACGCCGGAATCGTCGGCCAACGCCGAGCGCATCGTGCGCGTGATTGCGGACGACCTCAAGTAACCAGTCGCTTCGCCGCGGAGTCTGGGCGGGCACTCATTGCCTGCCCCGCTCCACGGGCCGCCTGACCGGATAGCCATCTCCGTCCGGCTACGGCACCTC
>Ga0209023_10005357_pt1 | contig 14062 bp, 13 predicted proteins | sample LakOneMetagenome_FD_187468 | JGI IMG/M metagenome (GOLD analysis project Ga0209023, IMG submission 187468) | Freshwater and sediment microbial communities from Lake Erie, Canada (SPAdes) (version 2) | ecosystem: Environmental > Aquatic > Freshwater > Lentic | place: Lake Erie, Canada...
GGGAGCGATCTTCAAACCGCTGGCATCGATGCGTTTCATTGCTAAATCTCACGGAAAACGGCGAAACCGCGCCGTTTCAAGGCCTCGGGATGTGGTGATGGCCGCGAAAAGCGGCATTGCGGGAGGGTTTTAACGCCAAATCCAAGCAAAAGAGAAGGGGCTTCTCTAGTGTCCCGGGGCCGCGCCGGACGTCTTGCCATACCGCTCCAGCGTCACCTTGATCAGGATGGTGACCAGCGCCACGGCGGTCAGCACGGTAGCCGCCGCGAACGCGCCGACCACGTTGTAATCCTGATAAAGCAGTTCGATCTGCAACGGCAGCGTGGTGGTCTGTCCCCGGATATTGCCGGAGACCACGGAGACCGCGCCGAATTCGCCCATCACGCGCGCGTTGCAGAGAATGGCCCCATACACGACGGCCCATTTCACGTTCGGTAATGTCACGCGCCAGAATGTCGTGAATCCGCCCGCACCGAGCGTGACTGCGGCTTCTTCCTCGTCGGTGCCCTGCACTTGCATCAACGGGATCAGTTCTCGCGCCACGAAAGGCGCGGTCACGAACAGGCTCGCCAGAAAAATCGCGGGCAGCGCGAACATCACCTTGATGTCCAGATATTCCAGCAGCGGCCCGAACAGACCCTGCGAGCCGTAGACGAACAGGTAGGCGACGCCTGCGACGATAGGCGAGATCGAGTAGGGCAATTCGATCAGCGCGATCAGGAGCGTCTTTCCGCGAAAATCGAATTTCGTCACCGTCCACGCCGCCGCGAGACCGAACAGGATGTTGATCGGCACCACGATCAATGCGGTCAGCAGCGTCAGCGAAATCGCATGCACCGTCGCGGGCTCGGTCAGGTTGCGAAAGAACACGCTGAGGCCGGACGACAGGCCCGACGTCACGATCAGCAAAAGCGGTGCAACCAGAAACAGCGCCGTCAGAACTAGCACGATGCCCAGCACGATCCGCCGTGTCGCGGCACCACCGCCGACCGGATGCTGCATCCATTCGGCTTGTTCGCTGTCGCGCTCGAACATGATTGTCATCAGATGCCTCCGCGTCCGACATAGCGCAGGTGCCAAGCCTGCACGGCGTTGGTCAGGATCAGCATCGCGAACGCCATTAGCAGCATGATTGCGGAGATCGCAGCTGCGGCTTCGTAATTGTACTCTTCAAGCCGGATGTAGGTCAGCAGCGCAACGATTTCGGTTTTCATCGGCTGGTTGCCCGCGATGAAAATCACCGCGCCGAATTCGCCGAGGCTCCGCGCGAATGACAGCGAGCAGCCTGCGAGAAACGCCGGAAAGATCGCGGGAAAGATAATCTTCCACAGAATCTGTAAATCATTGGCGCCGAGCGAACGTCCCGCTTCTTCCACCTCAGAGCCCAGATCCTCGATCACGGGCTGTACGGTCCGCACCACGAACGGGATACTTGTGAAGGCCATGGCGATGGCGATGCCAAGCGGCGTATACGCGACCGCGATTCCAATTTTGTCGAGCGGCGCGCCGAACCAGCCATTCTTGGCGAACAACGCTGTCAGCGCGAGGCCAGCCACCGCTGTGGGCAGCGCGAACGGTACGTCCACCAGCGCGTCGAGGATGCGCTTTCCGGGAAAGTTATAGCGCGCGAGCACCCATGCCAGCAGCAGGCCGTAGACGGCGTTGAACAGCGTCGCGGCAAAAGCCATCGTCACGGTGACGCGAATGGCCGACAGCGTACGCGGTGATGTGAGGATGACGCCGAGTTGCGAGAGGCCAATGCCGGACGCTTTCAGTAGTAGTGCGCACAGCGGCAAGAGCACGATGGCCCCGAGGTAAAGGACGGTCGTTCCCAATGCCAAACCGAAACCTGGGATGACCCGGCGTTGCAAAATTGTGGTCCACTGGTTGAGAGGCCGGGAGCGGCTTGTCCAAAAGATAGATGCGCGGGTCAAGCCCGCGCATGACGCATCGAGTTGTTACTTGCCCGCGCCTGCGAACAACTGATCGAGTTTCGCACCGGCGTTGAGATGATCGGTGTTGACCTTGTCCCAGCCGCCGAACTCGGTCTCGATGGTGACGAGCTTCACGGCGGGGAACTTGTCCTTGAACTTCTCCGCGACGCTCTTGTCGTTCACGCGGTTGTATTGCTTGGCGAGAATGGTCTGGCCTTCCGGCGTGTAGAGATATTCGAGATAGGCCTTGGCCAGCGCCTGCGTGCCGTGCTTCTCGGCAAATTTATCGACGACGGCCACCGGGAATTCCGCGAGCAGGCTCTGCGACGGCACAACAACCTGATATTTATCTGCGCCAGCGATGTCGCGAATGCCGTTGGTTTCGGCTTCGAATGTGATCAGCACGTCGCCGGTCTGACGCTCAACGAATGTCGTGGTCGCGGCGCGGCCGCCGGTATCGAACACCGGCACATTACCGAACAGCTTCTTGATGAACTCATCGGCCTTCTCGGCGCTGCCATACTTGCTCTTGGCGTAGGCGTAAGCCGCCAGATAGGTGTACTTGGCGTTGCCGGAAGTTTTTGGATTCGGGAAAATAACCTGCACGCCGGGCTTCACCAAATCATCCCAGTCCTTGATGCCTTTCGGGTTTCCCGCGCGAACAAGAAACGCAGGAAGCGAATAGTACGGCGACGAATTGTTCGGTAGCCGCTTCTGCCAGTCAGCCGGGATCAGCTTGCCCTTGTCGTAGAGCACCTGCACATCCGGCACCTGGTTGAAGGTCACCACGTCGGCTTCCAGGCCTTCGAGAATGGAGCGCGCCTGACGTGTCGAGCCATTATGCGACTGGTTGATGATGACGTCCTGCCCGGTCTTGGCCTTCCACTGTTTGGCGAATTCGACATTGATCGCGGCATAGAGTTCGCGGGCGATGTCATAGGAGACATTCAGCAGCGTGTTCGATGTCTGCGCCTGCGCAGCGGACACAAGACTGATGCTGGCGGCAAGAGCGATGAGAATTTTACGCAAAGAAGTCTCCCGGACTGAGAAGCGTCAGATATTCGCGGCGAAATCGTCGAGGTCGCCATGCAACACGCCTGTGCTTGCGAGCAGGCGCTCGATGTCGTCGGCGGCATCCGCCACCGATCGTGTCGATGTATCGACAGTCAGTTCGGCGCTTGATGGCGGCTGATAGTCGTTGGCGATGCCGGTGAAGCTCGGCAGATTTCCTGCGCGGGCCTTGGCGTAGTGACCTTTCGGATCGCGGCTTTCGCAAACCTCTGCCGGTGTGGCGACATAGATTTCGCGGAACAGTGTGTCGGCGATCCGCCGCGCATTGGCACGGTCGTCGCTCGATGGCGAGACTGCTGCGACAATGGCGATATGCCCGTTGCGTGCCAGGTGCGTCGCCAGTTCAGCAAGGCGGCGAATGTTTTCGGCGCGCGCCTCGGGCGAAAACCCGAGATCACCGTTCAGACCGGCGCGCAGCGTGTCGCCGTCGAGCAGGATCGGCGAGCCGCCGCGTGTGAACAGCTTGCGCTCCAGCGCGCGGGCCAAAGTCGATTTGCCAGAGCCCGGCAATCCGGTGAACCAGACCACGGCTCCGCCGTGACCGTAACGCGCGGACCGCTCGTCGGGCCGCAGCGCGGATTCCACTGGCACGATATCGACAGGCACGGCGCGCTGTCCGGAATCGACGCTCAGCACGAGGCCGCCGCCCGCGATGCGACCGTTCACTTCAATGACAAGACGTCCGGTGCGCGGATTCTCGACATACGGATCGACCGCAACAGGCTTTGCCAGCGAAATATCGATCTCGCCGACATGGTTGCGTGCGATGGCTGCGGTCTCGACGCTGGCGAGCTCGCCTGGATCGACAGCCTTGTCGATGGCAACAATCGTGGCGCGCGCTTCCATCGTGCCGAGGCGCACCAGCACCGAGGCACCGGCCTTCAGGGGCGCATCGTGCAGCCAGAAGATACGTGCGCGCAGGCGGCGGGTGTCGCGTGGCGCGGAATTAATATGAGCAATGACGTCGCCGCGTTCCAGAAACAGTTCACGGTCCAGCGTGATGCCGACCGAGCGGCCTGCGCCTTGCCGTCCGGTCACCGGCGTATCCGGCCAGCCCTCGACGGACTTCACCTTGGCAATCTTGCCCGATGGCATGATCACGATTTCATCGCCCGTGCCGAGATGGCCTGCTTCGATGCGGCCTGCCACGATGCGGCGGTCATCAAACTTGTAGATCGCCTGCACCGGCAATCGCAGCGCCAACTCGTCCAGTGCACGCGCAGGGGTCAGCGCGTCGATGGCTTCGACCACTGTCGGCCCGCTATACCAGTTGATGTTGGCTGTCAGTTCGGCGACGCCATCGCCGTCGCGCGCGGAGATCGGCACGATCGCGGTCGGAGTGACGCCAAGGCCCGTGAGATGCGCCGAAATTTCGTCGCTGATCTCCTTGAATCGCGCCGCGCTGTAATCGACGCGGTCCATCTTGTTGACGACGACGGCGACCTGTTTGACGCCCAAGAGATGCAGCAGATAGCCGTGGCGGCGGGTCTGATCGCGAACGCCCTCCAGCGCGTCGATGATGAGCACGGCGCCGTCCGCTTGGGACGCGCCGGTGATCATGTTGCGCAGAAATTCCGCGTGACCCGGTGCGTCGATCAGCACCACGTCGCGTGACGGCGTGCGGAAGCGGATTTGCGTGGTGTCGATGGTGATGCCCTGGTCGCGCTCTGTCTGCAGCGCGTCGAGCAGGAACGACCACTCGAACGGCATGCCGCGCCGCGCGCTGACGGCTTGCAACATTTCCAGTTTGCCTTCGGGCAGGCTGCCGGTTTCGTGCAGCAGGCGACCGACCAGCGTGGACTTGCCGTGATCGACATGGCCGACGATGACAATGCGTACCTGAGGTCGTGTGACGCTCGGCGTGGCGAGAGATGTTTGGGGAACGGCAATGTTCATCGGAGAGTCCATTTAGCGTCAGCTAGCAACACATTCAAAGCGTTAGAGATAACCGGCGACGCGCAACCGCTCAAAAGCATCTTCGGTTTCGTGGTCGAGCGCGCGACCGGCGCGCTCCGGAATCTTGGTGGCTTTGAGCTCGGCTAGGATTTCGTCGATGTTCGAAGCGTTCGAGACAACTGGATTGGTGATGTCCTGATCACCGAGCGATCGATAGCGCTTGCCGTTCTTTGACAGATACAGCGGAATGATCGGAATGTTTTCACGCTGCGTGTAGGCCCAGATGTCTTCTTCGGTCCAGTGCAGGATCGGATGGATACGCAAATGCGCGCCCTGCGGCGGCGATGCGTTGAAGTGATCCCAAAATTCCGGAGGCTGATCGCGCACGTCCCAGCCGCCTTCAAGACCGCGCGGCGAGAACACGCGCTCCTTGGCGCGGGTCGCTTCCTCGTCACGGCGAATGCCGGCAATCAGGCCGTCGAAACCGTATTTAGCGAGCGCAAGTTTCAGACCTTCCGTCTTGCGCGCAGCCGAGCGCGCGGCAGGCGGCAGGGTCGGATCGATCTCATCGATCGGCGGGCAGTAATCGACCTTGAGATCGAGCCCCCATTCCTTCGCGTAATGTTCGCGAAAGGCATACATCTCGGGAAATTTCTTCTGCGTATCGACGTGCAGCGCGGGGAACGGCACCTTGCCGAAGAACGCCTTGCGCGCCAGCCAGATCATCACATTGGAATCTTTGCCGAGTGACCACAGCAGCGCGAGCTTCTTCAGCCGGGCAAAGCCTTCACGGAAAATGTAGATGCTTTGCGCCTCGAGTTCGTCGAGATGATCCATGGACGGAACTGCGGAAGGCGCAGGCGCCGACGATTTTAAAGGAGCGGGAGATGCCGCCATGACGTTACTCCATCCCGGGCGCGCGCAGCGTCCGCAGGCCATTGGGGTCGCGGGATGCGGCAGACCGGAAGGGGACTTTTTCTCCCTGCTTGGCCTTAAGAAGAAGCATCTCTTTTGCGCGCCGTTTGTGGTACAGAATTCTAAGTTTGCAGCGCAGCGTAGAAGGAATAATTTTCTCTTTGCTCCGCGTTCAAGATAGATATATAGAAAATAATTCCAGTCAACCCCGCAAATGGGGAAGCGGAGTATCGCATGAGGTTTCTGCCGGTCTTTCTCGATCTGCACACCGGGCCAATTGTTTTGGTCGGGCAGGGCGAGCTTGCGCAGGCGAAACTCCGCTTGTTGCTGGCGGCTGAGGCGCGTGTCCGATGGTACGCGACTGACGGCAATTTTAATCTCTCTAACTTCGATGCCGCGTCTGCAGCGCGTATCGAGCAAGCGGTTGGAGATCCGTTGAGCGCCGACCTTTCGAACATCGTTGCGGTGTTATGCGCAGGTGCTGGCGAGATCGGTCACGCCATGGCTGCACGTGCGCGTGCCATTGGCATTCCCGTCAACGTGATGGATGAAGTTGCGCACTCGACTTTTATTTTTCCGGCGATTGTCGATCGCGGCGACGTTGTCGTTGCGGTCGGAACCGGTGGTTCATCGCCGGTCGTGGCGCGTCGCGTGCGCGAGCGCATCGAGGCGATGCTGCCAGCTCGCATCGGCGACCTCGCAGGTTTCGTCGGGCGCTGGCGTGATGCGATCAAAACAAAACTTCCCGACATGCCGCTGCGGCGGTTGTTCTGGGAGCGTGTCATTGATGGACCGATTGGCGCGGATGTTCTTGCGGGACGCACAGACCAAGCCGATCAGGCGCTTTCGAGCATTGCCGATCCTGCATCTTTCGCCCGCAACGTCGGCGCTGGCTTTGTCACGCTGGTCGGCGCTGGCCCGGGCGATCCGGACCTGCTGACCGTCAAGGCACTGCGCGCGCTGCAGGATGCTGACGTCGTTTTCTACGACGACCTTGTGTCGCCGGAAATTCTCGACCGCGCGCGCCGCGACGCTGCGCGTGTGCCGGTCGGCCGTCGCATCGGCAAGCCCGGCATCGGGCAGGATGCAATCCATCGCCTGCTGATCGATGCTGCGCAGTCCGGCAAGCGCGCCGTGCGCTTAAAGGGCGGCGATCCTTTTATCTTCGGTCGCGGCGGCGAAGAGATCGCGGCCATGCGCGCGGCTGGTGTGGCTTACTCGGTCATTCCCGGCATCACGGCTGGTCTGGGCGCAGCGGCTGAATCCGAAGTCCCGCTGACTTATCGCCAAGAGGCGCTGCGCATCACGTTCCTCACGGCGCACAAGGCGAAAGACGCGGGCAATGTCGATTGGTCCGCGCTGACGGATGCGAAAATGACCGTGGTCGTTTACATGGGCATTACTGCTGCATCTACGATTCGCGACGGTCTGCTCGCAGCCGGGCGATCGCCGCAAACGCCTGTCGGTGTGTTCGCGCGCGCAACGCGGCGCGACGCCAAAGCTGTTGTCGGTGTGCTGAACGATCTGCCCGCATTGGCCGAACAGGTCGAGACCGGCCCCGCGATCCTGATTATCGGCGACGTCGTTGCCCGCTCCGCGCCTTGGCGAAACGCAAATCTCCAAGTCAATCCTGAAGACCTCATCTCCGAACTTTTAATGGCTGCCGAATGACATCTCCCCTGCAACAGAAGATCAAGATCACTGGTCCCTCCATCGTCACGGCCAATCGCACCGGCGATGGCGCTGTGATCTATCGTACCGCCACGCATGGTTGGTCAGTCGAATTGCCCGACGCCGCGATCGTGCGAAACGCCGACGAGGCGCGCGCGCTGCTAGCAGAATCCGTGGCTGATGACATTGGCGCAGTCGGCCCCTATATCGCACCTGTTGAGGTGACGGATCAGGGCATTGCGCCGGGCAACCTGCGCGAAAAAATTCGACAGCAGGGTGTGACCATCGACCTTCTCAAGTCTGCTTAAAGTCCCGTTTCAAGGCTCACGTTATGTACGCTTACGACGAACTCGATCGCACTATTGTCAATGAACGCGTCTCCGAGTTCCGCGATCAGGTTGCACGCCGGCTGTCCGGCGAACTGACCGAAGACGAATTCAAATCGCTGCGCCTGATGAACGGCGTCTATCTGCAATTGCATGCCTATATGCTGCGGATCGCGATTCCTTACGGCACGCTGTCATCGAAGCAGATGCGCGCGCTGGCGCATGTCGCGCGCAAATACGATCGCGGCTATGGCCACTTCACCACGCGGCAGAACATTCAGTACAACTGGATCAAGCTCGCCGAACTACCCGATGCGCTGGCCGATCTCGCCGAGGTCGGTATTCACGGCATGCAGACGAGTGGCAACTGCATCCGCAACGTCACGTCCGATCAGTGGGCAGGCGTTGCGCCCGGCGAAGTCGAGGACCCGCGCATCTGGGCGGAAATCCTACGGCAGTATTCGACGCTGCATCCGGAATTTTCATTCCTGCCGCGCAAGTTCAAGTTCGCCATCACGGCGGCGGAGCATGACCGCGCGGCCATCAAGGTGCACGACATCGGCTTGCGTATTCACAAGAACGACGCGGGTGAAACAGGCTTCGAGGTGCTGGTGGGCGGCGGTCTCGGCCGCACGCCGTTCATCGCCAAGACCATCAACGAATTCGTCAGCCACCGCGACATCCTGAGTTATGTCGAGGCGATTCTGCGCGTCTATAATCAGTACGGACGCCGCGACAACATCTACAAGGCGCGCATCAAGATTCTGGTGCACGAACTCGGCATCGAAAAATTCAAGAAAGAAGTCGAGGACGAGTGGCTGCAGATGCGCGACGGTGCATTGGCGCTGGACGATGCGGAGGTCGAGGACATCCGTTCGCGCTTCTTCTATCCCACATATCAAAAACTTTCGGACTCGCCTGCGGAGCTGGAGAAAGCTCTGCAGAATCCGAATTTCGAAGCCTGGTACAAAAACTCGGTCGCTGAGCACAAGGCGCCCGGTTACGCCATCGTGACGCTGTCACTGAAGCCGGTGGGCGCGCCTCCGGGCGATGCCACTGCCGAGCAACTGGACGCGATTGCCGATCTTGCCGAGACATATTCGTTCGGAGAAATCCGCGTCGGTCACGAACAGAACCTTGCGCTGCCAAGCGTTGCCAAGCGCGATCTGCCGGCCTTGTGGCGTGCGCTCGACAAAATCGGCGTCGCGACGCCAAACGTGAATCTGGTATCGGACATCATCGCATGTCCGGGTCTGGATTATTGCTCTCTCGCGAATGCGCGCTCAATTCCCATCGCGCAGGAACTGACGCGGCGGTTCGCCAATCCGGATACGGCGAACCTGATCGGCCGGCTACACATCAATATTTCCGGCTGCATCAATGCCTGCGGGCATCACCATGTCGGCCATATCGGCATTCTCGGCGTCGAGAAAAACGGCGAGGAATTTTACCAGATCACCATCGGCGGGCGCGCAGACGAGAAGGCCGCGCTTGGTCATCTTGTCGGGCCTGCCGTGCCTTACGATCAGGTTGCCGACGTTATCGAAGATATTGTCGAAGCGTATCTGGCATTGCGCCAGCGGCCTCAGGAACTGTTCGTCGATGCTGTGAAGCGTCTTGGCGTGGAGCCATTCAAGGAGCGGGTCTATGCCACTCGTTAAGGGCAACGCCATCGTCACGGACGATTACGAGCACCTGGCTGAAGACGCAGCCCTGCCTGCGGACGACTCGTCGATCTTGTTGCCTGCCGAACGCTTTCTGGCCGATCCTGAAGCGGCATTGTCGCGCAAAGGAAAAACAGGCGTGATCTGGCCGAACAATCGCGATGTGGACGAGTTGGTGCCGTATCTTGATCGGCTGGCTGCGGTCGCGCTCGTGTTTCCCGTATTCAAGGACGGTCGCGCCTACACGCAGGCGAGGCTGGTGCGCGAGCGGTTTAAGTTTCAAGGCGAATTGCGTGCAACGGGGCAGGTGCTGCGCGATCAGTTTGTGTTCATGCTGCGCGCCGGTTTCGACGCGTTCGAAGTTAAAAAACAAAGTGACGCCGAGGCGTTCGCGAATGTCGCGAAACGATATTCGGTATTCTATCAGCCGACCGGCGACGGCCGTATTACAGCGTTTCATCGCCGGTTGATGCATCTGCCGGAAGGAGTGCGTTCATGAATACGACCGCGCCGTCATTTCTCTCACAATCTTCCGCTGCCGCTTCGTCGGCGCTCATTGCCGCTGAAGCAGCCGATCTCGACCGCGATCTTGCAAAAGCATCGCCTGCGGAAATCATCGCGGCTGCGGTGCGACAGGTCGGCCGCGACAGGCTTGCGGTCGTGTCGTCGTTTGGAACCGAGTCGGCAGCGCTGCTGAAAGTCACCGCCGATGTGGACCCTGCGATCCCGGTCGTGTTTCTCGACACCGGCTGGCTGTTTGAGGAAACGTTGGCCTATCGCGACACGCTGACGTCGCTGCTTGGCTTGACCGATGTGCGCACGATCCATCCGCTTCCGGATACTCTGAACCGTGAGGACAAGGATCGCGATCTGTGGTTTTCGAATCCCGATCAATGCTGCTTCATCCGCAAGGTTGAGCCGTTGGCGCGCGCGCTTGAACCGTTCGGCGCGTGGATCAATGGACGTAAGCGTTTTCAGGGCGGCGACCGCGCTGCCATTCCCGTCGTTGAAGCCGACGGCGCGCGTTTGAAGTTTAATCCGCTCGCGAATGTTTCGCAGGATGATTTGAAGGCGCTTTACGCAACGATGAATCTTCCTCCGCATCCATTGGTCGCATCGGGCTTCACCTCTATCGGGTGTATGCCTTGCACGAGCCGGACATTGCCCGGCGAAGATCCGCGCGCAGGCCGATGGCGCGACAAAGGCAAGACTGAGTGCGGCATTCACGTCGCCAAATCTTCGTAAAATTGAGATTCTTTAAAATCAGAATTTCATAGAACATTCGTGCAGCAACCTTGCGAAGAATGAAATCCGGTTTCGTTGACAGAACCGCCCGAGTTCCAGAGGTTCAAGCCTTCCCTGATGGCAATCATGTCGTCGGTTCGAATGGAGATTGAGATGGTTCGCCGTATACTTCCCGTGATCGCGGGCATCATCTGGGCAAGCTCTGCGCTTGCTGCGGATGTCTCGTTGCTCAACGTGTCTTACGATCCGACGCGAGAGCTGTATGTGGATTTCAACAAGGCGTTTTCTGCCGCGTATCAGAAAGACACCGGCAAGAGCATCGAGATCAAGCAGTCGCACGGCGGTTCCGGCTCGCAGGCGCGCTCGGTGATCGACGGGTTGCAGGCCGACGTGGTGACGCTGGCGTTGGCGTATGACATTGACGCTGTCGCCAACAAAGGCCTGCTGGAAAAGGATTGGCAGAAGAAGCTGCCGCAAAATTCGTCGCCCTATATCTCGACTATCGTGTTCCTTGTGCGCAAGGGAAATCCGAAGGGCATCAAGGACTGGGATGATCTCATCAAGAAAGACGTGCAGGTCATCACGCCGAATCCCAAAACATCCGGCGGCGCGCGCTGGAATTATCTCGCAGCCTGGGGCTATGCGCTGAAGAAGTACGGCTCCGAGGACAAGGCGAAGCAATTCGTCGGCGACATCTACAAGAACGTGCCGGTGCTCGATACGGGTGCGCGCGGTTCGACTGTGACATTCGTTGAGCGTGGCGTCGGCGACGTTCTGCTTGCATGGGAGAACGAGGCTTTTCTCGCGGTGAAGGAATTCGGCAAAGACAAGTTCGAGATCGTGGCGCCGCCTTTGTCGATTCTCGCCGAACCGCCGGTGGCCATTGTCGACAAGGTTGTCGAGAAGAAGGGCACCCGCTCCGCCGCCGAGGCCTACCTGAAATATTGGTATACCCAGGAAGGTCAGGAAATCGCGGCACGCAATTTCTATCGTCCGCGTGATGCGGCTGTCGGCGAGAAGTATGCCGACTCGTTCGCAAAGGTCAGCCTGTTTACCATCGACGACGTTTTCGGCGGTTGGACCAAGGCACAGAAAGACCACTTCGGCGAAGGCGGCGTTTTCGATCAGATTTACAAGAACTGATCTTTTTCTCTCTCCTCCCGCATGCGGGAGGAGAGAACATGACTGAATGATGGGGGCATCGTGAGCGGAGGAACGGGACGACGGCGGACACTGCCGGGCTTTGGCCTTACCATGGGGCTGACGCTGACATGGCTGTCGATCATCGTACTGATTCCGCTCGCGGGTCTCTTTCTGAAAACCTTTGAACTGTCGCTCGATCAGTTCTGGGACATCCTCACTGCAAGACGCACGCTCAACGCGCTCAAGATTTCATTTGGCCTCGCATTCGCCGCGGCCATTGTAAACCTCGTGATGGGGATGATTATCGTCTGGGTGCTGGTGCGTTATCGCTTTCCGGGTCACCGGCTGTTCGATGCCATTGTCGATGTTCCGTTCGCGTTGCCGACGGCGGTTGCGGGCGTCGCGCTGACGGCACTGTTCGCGCAGAAGGGCTGGCTTGGTGCGCCGCTTGCCGAACTTGGCATTAAGGTCGCTTTCACGCCGGTCGGAATTTTCGTCGCGATGATCTTCATCGGCTTTCCGTTCGTGGTTCGGACCGTGCAGCCGGTGCTGCTCGATCTGGAGATCGAGGTCGAGGAAGCTGCCGAAAGCCTCGGCGCAACCCGCTGGGATGTCATCACCAAGGTCATTCTTCCAAGTTTGACGCCTGCGATCCTGACCGGCTTCGCGCTCGCTTTTGCGCGCGCGGTGGGTGAGTACGGTTCGGTGATATTCATCGCAGGAAATCTGCCGAACGTGTCTGAGATCGCGCCGCTATTGATCGTGATCCGGCTGTCTGAGTTCCGTTATGCCGACGCGACCGCCATTGCCGTCATTATGCTCGTGGTCTCGTTCCTGATTATTTTCACTATCAACCGCATTCAACGCTGGGCGCAAACGCGCGGCGTCGCGGTTTCGGTTTGAGCGCGGCATAGGTCATGGTGAGCAACACATCTGTTATCGCGACTGCGCGCCGCAGCCGGACCGAGCCCGCGTTCGTGCGCTGGCTGTTGATCACGATTGCAGTCACGTTTCTGACGGTGTTCGTCGTTCTGCCGCTGGTCGTCGTGTTCAAAGAGGCGTTCTCGAAGGGCATCAGTGCCTATCTTGCGGCACTGTCTGAACCCGAGGCGCTGTCTGCTATCAAGCTGACACTGACCGTCGCGGCCATTTCCGTCGGACTTAATCTGGTGTTCGGCGTGATTGCCGCGTGGGCCATCGCCAAGTTCGAGTTTCCCGGCAAGGTATTTCTGATCACGCTGATCGATCTTCCGTTTTCGGTCAGCCCTGTCATTTCGGGTCTGGTGTTCGTGCTGCTGTTCGGCGCACAAGGCTATTTCGGAAACTGGCTGATCGCGCACGATATTCAGATTTTGTTCGCGGTTCCTGGCATTGCGCTTGCGACAACATTCGTGACATTTCCGTTTGTGGCGCGCGAACTGATCCCGCTGATGCAGGAGCAGGGCACTCAGGAAGAAGAAGCGGCGATTTCACTCGGCGCGTCCGGGTTGCTGACATTCCTGCGCGTCACCATTCCCAATATCAAATGGGGCGTGCTTTACGGCGTCTTGCTCTGTAATGCCCGTGCCATGGGTGAATTCGGCGCGGTTTCGGTGGTATCCGGCCATATTCGCGGCGAAACCAACACCATGCCGCTGCTGGTCGAAATCCTCTATAATGAGTATCAGTTTGTGGCGTCGTTCGCGATTGCGTCGCTGCTTGCATTTCTGGCGCTCGTGACACTGATCGTAAAAACGGTTCTCGAAAGCCATCTCGAAGAAGGACAGCCCGCAAGTGACGATTGAAGTTCGCAATATCGTGAAAAAGTTCGGCAGCTTCGCCGCGCTCGATCATGTCGATCTCAAGGTCGCCACTGGCGAATTGGTCGCGCTGCTGGGTCCATCGGGATCGGGCAAGACATCGCTGCTGCGGATCATCGCAGGCCTCGACTGGCCGGACGAAGGCTCAGTGACGTTCGATGGCGAGGACGCGCTGCGCCGAGGCGCGGGCGAACGTCATGTCGGTTTCGTGTTTCAGCACTATGCGCTGTTTCGCCATATGAGCGTTTTCGAAAATGTTGCCTTCGGTCTGCGGGTGCAACCGCGTGCGATTCGCAAGGACGAAGCGCATATCAAAAAGCGCGTGAAAGAACTGCTCGATCTGGTGCAGCTCGATTGGCTGGCGGACCGTTACCCGAGCCAATTGTCCGGCGGTCAGC
>Ga0209023_10005358_pt1 | contig 14062 bp, 14 predicted proteins | sample LakOneMetagenome_FD_187468 | JGI IMG/M metagenome (GOLD analysis project Ga0209023, IMG submission 187468) | Freshwater and sediment microbial communities from Lake Erie, Canada (SPAdes) (version 2) | ecosystem: Environmental > Aquatic > Freshwater > Lentic | place: Lake Erie, Canada...
GTCACCATGCTGTGTGCCGCGGCAGCGTGGCGGCTGTGGCTGCGCACCGCCCGCGCCCCTCACGTGGGACCGCCGACGTGGACGAGGGAGAAGCGGCTGTACGCCGTCGCCGCCGCGTGCTGCACGATGCTCGGGTTGCTGTTCGCGCTGCTGGCCGCGGCGAACGTGAGCAACGCCGCCGACCCCGTGCCCGGGTTCGTGGCCGCCAGCGCCCACCCGACCCCCAACAGCCTCGCGGTGGACTCGGCCGTGATCCGCTGGGTGCAGTCGGGCAACGATGGTCTGCCGCCGCTCGTCCAGCAGCAGGTCGATGGCCGTCGTGCGTGGCAACTGCCGAAGGCCATCGTGTGCGGTCTGCTGATGGTGGGGGCGGCGATCCTGCTGGTCCGCTGGTGGCGTCTGCTGGTGCGACGCGCCCGTGCACGTGATGTCGGTCAGCCCGTCAGCCTGCGCGGCCCATTCGCAGCCTCGGTCGCGGTGTCGATGGTGCTGCTGCTGACGATGGTGATGTTCCTCGGCAACCTGCAAGGCTCCATCGCCCCGGTCGCGATCTCCGTCCTCGGTGGCAGCTGAAGGCGGCGTGCCGGAGGGCTTCGCCTGCACTGCGCGGATGCGTCCGCGACGGCCGCTGGGCGATTCGCGCTAGGGCGCGGTCATGACCTCGACGCGAGTTCGAGGAGCAGTTCGTCCAGTTGCGCGAGCGTCTCGTGCATCGCCTCGGCAGCGCCGGTGCCGGCGGCGTCGAGTGCTTCCTTCGAGGGGTAGACCTCGCTCACCGTGAGCAGTGTCCTGCCATCTTCCTCGGTGAGGGTGGCCGTGGTGACGGACGTGCTCTCGCCGCCTTCCTCGTTCGTCCACACGATGAGCGATGGCGGTGTCACCTCGACGTAGCTGCCGAAGAACTCCATTCCGTTGCCGAAGTCGAGGCGATAGCCGCCGCCGGTGCGAACGTCCATCTCGTAGCCATGCAGTGACATGCCCATCGACTTCGGCAACCACCAGCGCACGAACAGCTCGGGCGTGGACCACGCCTCGAACACGAGACGCGCGGGTGCATCGAACCATCGCGTGACGACGACCTCGCAATCGGATGTCCGTTCCACCTTCGTGACGTTCTTCGTCGGGGCGGGCTCACTGTGCGTTGTCGGGTCCATCTGACTTCTCCTTTTGTTGCAGTTCTTCGATGATCTGGTCGAGCTCACGGAAGCGTGCATCCCACAGCTGCTGATACCGGTCGATCCACGACGACACCTCTTCGAGCCGCTGCGTGCCGATCCGGCAGGTGCGCACGCGGCCGACCTTCCTGGTGGCGACGAGCCCCGCCCGTTCGAGGACGTCGACGTGCTTCTTCATGCCGGTGAGCGTCATGTGGAACCGGTCGGCAAGGTCCGTGATCGAGGCCTCTTCATGACCGAGCCGTTCGAGGACGCCCCGTCGCGTGGAGTCGGACAGCGCGGCGAAGGCGGCATCCAGGCGGGGACTCGAATACTGAACCATACGGTTCAGTGTTACACAGAACGGGACGGCGTGCAACCGATCGGTCCGAATATCACCCGATGGGGCCGTCGTTGGCCGGCCGTCGTCAGAGCGTCGGCAGGCGGGGGCCGCCGATGCGTACGTCGTCGCGGCGGCGGGTGATGCCACGGGCGTCGAGTTCGTTGGCGAGGGGCAGCGCGTGCTTGCGGGTGTTGCCCAACGCCTCACGGAACTGCGACATCGTGAACCCGTCGGGGTGAGCCTGCAGCAGCCGTGCGGCGGCGCGGGCGGCCGTGTCGATCGCCTGCGGGTGGAAGTACAGCCCGTCGCGCTCGACGACCAGTGTGCGGCGGATCAGTTCGCGCAGTTGTGCCTTGTCGACGCCGGTCGGGTCGGGCGGCGCGGTCCCACCGTCCAGCAGCACTTGAAGGAACGGGTGATCGGCGAACGGGTCGCGAGCTTCGACCCGTCGTGCGCGTCCGCCCTCCAACGCGATGCCATCGAGCGTGGAGATGACGGCACGCTCCCGCGCGTCCAGCGCGGCGACATCCAATCCGAGATCACCTGCGGCCGCGACTCGGTCGCGCAGCGTCGTCTCCATCGCGGCCAGTGCCGCCGGTGCGACCACCCACTGGCCGAGCGTGGCCGCCCGCTGTTCGCCGGTCAGCGCGAGCAGGTCGTCGACCGTCACCCAGCCGCGCTCGTCCACGACCCGGTCGACGCTCCGGTCGGGTCGCGCCTTCGATGCCGGGCGGACCGGCGCGACGTCGAGCACCTCGCCACCGCCGACGGTCTCGTCGCGGCCGGACTCGCGCAGCACGAACCGATCGCCGGCGACCAGCGGCAGCGGCTGCGCGAGGTGCAGACGGACCAGGCCGTCGGTACCCGGCCGCAGCGACTCGCTGCCGAGCACGCGCAGCTTCACGGGGAACTCGCCGGACCCGATGTACGCGAAGTACGCGCCGCGGCGCGAGACCACGTGGCCCAGCGATGGCAGCACGGTCAGGGTCGCATCGAACCGCAGCGTCGGGCGCCACTGCGGTGCGACCACCACTGCGTCGCCGCGCTGCAGGTCGGTGTGGTCGACCCCCGCCAGGTTGAGCGCCACCCTGTTGCCGGGGCCGATCGCGTCGACCCGCTCGCTGTGCGACTGGATACCGCGGACCCGCACCGGGTGGCCGCCTGCATGCAACTGGTCGTCGGTGCGTACGGTGCCGCCGGTGAGCGTGCCGGTGACGACGGTGCCGCTGCCCTTCGCCGCGAACACACGGTCGACCCACAGCCGTGGCCGCGCCGTGTCGGCGGTAGCAGGTGTGGTCTCGACCAGGTTGGCCAGCGCGGCGCGCACGTCGTCCATGCCCGCGCCGGTCGTCGCGCTCACGGGCACGATCGGAGCGTCGGCGAGGAAGCTGCCGGCGAGGCGCTCGCGTACTTCCATCTCCTGCAGTTCGCGCCACTCGTCGTCGACCAGGTCGGCCTTCGTCAGCGCGACGATCCCGTGATGCAAACCGAGCAGTTGCAGGATGCGCAGGTGCTCCTCGCTCTGCGGCTTCCAGCCCTCCGTGGCGGCCACCACGAACATGCACGCGTCCACACCACCCACGCCTGCGAGCATGTTGCGCAGGAAGCGCACATGGCCCGGCACGTCGATGAAGCTGACGCCCTCGCCGCCGGGCAGCACGGTGTGGGCGAAGCCGAGGTCGATGGTCAGTCCTCGGCGTCGTTCTTCTTCGAACCGGTCCGGGTTGGTGCCGGTGAGAGCCTGCACCAGCGACGACTTGCCGTGGTCCACATGGCCGGCGGTGGCGACGACTCGCATGCAGTCAGAGGGCTGCCAGTGACGCGGTCAGGTGACCGTCGTCGGACGGGTGAACGGTGCGCAGGTCGAGCAGCGTGACGCCGTCACGCGTGCGGGCAATGACCGGTGGGCGTGCCGTGCGCAACGCGGCCAGATGGTCGCCTGCGAGTCGAATGGCCACCGACGGGATCACGGTGCCGGGTGCAGAGCCGGCGCCGGGCACGGCCTCGCTGTCCACGATGTCGCCGCGACCGGCGGCAGCCACGACGGCCTCGGCACGGGCGCGCAGGTCCGCCGTCGATGCGGCGGCCATCTGCCAGAACGGCACGTCCGCGGTCACCGTCCGCCCGAGGTAGCTGAGCGCAAGTTGTTGCAACGCGAACAACACATGCCCGCCAGGCCTGAGCGCGCGGGCCAACGGATGTTTCGCACACGCGGCCACGAGGTCGGCACGGCCGGCGATGACGCCCGCCTGCGGACCGCCGAACAGCTTGTCGCCGCTGAAGGTGACCAGCGCGGCGCCGGCCGCCAAGGTCTGCCGCGCCGCCGGTTCGCCGGCCAACCACGCGGGTGGCGGCCCTCCGAGCCACGGGCAGTTGGCGTCGATCAACCCGCTGCCGATGTCCGCCACGACCGGCACGCCGAGTGTCGCCAGTTGCGCCACGGCCGTGTCCTCGACGAAGCCTTCGATGCGGTAGTTGCTGGGGTGCACCTTGAGGATCAGCGCGACGTCAGCGACCTTGCGGGCGAGCGCCTTCGAGTAGTCGGTCAGGCGTGTGCGGTTGGTGGTGCCGACATCCACGAGGTGGGCGCCGCTCTGCTCCATCACATCGGGCACGCGGAAGCCGCCGCCGATCTCCACGCTCTCGCCGCGGCTGAGCAACACCTGCCGGTCGCGGGCGAGCGCGGCCAACACGAGCATGACGGCGGCCGCGTTGTTGTTCACGACCATCGCAGCCTCTGCCCCGCACAGCGTTGCGAACAGGCTGCCGACAGCCGCCTGCCGCGAACCGCGTTCGCCGGTGGTCAGGTCGAACTCGACATTGATCGCGTCGGGCGGGTGGCTGAACGCCAGCGGCGCCCGCCCGAGGTTGGTGTGCAGCAGCACGCCGGTCGCGTTGACCACGGGCGACAGCAGGGTGCGACGGAAGTGCACGGCACGCTCGATCGCGGCTGGCTCCGCGTAGGCGTCCGGGCCGTCGGCGATCGCCTGCCGGGCCAACTCGACGCAGACGGCGTGCGGGAGCTGCGACGCGGTGGCCATCGCCCGCGCCAGCCGATCGACGGAAGGTGGGCGGCCGGCAGTCATCGTGCCGAGCGTATCGGCACGGCTCGGGCGGGCCGACGGGCGCACGACCGGCTCTACACTCGGCTCGCCATGCTGCCTGTGCCGATCGTGCAACTCGACCCCGAACTGCCGCTGCCCGCCTACGCCCACCCGGGCGACGCCGGCCTCGACCTGCGGGCGCGCGACAGCGGCGTGGTGGCACCCGCCGGCGGTCGCCTGCTGATGCCCACCGGCATCAGCATCGCGATCCCCGTCGGTTACGCGGGCTTCGTGCTGCCGCGCAGTGGCAACGCGCTCAAGCACGGCCTCACCGTCGCCAACGCACCCGGGCTGATCGACGCTGCCTACCGCGGCGAGATCAAGGTCGTACTGCTGAACACCGACCCGCACGAACCGTTCCACGTGCACCGTGGCGATCGGATCGCGCAGCTGGTGCTGCAACGTGTCGAGGAAGTGGAATGGCAGGTCGTCGACGATCTCGACGGCGACGACCGCGGCGGCGGCTTCGGCCACAGCGGCCGTGCGTGACCGCTGCGACATCGCCGGCTATTTCCAGGCGAAGACCGGTTGCTCCAAGTGGTGGACGCGCTCATCGACCTGACCTTCCAGCGCGACCAGGCGGAACTGCAGCAGCACCGCGCCGGTCGGCGCATGGATCAGGTTGCGCCCGATCGGCAGTTGCACCACCGGGCGCTCGCTCTCCGGAATGTGCACGAAGCGTGGCGAGTCCGGACGCTGCAGCTCGTGCAGGCCGATCCGGTAGGCGTGGGCAACCTCCGACGGCGCCGGGTGCAGCACCACGTCGCCGCTGGCCCACACCACCACCGGTGTCATCGCGTAGCCGGAACGCGTGACGTAGTCGTCGAGCCGGCCGAGCACGGCGTCGTGGTCGAGCGCCAGTCCGAGCTCCTCCTCCAGTTCGCGCAGGGCGGTCTCCTCGGCCGTCTCGCCGGGGTCCACGCGGCCGCCGGGCAACGCCCACTGGCCGCCGTGTCGATTGAGCGTGGCCGCCCGCCTGCAGAGCAGGAAGGCCGCGCCACCCGCGACGCGGCTGACCGAGCCGTCGAAGCCGGTGACATCGCCGGGCACGACCGACATGCTCTCCGGTGGGTTCTCGTACCGGTACGGATCGGTCGGGTCGCTGCCGGCTTCGCTGGGCACCACCACGATCGCGACGGCGGCTCGTTTCTCCACGCCAGGCGGCTCGGCCAGCAGTTCGTGAGCGGCCAGGTTGCGTGCGATGCGATCGCGCAAGGCCGAGTCGTGAGGGATCACGGCGTCACCTTAGGCGGCACCCCTCACGCGGCCCCGAGCGGGCCAGCACCGCCAACGTGCGTGCGCTGGGCGCGGCCGGCGTGAGCGCGCCAGACTGTGACCATGGATCTGTCCGTCGCGGTCACACCCCTGTACTTCGGATCGATGGCATGGGAGCGGCGTGCACTCAAGCGGCGCACCGAGCTGCACGGCCCCACGGCTGCCGACTACCTGCAGCCCGACACCACGGCCAGCCTCGGCATGGGTGTGCTCAGCCTGACCACGCCGATCACGGCGGCGCTGGCCGCCTACACCGTGCCATTCCGCACGAGCAACAAGCGTGGGCGCAGCGGCCGCATCGGTCAGGTCGTCGTCGGCGTTGTCGCCGCGGCGGCCATCGCGACCACCGTCGCCGACGCAGTCGCCGCCAAGGCGGACACGGCAACGGAAGCCGGCCGGCGGGCGAAGGCCCGTGCACGCAAGGTCGCCGAGGTCGGTGGCGTCACCGCCATTGCCGCGGGCGGTGTCGTGCTCACCGCCACCACGGCCGCGCTCACCAGTGCCAGCCGGTTGTGGAAGAAGGGCAAGCGCCTCGACATGGGCAACGGTGTGCTGCCGTGGACGCTGGCGATGGTGTGGTGGGACCTTGCGTACTACTGGAACCACCGCAACCAGCACGAGGTGCGAGCGATGTGGGCCGTTCACGTGCCGCACCACAGCAGCGAGCACTACAACCTGTCCACCGCGCTGCGCCAGCCGGTGGCGGGAGCGTTCGGCGTCTGGGTGCCGTACGGGTTGGTCGCGCGCATGGGTGTGCGGCCGTCGATCATCGAGACGTCGCGGGCACTCAACCTGATCTACCAGTACTGGATCCACACCGACACGATCCGCACGCTCGGCCCGGCAGAAGAAGTGCTGAACACGCCGTCGCACCACCGTGTGCACCACGGTCGCAACAAGCGCTACATCGACCGCAACCACGCCGGCATCCTCATCATCTGGGACCGCCTGTTCGGCACGTTCCAACGCGAGGACCCCGCGGAGCCGGTCATCTACGGCCTCACGAAGAACGTCGAGTCCTACAACCTGTGGACCGTCAGCACCCACGAGTACCGCGACATGTTCCGCGACATCGCGCGCAGCACGAACTGGCGCGACCGCCTCGGCTTCGCGCTGCGCACGCCGGGCTGGGCCTACGCCCGCCGCGCGGAGCTCGACGCTGCCGACACCGTCGTGCCCGAGACCGTGGTGCAAGGGGTGTCGACGTGTTGAGGCCGCGGACTGCGTAAAGTTCCGCGCGACGCAACCAGCGCGACAAGGAGGGCCAAGATGGCCGGCAAGTTCGAGTTGTACACGGCGAAGAACGGCAAGTTCCGTTTCCGTCTCAAGGCAGGCAACGGCGAGATCATCGCCGTGTCGAGTGAGGACTACGAGACCAAGGCCGCGGCCAAGAAGGGCATCGCGTCGATCCAGAAGAACGCCGCGACGGCGGAACTGGTCGACACCGAGGCAGTCGCTGCCGCTGCGGCAAAGGCCAAGGCTGCCGCTGAGAAGGCTGCCGCTGCTGCCGCGAAGAAGGCCGCTGCACCGGCCAAGAAGGCCGCCGCCAAGAAGTAGGTCTGAAGGAGTTGAACGTCAGCTGGCGGCTGCGGTGGCGATGTCCGCCGCGGCCGCACGCTGTGCGCGGGTGACGCGGCCGAGGAACTCGAGCAGCACCTTGTTGAAGGTGGACGCGTGTTCGACCATGAAGCCGTGCGCCGCGCCGGAGATCACGACGAGCTCTGCGTTGGGCATGCGCTCGGCGATCTCCTCACTGTCGCCACGCGGCGTCAGGATGTCCTGGTTGCCGACCAGCACCAGCGTCGGTGCCTTCACATCGACCAGCTGCTCGGAGATGGCATCGTCGACGTCGAGGATCGCCTTCACCTGTGCGACGAACGCATGCGAGGTGCGACCCATCGCGAGCGGCCCGAGCCAACCGAACGCGGGCACCAGGCGGCGGAACGAACGCGGGCCGATCACCCAGCGGGCGGCCTCGCGGGTCATCGCGCCGACACCCTTCTCGGTGGCTGCCGTGGCCCAGCTGTTCAGCAGTTCGCGACGCCACGGGTGGTTCCGGCAGGCGGTGCACGCGAGCGTCAGCGACAGCACGCGCTCCGGGTACTTCAGGCCGATGATCTGGGTGATCGCACCGCCCATGGAGGCGCCGACGATGTGCGCCTTCTCCACACCGACCTGGTCCAGCACGGCGATCGCGTCGGCGGCCATCTGCTCCAGGCTGTAGTGGCCGAACGGCTTGTCGCTGCGGCCGGCGCCGCGGTTGTCCAGCGCGATCACGCGGTACTGCATGGCCAGCGGCAGGCGCTGCATGTCCCAGCCGTGCTTGTCCGCACCAAGGCCTTGGATCATCAGGACGGGGGTGGCGCTGGAACGGCCGAGCACCTCGTAGTGCAGGCGGATGCCATCGGTGGCGCGTGCGTACGGCATGGTCGGTCAGCCCTCCGCGAGCCAGTCGATGGGGGCCACGCCGGTCTGTACGCCGCCGAAGCCGTCGAGAATGCGCTGGAGGTGATGCTGGACCTGCTCGGCCAGCTCCACCTCTGCCAGCGGCCCACGTCGCTTGCGTCGCGGGCGAACCTGTGGGCCGACCTCCACGCGAGCGGCGCGGCCAATGGCGCTGCTCATGGTGGCCACCGGGAACACCGGCACGCCGGCGACCACTGCGGGGCCGACCAGTTCGTGTGGCACTGCACCGGCGTGACGCGGGTGGTTGGTGCCCGCGCACGAGATCAGCACCAGCTCGTGGTGGTGCAACGCACCGAGCACCTCCGCCGGGCTGGACAGCAGCCCGCCGATGCGGCGCATGAACGAGCCGATCGGGGCGATGTCGGGGCGGCCGACGAAGCGCACGGGGCGGCCGGCGGCCTCGCTGAGCGCCAGCGCGGCGTAGACGCTGCTGAGCGAGAAGCGGCGGGTGTTGCACACCAGCAGTGCGCCGGTACGGGCGGGCAGGTGGTCGGCGCCGCCGACGCTGACGTCCCACCGCAGCCGGGTGAACGGCGTCAGCGCGCTGATCAGGTGCGGGTCGCGGCCGTAGTCGTCGACCGAGTGCACCGGCCAGAGCGACCGGATCGGCTCGGTCAACGCGTTGGTGGCACGCGTGGCCGCCTTGACAGGGAACTCGATCAGTTGAGCCATCATGCCACCGCCTCGTTGATGCTGCCGATGCGCACGACGCTCTCCCACGCGTACAGGTGGTCGATGACCTCCGGCGTGCTGAGGGCGGGCGTGAAGCCGAGCACGTCGGCGGCCTTCGCACCGTCGGCCAGGCGGCCACGGTGCATCAGCTCGACGACATGGTCGGGGATCGGTGCGCCGAGCATGTGGCTGAGCCGCGAGGCGATCAACCACTCCGGTCCGACCAGCGGCAGCGGGGCACGCTTGCCGCGCATGATCGCCTGCAGCGTGGTGATCGCGCCGGGAGCGACGATGTTGACCGGCTCGTCGAGGCGCTTCGCAGCGGCCAGCACGAACGCTCGCGCTGCGTCGCCGTCCTCGATCACCGCGAACGGAGAGTCGGCCAGCAGGCTGAACGGCACCAGCGGCTGGCGCAGCAACCGGCCGAGCGGGCTGGGGACGTGCTTGCCCAGCACGGGGGCCAGGCGCAGCTTGCCGACGGCGATCCCGACACGACGGCCAACTTCGCGGGCCTGCCGCTCGATGTTGGCCAACATGTGGCCGTACTCACTGGTCGGGTGCAGCGCGGCGGACTCGTTCGGTCGGGTGGGCGCGCCACGCTCGCGGCCGTAGATCTCGATGCCGCTGCGCACGACCATGCCTTCCAGCGCCGGGCATTCCGCTGCTGCGCCGATGATGGCGGTGGTGGCGTCGGCGGTGAACTGGCGGGCATGCACCAGCCCGGTACGGGCGTCCGGTTCCCACACGCTGAGGTTGATCACCACATGCGGGTTGAACTTGGTGACCACGTCGACGATGCGTTCACGCTGCGACGGCTGCAACAGGTGGAATTCCGCCTTGCGGAGACGCCGGCGGGGTGGGTCGACATCGATGCCGACGAGAGCACCCACCCATGGCTCTGCTTCGAGCTTGGCGGCGACGAGTGAACCAAGTTCTCCACCCATGCCACTGACCAGAACACGCTGACCACGCACAACAGCAGCGTACCCACATCGGGCGTGTTCTGAGCGATCGGCGGTACCGCCGACGCAGGTCGCGGGCGAGTCCTGTTGGCGGTGTCAGGAGAGCGTGGCGAAGCGGACGTAGACGTTCGCGTTCAGTTCCACCAGGCCACCGCTGACGCTGACCTCGGCCATCATGTCGCCGCCGGCCTTGGCCATCATCATTGCCTGCCGAGCCACGGGCGCCTCGGGCGCCACGGCGGGTTCCAGCTCGCTGATCAGCTCCACCTCGCCCAACCGCAGGCCGAGGGCTTCGGCGTAGGCGGCGGCCCGCACACGGGCGTCGCGTGCGGCCTCGCCGAGCAGTTGCCGGCGGGCCGGGTTGTCCGCGTCGACTCGCCAGTTCAGGCTGCGGATGCTGGCACCGCAGCCGGTGACCCCGTCGCGGATCACCTTGCCGACCAGGTCGACCGAACGGATGGTGACGGTGACCGCGGTGCTGGCGCGGTGGCCCACGAGCACGTTCGTGTCCTTCTTCCACTGGTACTCCTCGGCCACCTGCACGCCTTCGGTGGCCCAGTCCGTGCGGGCGAACCCGTGGCCGGTGAGCATCTGTTCCAGCTGCTGGGAACGCTCGGCCACCTCGTCGAGGGCGGTTGCGGCGTCGCCGGCGAGGTGGGTGAGCGCCAAGCTGAGCTCGGCGCGGTCGGGGGTGACGGAAGCCAGCGCGGTGCCGCGCACGGTGACAGAGGACATGGCCGCATTGTCGCACGGCTCAAGACGACAGTGGGTTCGGCCGATACCTCACTGTGATGCGAGACAACGGAGCGGGCCGGAGTTCGGCATCCCCCGGCGCGCGGCCACTGGGCGGCGCGGCGAGGGGTGGACGGCAGTTGGTCGTGCGCGTCTCGCTGCTCGCCGTGATGGCGGTGGCCGTCGGGCTGGTGCTCACAGCCCGACCGGCGGCAACCCCCGTCGATGCCGCCGGCGTCACCACCACGACCGCGGCCCCGGCCGCGACGGTCGTCATCCAGCAGTTCCCCGTGCAGGGCTTGTGTGGGTTCGTGGACACCTGGGGTGCGCCGCGCTCCGGCGGGCGCACGCATCAGGGCGTGGACATCATCGCCCGCTCCGGCCAGTACCTGTACGCGGTCAACGACGGCACGCTGACCAAGCAGTACATCGACGCACCCGGCGCGCTCGCGGGCAATGGCTGGCGGCTCACCCGCGCCGACGGCACCTACTTCTTCTACGCCCACCTGAGTGCGTTCGCGCCGGGCCTGCGAGTCGGGTCCACCGTGAAGGCCGGCCAGATCATCGGCCAGGTCGGCATGACCGGCAATGCGGGCACGCCCCACCTGCACTTCGAGGTGCACCCCAACGGCGGCCCGGCCGTCAACCCGACCGCAATCGTGAAGGCGGTGAACGGCTGCGCGACGACCGTGGTGCCGCCGCAGCCGGTGACGACACCACCCTCGACCACGACGCCCACAACGGCACCTCCGACGACCGTGCCCGGCGGGACCGTGCCGGGCACGACGGTGCCGCCGGCGACCCCGGGCACCACCACCCAGCCGACCACGACCGTGCCGACCACGACCGTGCCGACCACGACCGTGCCGACCGGGCCTGCCGACAAGTGGGAGTTCATCACCCCGGTGCGCGCGCTGGACACGAACGGTGTGCGGCTGACGGCCGGCGCGACGAAGCGTGTCGCGGTCGGTTCGCTCAGCGGTGTGCCGGCCGGCGTGCAGGGCGTGATGGTCCGCGTGGTCGCTCGCAACGCAGCCGCGGCCGGGTACCTCGCAGTGTTCCCGTGCGACACGACGGGCGCCGGCGTGTCCACCCTGTCGTTCGCGCCCAGCCGCTTGAACGCGACGATGACCATGGTGAAGGTCGTCGGCGGCGAGGTGTGCCTGTCGGCCAGCAAGGCCGCCGAGGCGCGCGTGGACGTCGTCGCGGTGCAGTCGTCGCAGGGTGTCGGTGTCCGGCCGATGGTCGCCAAGCGCGCACTGGACACCCGCAAGTCGACACCGATCGCCGCGGGCGGCACCCGTTCGGCGTCGCTGTCCGCGCTGGGCGTTCCCGCCGGCACGAAGGCAGTCACGCTCACCGTCACCCTGATCAACCCGAGCGGCGCCGGCAGCATCGGCGTCGGCGCGTGCGGTGGAACCCCATGGATCGTCGCGTTCGTCGCCTCCGGTACGCAGGTGTTCAGCGGCGTGATCCGCACCAACGACGCGGGCATCTGTGTCTCGGCGACCGCCCAGGTCCATGTCGTCGTCGACGTGACCGGCGCGTGGACCGGTTCCCAGGCACTGCTGCCGACGGCACCCCAGCGGCTTTTCGACTCACGTGCCGGTGGGGCGATCACGCCGGCCGGCAAGGTTGTCGGGCTGGCACTGCCCGCCGGCGCGACACGTGCGCAGGTGACAGTGACGGTCATCGGCGGCACGTCGTCCGCCGCCCTGCTGGCGTGGAACTGCGCCGACGTCCGACCGTCGGCGTCGGTGGCCTACACGACCTCGGCGAGCAACAACGCGGTGACCGTCACGCTCAACGTCACCGGTGGGGCGCTGTGTGTCGCCTCCACCGCGAACGTCAATGTCGCGGTGGACCTGATCGCTGTCGGCTGATCAGCCCAGGCCGCGCGAGTCCTGCTTCAGCGCGGTGTCGACCGACAACGCGGAGGCGACGACCAGTGCGTTCAGCGGCTGCGGTAACTGGGTGTGCACCTGCACGACATAGTTGTCGGCGGTGGTGAACAGCGTCTTGGCGATGCCCTCGAACGTCTTGGTGATGCGGGCCACTTCCTGACCGGTGTGGTCCTCGATCCGGAAGTTCCAGGCCCGCCAGTTCTCTGCCTTGATGGCGCCGTACGTGTGGCCGCCGGCCTGCAGCGAGAAGTGGATCTTGCCGAACATGTTGTCCTGCACGATGCGGCCGATCTCCTGGTCGTTGCCGTCGCTGACGATGACCGTGCTCTTCATCACCTTCGCCGGACGGGTGAGGCGCAGCATCACCTGACCCTGGGTGTTGGTGATCTCCAGCTTGTGCGTCATGAACTGGTCGAGGTTGCTCACCAGACGAAGCGCCTTCTTGGCGGCGCTCTGGCCCACTTGGTTGACTGCAGCGATCTGCTGGCCGTCCTTGTTGAACACGCTGTACTGGTTGTTCAGCTCGATCAGCTTCGCCTTCTGGTTCACCACCAGGATCGGCTCGGTGAAGATCGTGCCGCCACCCTGGAACGCCACCTGGTTGACGCCGGCGCCCGCATAACGGCCGCCACCTTGCACCTGCTGCTGGATCTTCGTCGGGTCGCCCTCGTTGCCGACGGTCAGCGCGGCATCCACACGGTCCAGCCCGCGCGGCTGCATCGGGTCGGTGCCCTGCACGCCGTTGTTGCTGACATGGTCGCTCCAGGCGGTACCGGTCCAGTACCGAAGTTGGTGACGACCCATCGGGTCCGGGTACCAGTTCGCAGGCGTCGTGCTCATGTGCCAATCGTAGGCACAGCGATCCGCGTGAACGGACCGTGGACGTACCGAACGTGGTGAGGTCAGCGCAGTTCGTGGGCCATGAGGATGACCTCACGGGCGAACGGGTCCAGCTGGCGCTTGGCGATGCGTTCGGTCAGGTTGATGACCATCGACGGGTCGTCGACCATGCCGCTCCAGCGGATGTAGCCGCCCATGATGCCGATGATGCGATCGTCGACGGACTCGTTGTGCGCGATGACCTTCGTGCTCGCTTCCAGCAGCCCGTTGATCTCCGTGTAGAACGCCTTGAGCCACAGGCCGAGGTCGTCGACGCCGGTGAACGGGCGGTGCAGGTACGGCATGCCCAACTCGTCGTAGTTGTGCAGGTTGTGCGGCGCGGGAATAATGCTGACCACGCAGCCGAAGCCGTTTTCGCGCAGCCAGATGATCTCTTCCTGACGACGGACGCGCCGATGATTCTCGCCGTACCCGCCGGGGCGTTCGCAAACCGCCAACTTGTCTTTCATGAACCACGTGAAGTTGCGCGGCGTGATGCCCAGCGCCCACTTCCCGCGCAGCCTGGGAGGCATGAGCCTTCCTCCACGTGTAGTGCCTAACGACGAATGTG
>Ga0209023_10005359_pt1 | contig 14061 bp, 13 predicted proteins | sample LakOneMetagenome_FD_187468 | JGI IMG/M metagenome (GOLD analysis project Ga0209023, IMG submission 187468) | Freshwater and sediment microbial communities from Lake Erie, Canada (SPAdes) (version 2) | ecosystem: Environmental > Aquatic > Freshwater > Lentic | place: Lake Erie, Canada...
GCTCTGTGCGAGGAACGCGGCATCAAGTCCGCGCGACTGCAGGTGGGCGGCGCATTTCACTCCCCGCTCATGGCGCCCGCCGCGTCGCGGCTTGCACCCGCGCTCGAGGCGTGGACGCCGCGCGATCCGTCCCCCGCCTTCCTGTCCACCACCACGGTGCAGGTGGAGGGCCCCGATCGGATGCGCGAGGTGCTGCTCGGTCAGTTGACCGCGCCGGTGCGGTTCGGCCACGCCATCGAGAAGGCCCTTGAAATGGGGGTTGAGCGCTTCGTGGAAATCGGCCCCGGCCGCGTGCTCTCCGGACTCGTCAAACGGGTTCGCCGTGATGCGCCGACCAGCCAAATCGCGACACCTGAACACATCGACGCGTTGAAGGAGGCCTGATGGCCGGTGCCCTTGTGACCGGTGCGAGTCGTGGCATCGGCGCCGCCTGCGCCATTGCGCTTGCGCACGCCGGGTTCGATGTCGCCATCGGGTACGTGCGTGACGCCGACGGCGCAGCCGCCACCGCCACCGCCTGCCAAGCGGCCGGGGTCCAGGCGTTCACCCACCAGGTGGACGTGGCTGACGATCAGTCCGCCGCGGCGTTCGTTGCCGCGGCCGAGGAGGCCTTCGGGTCGCTTGAGGCCGTCGTGCTGAACGCGGGCATCACGAAGGACGGCCTCGCGATGCGCATGAGCACCGACGACTGGCAGTCGGTCATTCGAACGAATCTGGACGGTGCGTTTTGGACCGCCAAGGCTGCGCTTCGCGGCATGATGAAGGCGCGTAGCGGATCGATCGTCGCCATCTCGTCGGTGATCGGACTCGGCGGCAACGCGGGCCAGGCGAATTACGCTGCGGCCAAGGCGGGCATGATCGGAATGGCCAAGTCGCTTGCGAAGGAGGTCGGCTCACGCGGAATCCGCGTCAACGTCGTCGCTCCCGGCTATATCGAGACGGACATGACGGCCGACCTGGCCGATGATGTGAAGGCGAAGTTGCTTGACGGCTTGCCGCTCGCCCGGCTGGGCTCTGCACAGGATGTGGCCGGAGTGGTCGCGTTCCTTTGCTCGCCGGCGGCGGCCTACATGACTGGAGCGGTCCTGCCGGTTGACGGCGGGATGGCGATGTGACGGGGGAATCACGATGAGTACGAGTGAAAAGCGTGTGGTTGTCACGGGCATCGGCCTGATCACGTCGAACGGAACCGGCCGCGCCGAAGTGTGGGATTCCATCCTCGCCGGACGCTCCGGCGCGGCCCCGATCACGCTCTTCGACACCACGGAGTTCGTGACCAAGTTCGCCTGCGAGATCAAGGGATTCGATCCCGCCGCCTACATGGAGGCGAAGACCGCGCGGCGTATGGACCGGTTCGCCCAGCTGGCCGTCGCGGCCGGCAAGCTCGCCGTGGAGGACGCCAAGTTGCCGCTGCAGGAAGGCGGCAACGATCGCATCGGCACGATCGTGGCCAGTGGCATCGGCGGCCTTTCCACGTTTGAGAGCCAGACCCGGGTGTTGATGGAACGGGGCCCGTCGCGCGTGTCGCCGCTGTTCATCCCGATGATGATCGCCAACATGGGCGCCGCGCAGCTGTCGATGGCACTCGGCCTGCGCGGTCCGCTCTCGTGCCCTGTCACCGCATGCGCCTCGGGCAACCACGCACTTGGCGACGCCCTCGAGGTGATTCGCCGGGGACAGGCCGACGTCATGCTTGCCGGTGGCGCCGAGGCTGCGGTCACACCGGTGGGGATCTCGGCGTTCAACGCGATGAAGGCGTTGTCGACGCGAAATGACGATCCGCAGACGGCCAGTCGGCCGTTCGACATCGATCGCGACGGCTTCGTGATGGGTGAAGGCGGCGCCGTGCTCGTGTTGGAGGAGCTCGGCCACGCGCAGGCGCGTGGCGCGAACATTTGGTGTGAGATCGTCGGGTACGGGATGAGCGGCGACGCCCATCACCTGACCGAGCCCGACCCCACCGGTCACGCTCCCGGACTGTCGATGAAGATGGCCATGGAGGACGCGGGTGTGACGGGTGAGGAGATCACCTACATCAACGTGCACGGAACCAGCACGCCCGTCGGAGATCCATCCGAGATCCGGGTCATCCAAAAGGCGCTTGGCGAGGATGTGGCCAAGGGCGTTGCGGTCAGCTCCACCAAGTCCATGCACGGCCACTGCCTGGGTGCCACTGGCGGAGTCGAGGCGGCCATCTGCGCGATGGGCATCGCCGACGGCTTCATTCCGGCCACCACGAACGTCTTCACCCTGGACCCGAAGTGCGAAGGCGTCGATCACGTGCTGAACACCCCGCGCAAGGCGCAGATCGAGGTGGCGCTCAGCAACGGCTTCGGCTTCGGCGGACACAACGCGACGATCGCGCTTCGCCGCTTCCACGGATGAACCACACGCGGCTGCCGTCCGGGTGGCGTGCCGCCCGGTTTCGGCTCACCAACCTGTTCTACGGCCCGGGTACCAAGACCCGGCCGTGGACCTGGATTGGCGACACCCGCGTCGCGATCGGCAGTCTGCCCACGCCGACGAGCCTGCCGATCCTGAAAGACCGGGAAGGCGTGACCCACGTCGTCAACTGTCGTGCTGACAAGCAAGTATTGTTGAGCGGGGACCGCGACATGGAGCAGGCGGTCTTCGGCCCCGACCACGTGGCCCACGCACCGATGTGGGATCACGGACGTCCCCAGGACGAAGCATCCTGGACCGCCGCGGCGGAATTTGCCGCCCGCGCGCTCGACGACCCGGATGCGAAGGTGCTGATCCACTGCCAGCGTGGGCGGCGTCGCAGCGCCATGGTGGCCTACGCGGTGCTTCGCCTGCGGGGCTTCTCCGCAGCGCAGGCCGCCCGCGCCATCCTGCTGCACCGCCGGGAAGCGGAGCTCGTGCCGGCGTACCGCACCAACGTCGAAGACTGGCTTTCGTCACGCATGGATGGTGCGACGGGGCAAAACGACACACCTGACGGCCCAACCACGCCGCCTGCGCTGACATAATCGGGGGCGTGTCGCAAAACCCAATCCAGGTCACCGTCGATCGGCTGAAGCGGATCGCCCATATTCCCGAGCGGGCGCCACGCAAACCGGCCGACGCGGGGACGTGCCCAAAATGTCAGAGCCACTTCAGCTCCGAGGAGATGGTGGCGAACGCACGCGTGTGCACCAACTGCGCGCATCACTTCGCGATCACCGCACGTGAGCGCCTTGACCATCTTGCCGGTGGTCACGACGAGTGGCGTGAAATCTGGACCGAGTTGCGCGCATCCGATCCGCTGCAGTTCGTCGATCTGGAGCCCTACCCGGACCGGGTGCGCAAGGCCGAACAGAGCACCGACCTCGGTGAGGCCGTCGTGGTCGCCGAGCTTGAGATCGAGGGCGAGCCATGCGTGGCGGCCATCATGGACTTCAAGTTCATGGGTGGCAGCATGGGATCGGTCGTCGGCGAGAAGATCGCCCGCGGATGTGAGCGCGCCATCGAACTCGGCGTGCCACTTGTCGCAATCACCTCATCCGGCGGTGCGCGCATGCAGGAGGGCGTGCTGGCCCTGATGCAGATGGCGAAGACGGTGGTGGCCTTCGAAGAGATGGCCGACGCGAAGTTGCCGATCATCGTGGTGCTCACCCACCCCACCACCGGCGGCGTGTGGGCGTCGTTTGCCGCGCTCGGAGATTTCACCTACGCGGAGCCTGGCGCGCTGATCGCGTTCTCAGGACCGCGCGTCATCGAGCAGACCACCCGCGAGAAATTGCCGGACGACTTCGGCAAGGCCGAGCAGCAGCTGTTGAACGGACAGATCGACGCGGTCGTGGATCGTCGTGAGCTGCCGGCGCGCATCGGCAAGGTGCTGCGCATTTGCCACCGGCCGGATCTGGCCGCACAGCCTCCGCTTGCCAACATCATCAGCCAGGCGAGCGGTGAGCGCATGGGGCGCATCGCGGACGCGGTGGCGGAAACGATCACCCAGACGTTGCCGAGACTTCCCAAGAAGATCGCCGATCGCGTGGCGAAGGCGATTGAGCCCCGTGGAGGTGACGATCGATGAGCAGCGCCAAATCCATCGGCGGCCGCTTCGTCAAACGCATCGCCGACAAGCTCCACACCGCGCCGGATGCCACGTCCGACAGCTGGGACGCCATTCAGCTCGCGCGCCACCAGGAGCGCCCGTACCCGCTGGACTACATCACCCGGTTTTGCGACGAGTTCGAGGAGATCCACGGCGACCGGTTGTTCCGTGACGACCCTGCCATCGTCTGCGGCATCGGCCGCTACCACGGTGAACCCGTCGCGTTCATCGGTGAACAGAAGGGGCGCGACACCGCCGACCGCCAGTACCGCAACTTCGGCATGCCCGGTCCGGAGGGCTACCGCAAGGCGATGCGGGTCATGAACCTTGCGACCAAGCTCGACATCCCGCTGATCACGCTGATCGATACGCCCGGGGCGTTTCCGGGCGCCGGCGCCGAGGAGCGTGGGCAGGGCGGTGCGATCGCCCGCAGCATCGCGGAGATGGTCCGCATTCAGATTCCCACGGTCGCGGTGATCATCGGCGAGGGCTCGTCCGGTGGCGCACTTGCGATCGGTGTCGCCGATCGCGTGCTGATCATGGAAAACGGGACGTACTCGGTGATTTCGCCGGAAGGCGGGTCCGCGATCTTGTGGCGCGACGCCGGCAAAGCACGTCTTGCCGCCGCCGCATTTCGGCCCACGGCGGCAACCTGTTACCGATTCGGGGTTGTGGACGCGGTTGTGCCCGAACCAGAGGGTGGGGCGCACAAGGACCACGACGAGGCTGCGCGCCTGCTCGACCAGTATCTGCAGCGTCAGCTGAAGGAACTTCGGGCAATGCCCCGTGCAGACCGGCTGCGCCAACGGCGCGAGCGGTTTCGTCGGCTCGGCGCCCACAAGGAGTTCGCGATCGGCGATCCCTCGGCTGTCGTCTCCGGTCGCGTCGATCTGACCGCTCCATCCGACCCGTCGGTTGCGCAGTCGCCCAAATAGACCAATCGCGCGCCGCCCCTGCTCCGGGCGGCACGCGATTGATACGGTCGGCGTCGGCTACGAGGGGGAAGCGTGCCGACGTCGGCGGGATGGATGCGGGTGTCGGGGTGTTACCCGATTTCGCGACTACTGAACCCCGACGAGCTCCTGCTGCGCCTTGGTCAGGCGGACGGCGTCGCGAAGAAGATCGCGGTTGGTCGGTGCCGGACGTGCTTCGTCGCCGAGAACCTCGGCGAGTTCGCGATGCCAGCGTGAGAGTCGCTCACCCGGCGGACGATCGGGATCGACACGAGTCAAATCGAGTGCCATGGCCGTGAGAGCCTTGAGTTCGACCTTGGGGTCGGGACGTGACATGGGGAGGTCTCCTTCTGCCCGACCGCAAAAGGGAGGTTGATGGGAGGGATACAGCCGGGACCTTCCTGGTATCGGCAGGTTTTGTGTCGGGCTTGAGTGTCGGTTGCACCCGGCCGGTCGGAGGTGTCACCCAGCGCTCCCGTGGGGCCGATGTCCCAAGGGACCGAACGATTGTCTCCGATGAGGGGTCGCTCGTCGGGGAGCGTGACATCGGCCGCGTAGTGTCAGTCGGGAATGAGCGACACCACGGCAACCGCGTTTCGTCGGGGGGCACTGGCATTCCTCGGCCTGCTCGCCACCCTCCTGGCGCATGGGTTTGCGACCGGCCAGATGGTCGGGTCCTTGCTCACCCCCTTCATCCTCCTGAGCGCCGCCGGGGCCGTGGGCATGGCGACGATGGTGCGGGCCGCCGCGCCCCGGTATCGGGCGTGGGGCTTCCTGCGCACGTTCATCTGTTTGGTGGGTGTCCAACTCGGCGCACATGTCATGTTGTGGTCGACTCCCGGGCTGTACGGGATCACCCAACACACGCATGTTGCGCTCATCAGCTGGGTCGCCCTTGCATGGCACGCCGCTGTGGCGGCACTGTTTGCGGTGTTCCTCTTCCACGGGCAGCGCCTGCTTGCGCGCCTGGTGCGCGTCCTTGTCGCGATACTCGGACGCCGCCGCCCGTCGCTTCCTCGTCCGGTGCGCACGATGCGCCCAGTGCTGTGTCTGGTCCCAACCAGCAGCCGTGGTCGTCCGCGCCTGAGTCGTGGTCCCCCGTTTCGCCTTTTGTGAGCTGTCGGTAACCCGCCCGCGGGGTTCCCATTTCCCGCGGGCGTCACCGGAAACACTGCAAAAGCGATCAGTCCGTGCGTGAGCATCGCGCCGCGCGCGGCCGAAAGGACCAAACATGAATTCATCCAGCCGAGTGATGCTCGGCGCAGGGATGGCTGCCGCCATGCTTGCCGCCGGGTGCGGAGGATCGACCTCCGGAACATCGACCTCCGACGTCACGCTGAAGTTCGCGGCGATGGCGGGCGAGCAGACGGCCGAGTGCGGCCAGATGTTGATGGACATGGGGGCGACAAAAGCGTCGGCGCAGTTGATGGACATGCGCCTGTACATCAGCGACGTCAAGTTGATCCCCTCCGATGGTGGCGCGCCGGTACCGTTGGTGCTCGGAGCTGACGACACGTACAACAGCACCACTCCGGAGGGCGCAGTCACGATGCTCGACTTCGAGAACGGGACGGGAATGTGCAAGGAGGACGGTGACTCTGGCACCAACACCGCGATTTCGGGCACGGTGGCCGCCGGGAAGTACGACGGCGTCGAGTTCACCGTCGGCGTTCCCGAGGCGCTGAGCCACTCGGATCCGACGAAGGCGAGCGCGCCGATCAACCTGACCGCCATGAGTTGGGACTGGCAGGCCGGACGCAAGTTCACCAAGATTGAACTGGCCGGCCCGATGGACGGCGCAGGCAAGTGGACGGAGAAGGCGTTCATGTTCCACCTCGGCAGCACCGGCTGTACCGGAAACCCGGCCGCGGGTGAGACGACGACCTGCGCGCATCCCAACCGCGCGAAGGTGGTGCTAAACGGGTTCGACCCCGACACGAACACCATTGCCATCGATCTGGCGAAGCTCGTCCAGAACGTTGACATCACGAGGAACAAAAGCGGTGCGCCCGGATGCATGTCCGCGCCCGACGACCCCGAATGTGAAGCGACGTTGGCTGCCATGGCGATTGATTGGAAGGCCGACGGCACCGGCAGCGGACAGGTTGTGGGTGACGGCACCAAGCAAGTCGTCTTCTCGGTGAAGTGACGGTGAGCGTGCGCCTTGACCAAGATCGTGGTGCATGGGTCCGTCGTGCGGTCGCCCTTGTGGCGACCGCCGGCGCGGTCCTGGCCTTCGGTCGTGCCCTGGGTCTGATCTCGCTGCCATTCGGCGGGAGCCAGTCGAGCACCGCGTGGGAGTGGAATCTGGCCAAGGACTTCCCCACTCCGGTAGTGGCGGCAGACACCCCGATGACCACCGAACGGGTCGATCTCGGTCGATACCTGTTCTACGACCAGCGCATCTCGGGCAACGGGACCACCTCGTGCGGCACCTGTCACATGCAGTCCAAGGCGTTCACCGACGGTCGCGCCCGAGCCAAGGGCTCCACCGGACAGCTGCATTCGCGCAGCGCCCTGGCCGTGATCAACATCGCGTTCAACCGCACATTCGCCTGGGCCAACCCGTCGCTGACGACGCCCGAGAAGCAGATGCTCGTGCCGCTGTTCGGCTCAAACCCGGTCGAGATGGGCGTCACCGACACGAACAAGGACCAGGTACTCGGCCGACTGTCGACCGACCCCCGCTACGCCACGATGTTCAAGACGGCGTTCCCCAACGAGCGCACGCCGATCACGTGGCACAACGTCATCCTTGCGATCGCGGCGTTTGAGCGCACCCTCATCTCGGACACCAGCAAGTACGATCGGTACCTGGCCGGGACCGCCACGCTCGCAGCGTCGGAGCGCCGCGGCATGGACCTGTTCTTCGGCGAGCGGGCGGAGTGCCATCACTGCCACTCCGGGATCAACTTCAACGACCAGTTGACGTACGTCGGTGCACCGGAGCAGCCGCTGAAGTTCCACAACACGGGCCTCTACAACGTGGGCGGCACCGGGGTGTTCCCATCAGGCAACACGGGCCTTCACGAGATCACCGGACTGGCCGACGACCAGGGACGGTTCCGAGCACCGACGCTTCGCAACATCGCGCTGACGGCGCCGTACATGCATGACGGCACCATCCCCACGCTCGATGCCGTCGTGGCCTTCTACGCGGCGGGCGGTCGCAATGTCACGGGCGGTCCGAACGCCGGTGACGGCAGGACGAACCCCCACAAGGATCCACTCATCGCGCGGATCAGGCTGACGCCCGCCGAGCAAGCCGACCTGGTCGCCTTCCTGCGGACACTGACCGATGCCAGGTTCGTGACCGATCCGGCGTTCAGCGACCCATTCGGCAACGTGAAGTAGCGCTGATGCGGCGGCACCCGGTGCCGCCGCACACGCGCGTTAGAACAGCCGGCGCTTGCGCCTGGGTGGGAACATCGTGTCGAATGCGACCGCTTCGAAGCCGTCCGGCGCGGCGCCGTCCGTCGCGTAGCGGTAGAGGGCGACACGGAAGATGGCGTTCATCGCGGAAAACGCCGCACCGACGATCACGAACCATGCGATGACCACGGCGACGGCGAGGCCGACCATCGCCGGCTCGCCACCGGCCGCGATGATGAGTCCGCTCGGTATGGCGAGCAGCGAGATGAGGAACGCGATCAACGACATGCCGATGTCACCGCTCACCATCTCACCCCATGTGGCGATGAACAGGTCCTTGGAGCGGGTGAAGGCTTCACGCACACTGACGCCTTCGAAGATCAACACGGGCAGGATCAGGTACGTGGCGAGCGCCCACCCGACGCCGATGAGCGTGCCGATGATCTGTCCGACGATGCCGCCGCGATCCTCGATCGCGCGAATGATCGACTGCACGATGACCGACACGGCGGCCCACGGTGCAATTGCGCGGGCGTGGACGGATGCGGCGCGCAGCGCGCTCGCAACGGTCGGATCGCCGCCCTGCATCCGCTCGTCGGCCGCACACATCAACGCGACGTTGAAGAAGATGGCGAGGTACGACAGGACGTAGCTGACGATGGCAAAGACGACCCAGTCGAGCGGGCTCATCGCATCCCTGATCGACGCGCTCCCATCGATCAGCGCATGCGCTTCATCCCAAAAGAGGCCGAAGAAGGTGAGCGCGAGCACTGCAAGTGCAAGCAGTCCCGACAGCAGTGGCAACAGCAGCAGGCTGCGATCCTGGCGGAGTACGTCCCACGACACGCGGGTGAGCTCCAGCCCTTTGCGAATACGTCCCATCGGATCTCCAAACCCGGTTGCCTGATGCCCTTGTCTATCGGCACCAGAGCGACGTGAGTAAACGGTCAGGCGCGGGCGGGCACGGTGACCACGCGCAGGCGCGGGCCGGGAACGAAGCGGATGTTCGCGAAGCGCCCCAGGGGTTCCCCGTCGGCCTGCACCGCGATGGGGTGATCGACGCTCAGCACCACCTCACGCAAGGCCCACCCGTCGGAGATGCCTTCGCGCCCGATGTGGCTGCCGGCCTGCAACCCGCCGCGGATCACCGTGCCCAGTCTGCGGGGGCCGGTCTCCTCGATGCCCATCCACCGCAGTCGCCCATCGAAGGCGGCGCCGGGGGTGAGTTGCAGAGGGCGAGCCCCGAAGAATGCGTACGGCGACCCGGCAGCCACGACCACTGCGGAAAGTGCGATCTCGTCGTCGTCATCGGCGCGAAGCGTGATGCACGGGTCACGGCGTGTGGAGCGTACCGCCTCGGCCACCGACACGAGTCCGAAGCTCATCTGGCGAAGCGCCTGCTTGAGCAGCGGGTGCGACTCGACCCGGTGGACGGTGTTTGCGTCGATACCGACGCCGGCGTTGACGCAGAAGGTCCGGGTCAGCGTGTCCGTTTCGATCGAACCGAGACGAACCGTGCGGATCACCGGATCGGTGAGGGCCGGTCCGATGAGTGAGAGTGCATCGGATGCGGGGTGCGGCCACCCCATTGCGCGTGCGAACACGTTGGTACTGCCACCGGCCAGCGGCAGGAGGGCCACCGGCCCGTCGGCAAGCGCACCCGCGATGTCGTTGACCGTGCCGTCACCGCCGAGCGCGACCACGATCGTGGCCCCGTCGGCCACGGCTTGTCGGGCAAGATCGCCGGCACGCGTCTGGGGGCTGGTTTCGAGTTCGGCAATCAGCCCGTGTCCGCTCAGCGCCGTGACGACCTGGGTGCGAAGCGGCCCGCGAGCCCGTGTGGCGGCGGGGTTGACGATCAGTACGACGCGGTCACTCACTGACGAGTTCAACCCTCGCAAGGAATCCGGCAAGCATCCGATCGAACGTTTCGGGCTGCTCCTTCATCACCCAATGAGCCGCGTTTGGCACCCGAGCCAGGATCGCTCCCTGGATTCCGCGAACAAGCTCTTCCGAGCGGATCGGCGGCGTCAGGCGATCCTCGTCGCCGACGACCACCATCGTCGTGACCGAGACCTCGTGGAGTCGGTCCATCACATTCCAGGCCGCGCAGGCCTCATAGTCCATGGCAAGCGTCTCCCCACCGATCCGACCGATCCGCTCGGCTTCCTCGTCAAGGGTCTGCGGCGCGATCTGATGCCATCCGCGTGTCAAGAGCCGCCGAGCCTCGGTGGCCACGTCCGCCCGGGCGGCGACGGCGAGGGCGGGCGGGACGGGGATCTGGGCACCCGTTCCGACGAGCACCAGTCCGGCAACCAGATCAGGTTCGTTCAGCGCGACCTGCAGTGCGATGGCGCCACCGAGGGAATGGCCCACCAACACGTTTGGTCCCGGGACGTCCGCAATGGCTGCGCCGACCCACTCCGCATATCCGCCGACGGTGTGAAGCGGGGCCCCCACCGGGTGGCCCGGAAGCCCGATCACCATGCTTCCGTCGAAGCGCGGCTCCTGGTGTTCCCAGCTCTCGATGCCGCCGCCGGATCCGTGGATGAAGATGGGCCGTGGTGCCATGTGGCCATCCTATTGGGCCGTACAAGGCCGAGCGGCCGCGAACGGGTGGCGATGTGTGGTCTGGTAGCCTGCCCGGTCTGTGAATCCCCTGCTTATCGCATGCGACTTCGATGGAACGATCACGCAGCGCGACACACTCCATGTCATCGTGGAGGAGTTCGGAGATCTCGCCCTGTGGGATGAGATCGAGCCCCGTCTGCGAAGTGGCGCCATGAATGTCGAACAGGCGCTGCAGGCCGAGTTCGACAGCGTGCGCGTGGACGTGGAGGAGGTCCATCGCGTGGTTGCCGAGCACGCGCCGGTTCGCCCGGGATTTCGTGAATTCGTCGACTGGGCGACGGGTGAGGGTCACGAGGTGCTCGTCTGCTCCAACGGCTTTCGGTCGGTCATCGAGCCGGTCCTTGAACGCCAGGGTGTCCACGTGGAACTCGTGGCGAATGACGCGCGGTTTGACCGATCCGGCACGACGATCCTCTGGGATGAGCGGGGCCGGCGCTGCGAACTGTGCAACCGTCCGTGCAAGCGGGGACCGATGCGCGAGCACGCCAAAGGCCGCCGCATTGCAATGATTGGCGACGGGATCTCGGACCGCTGCGGTTCGGGGATCGCCGACATCGTGTTCGCGCGGGCGGGACTTGCCGAGGATCTGGCCGCCCAGGGCCGAACGTTTCTAGCATTCAACGATTTCCACGACGTGCGCGCCGGACTTGCGCGCCTGGAGGATGACGCGTGAGTTGGCGTTCGCTACCCGCGGTGGTCGGGTCCGATGGGGGATGGAACGCGATGGAGCAAGCCGTGCTCGCGCGTTGGCGCGAGGACCAGGTCTTCGCGAAGAGTCTCGAGCTGCGCAAGGACGGGGAGCCGTTCGTGTTCTACGAGGGGCCGCCCACGGCCAACGGGCGTCCCGGCAGCCACCATGTGCTCTCCCGCGTGTTCAAGGACATCTTCCCGCGGTTCCAGACGATGCAGGGGCGCTTTGTCGAGCGCCGCGCAGGCTGGGACTGTCACGGTCTGCCGGTCGAGATCGAAGTCGAGAAGCAGCTCGGCATCAGCGGCAAACCCGAGATCGAAGCCTTCGGCATCGCGGAGTTCAATGCGCGCTGTCGTGAGTCGGTCAGCGGCTACCTGGACGAATGGGAACGCCTGACCGAGCGCATCGGCTTTTGGGTCGACACGTCCACGGCGTACCGCACGATGGACAGCACCTACATCGAGTCGGTGTGGTGGAGTCTCGCCACGCTGTGGGAAAAGGGCCTGATCTACGAGGCCGACAAGGTCGTGCCGTACTGCCCGCGATGTGGCACGGCGCTGTCGAGTCACGAGGTCGCCCAGGGCTACAAGGATGTCGACGACCCGTCGATCTACGTCCGCTTCCCGCTGACCGACGATCCGACGTTGAGTCTGCTGGTGTGGACCACGACGCCATGGACGTTGCCGAGCAACCAAGCCGCCGCGATCCATCCGAGCGTCGCCTACGTCGAGGTCGACAACGACGGCGATCGCCTGATTGTGGCGAAGGCGCTCGTCGAGAAGGTCTTCGGCGAGGGCACACCCGTGGTGCGCGAGATCGCCGCAGACGAGCTGGTCGGTCGCACCTACGATCCGCCGTTCACCTTCGTGCCGGGTGCCCACCGCATCGTGACCGCCGACTTCGTCACCACTGACGACGGCACCGGCATCGTGCACATCGCCCCGGCATTTGGTGAGGACGACATGGCCGTCGGTCGCGCCAACGATCTGCCGCTCACCAATCCGGTCGACAAACAGGGACGGTTTACCGAGCAGATCACCGGCTTTGCCGGCCGGTTCGTCAAGGACGCCGACCGGGACCTGATCGTCGACCTCGACGGCCGCGGACGCCTGTTTCGCGAGCTGACCTACACTCACACCTATCCACACTGCTGGCGCTGCGCGACCCCGCTGCTCTACTACGCCAAGCCCTCGTGGTACATCCGCACCACCGAGGTCCGCGAGCGCATGATGGAGCTCAACCAGACGGTCGGGTGGCATCCGTCGCGGGTGCGCGATGGCCGGTTCGGGCGGTGGCTCGAGGACAACATCGACTGGGCGATTTTACGCGAGCGCTACTGGGGGACGCCGCTGCCGCTGTGGCGCTGCGACGACTGCGCCGAGATCACCGCAGTCGGTGGCTTCGATGATCTGCGCTCCAAGGCGGTCGTCGCTCCGGGTGAGGACTTCGATCCGCACCGGCCCTACGTGGACGACGTGCTGGTTCGATGCGCGTGCGGTGGCGAGGCTCACCGTGTGCCCGAGGTGATCGACGTCTGGTACGACAGCGGCGCGATGCCGTTTGCCCAACAGCACTATCCGTTTGCCGGTGAGCAGGTGCTCGACGGCAGATTCCCGGCGGACTACATCTGCGAGGCGCAGGACCAGACCCGCGGGTGGTTCTACTCGCTGCACGCCGAGGCGACCATGCTGTTCGACAGCGTCGCCTACCGCAACGTCGTGTGTTTGGGGCACATCCTCGACGGCGACGGCCAGAAGATGAGCAAGACCAAGGGCAACGTGATCGAGCCGTGGACGGTGCTCGACGCCTATGGCGCGGATCCCTTCCGGTGGTACTTGCTTACCGCCCAGCAGGCGGGCGAATCGTTCCGCTTCAGTCTGGACGCCATCGAAGAGGCAATGCGCCGCTTCCTGCTCACGCTGTGGAACACCTACTCGTTCCTCGTGACGTACGCGTCGCTGCCAGACGGATGGTCGCCCGACGTGGGCGCACCTGCCGTGGCCGACCGTCCAGCGATCGACCAGTGGGCGCTTGCCCGTCTGGACGAGACGGTGGACGAGGTGACGGCCGAGCTCGCGGGCTACGACGCCGCGACCGCCGGACGTGCGATCGCCAACTTCGTGGACGAGCTGTCCAACTGGTACGTGCGAACCTGCCGCCGCCGCTTTTGGCGCTCGGACGACCCAGCTGATCAGCAGGCCGCGTTCGCGACCCTTCACGAGTGTCTTGCCACCACGGCCACGATCCTCGCGCCGTTTTGTCCGTTCTTGGCGGACGAGATGTACTTCAACCTGGTGGCGGCCCACGATCCGGCGGCGCCGTCGAGTGTGCATCTGGTCGATTGGCCGACCTCGGGT
>Ga0209023_10005360_pt1 | contig 14061 bp, 11 predicted proteins | sample LakOneMetagenome_FD_187468 | JGI IMG/M metagenome (GOLD analysis project Ga0209023, IMG submission 187468) | Freshwater and sediment microbial communities from Lake Erie, Canada (SPAdes) (version 2) | ecosystem: Environmental > Aquatic > Freshwater > Lentic | place: Lake Erie, Canada...
GCCACAGCCGGTCCGCGGCCGGCGGCGGTGGCGTCATGCCCCACCCGTCCTCGCCGGCCCCGCTCGTGTCGAACATCGGGTGCGACTGTACCGACGCCACCGGGTGATGTGCCCGCGGCCGGTCGGATCGAACCCCTCCCACCGGTGCCGTCCGGCGGCGGCCGGCCGGCCCGGGCTCTACAAGGTCCTCCTTCCTCCCGTACGCTGTCGGTCGTGGCACCTCCTCACGACGGCGACGACTGGGTCGGTCTCAGCGCCGACCCGCTCCCTCTCGACGTGGCGTCGTCGTGGGCCGTCCTGCCTTCGTGCGGTGCCGTGGTGACGTTCTCCGGTCATGCCCGCGACCACTCGCCGGGCCGTGGCGGCGTGACCGAGCTCGAGTACGAGGCGTACGAATCCCAGGTGGCTCCGGCGCTCGCCCGTCTTGCCGCGGAGATGCGCCGTCGTTGGCCGAGCCTCGGGCGGATCGCGCTCCTGCACCGCCATGGCACCCTCGTCGTCGGTGACGTCGCGGTCGTCGTGGTGGTCTCGTCCCCGCATCGGGACGACGCGTTCGAGGCAGCCCGGTTCGGGATCGACACGCTGAAGTCGTCGACGCCGATCTGGAAGCGCGAGGTGTGGGCCGACGGCGAGAGTTGGGGCCTCGAGGCCCAGCACCTCTCGGCGGTGGACGCCTCGTGAACAACGCCCTGACGTTCCTCGGCATTGCCGTGGCGATCGCGGTCGTGGGCGGCCTCGTCGTCGCCCTCCTGCACCGCAACCCCGAGTCCGCCGGCTCCGATGGGGTCGACCAGTTCCAACGCATCATGGACGCGCTGGCGCCCGACGACGAGGACCACCCCACCCCACCCGACGGCGCCGTCGGGCACAACGAGCGCTGACGTGGCCCGCGACCTCGCGATCGACCTCGGTACCGCCAACACGCTCGTGTACGCGCGCGGCGAGGGCATCGTGCTCAACGAGCCGTCGGTGATCGCGCTCAACAGTCGCAACAAGGAAGTCCTGGCCATGGGTCGCGACGCCTGGCAGATGATCGGCCGGACACCCAGCTACATCGTCGCCGTCCGTCCACTTCGCAAGGGAGCGATCACCGACTTCGAGGTGACCCAGGAGATGATCCGGCTGCTGCTCAAGCGCGTCGGGGTCAACCGGTTCAACCGGCCTCGTGTGGTGATCTGCGTTCCGTCGGCGATCACTGCGGTCGAGCGCCGGGCGGTGATCGAGGCCACGAAGCGTGCCGGCGCCGCCGACGCCCATCTCCTCGAGCAGCCGATGGCGGCAGCGATCGGTGCCGGGCTCCCCATCAACGAGCCGATCGCCAACATGGTCGTCGACGTGGGCGGCGGCACGGCGGAGACGGCACTCATCTCCTTGGGCGGCATCGTGTCGTTGCGGGCGGTGCGCGTCGGATCGTTCGATCTCGACGCCGCGATCATCACCTACATCCGCCGCGAGTACGGGATCGCCATCGGTGAGCAGACCGCCGAGGAGATCAAGATGACCATCGGGTCGGCCGAGCGGACCGACGACGAGGTGTGCGCCGAGGTCCGTGGACGCGAGCTCATGTCGGGGTTGCCTCGGACGGTCGTGCTGACCCCCGAGGAGGTCCGCGAGGCCATCGCCGAACCGGTGTCGACGATGGTCGATTCGGTGCTGTCGTGCCTGGGCGAGGCACCGCCGGAGCTGGCGCAGGACCTCATCAGTCAGGGCATCAATCTCGTCGGCGGTGGCGCGCTGCTGAAGGGCCTCGACATCCGCATCGCCAACGCGTCCGGTGTGGCGGTGCAGATGGTTCGCCAGCCGCTCGAAGCTGTGGTGCTCGGTGCGGGCCGGGTGATCGAGAGCTACGAGTCGCTCAAGGTCATGTTCATGGATTCGCGGGTCTGAGACCGGCCGCCGGCCGCAGGTGTCACTCGATGGCGAGCAGTTCCTCGGCCGCCTGACGCACTTGCCAGTCGACGTCGTCGGCCATGGACCTCAGCATCGAGTCGACCTCATCACCCTCGAACGCGGCGAGGGCGAGCACAGCCCGTCGGCGAATCGTGACCTTGTCTCGACAGGCGGACAGGACGGCGCCGACGGCCCTCGGATCACCCAGCGAGCCGAGTGCGGCCACCGCGCTCTCGCGACACAGTGGGTCGTCGTGTCCGGTGCAGATGTCGATCAGTCGCTCGATCACACCGGGCGGGGAGGGTTCACACTCGCCGGCCACGAAGCACGCGACCTCGAGCACGATGGCATCGTCGTCGTGCAGCATGCCGAGCAGGTGGACGTCGTCGGCGACTCGACCCGACCATCGGGCAGGCAGCGCGCCCAGGGCGCGGCAGCGCACCTCGGGAGCACCATCCGCGAGCGCCGCGAGGAGGTCTGGGATACTGAGAGCGCCCATTCGGGCCAGCGCTGACACCGCTGAAGCACGCACAGCCCCGTCGTCGGAGCCCAGCTGCTGCCGGGCTCCCGACTCATCATTCGACCATCCCGCGATGACCACGGATCTTCTGGAAAGATTCTGTGGACGCGCGGCCATGTCGCGAGCCTAAACTCCTGAGCCTTCCCCGTGCCTGCTTAAGGAGACGCGCTCGTGTCACACATGGTCATCTTTCAAACCCCAGATGGAAACCCGGGCTATAACCAGTTCGAGACGGTTGACGAGTCGATCGGCTTCGTCGAGAAGCTCAGGAATGAGCAGAACGTCCTGAACGCCCGCATCTTCAAGCTCGAAGAGCTGAAGTTCGAGTTCAAGCCCTACTTCCGTGTCCAGCTGGCGATGTTGAACTCCGGCGACGCCCCTGCCGCTGCCCCGGTGGCCGCTGCTCCGGCTCCGGTCGCCCCGGTCGCCGCTCCGGCCCCGGCTCCCGCTCCCGCTCCCGCGTCGCCGTTCGGTGGCGCTCCGGCTGCCGAGGCGCCTGCCGCTCCGCCGGCTCCCCAGGGTGCGCCCGTGTCGAACATCGACTCGCCGGTCGGCGCTCCGGTGCCCAACGGCAACTCGTTCTCCGGCGCTCCCGCCGAGGACGACCGCGGTCGCCGGGGTCTGTTCGGGCGCTGAGCCCACCGACCGGTCGACCGTCACCAGAACGGGTCGGCCGATGCGAACCACGCGACACGCAGCAGGTCGGTCGCGCTCGCCCGCCGGAACAGATTCGAACCACAGCGCACCGGTCCGCCGGTGCGCTGTGGCGCGTCCGGGCTCAGCCCAGGAAGAGGCTGAGGGCCAGTGCGCCGAGGCCCAGGACCGCGCCGAACGCCATCCCGATGCCGACGGTGATCAGGAGCAGTCCGAGCCCGGCTCGAAGCCGTTGGTACCAACGGATGTGGACGTCAGTCGAGCGGAGACCACGGGGGACCGGGGGTCGCAGTTCTTCGGGAGTCTCGTACTGAGCTGAGGACCCCGACAGCTCGGACGGGGAAGTGGCGGGAGCGACGGGTATCGTGCCCGGAGTCCCTGAGGCCTCGGCGAGAGAGTTGGCGCGTTGTCCGAACATCATCAAGGCTCCGACTCCGGTTCCGAGAGCGACAACCGCGATGCCGATGAGCAGCGTGGGGTCCATGACGAGGACATGCTATCGGCCCGGTCACGTGGGCGGGTGTGGCCGTGGTTCGTTGTGATGGTGGCCATCGTGGTCGCCATCGCGGCCTTCGTCGTTCCGCTGCCCTACTACGTCGACGGGCCTGGTGTGGTCCGAGCCACGCAGTCCCGCGTGTCGGTCTCGGGTCATCCCGCCTACGAGTCGAAGGGTGAGATCTTCTTCACGACAGTGTCGGAGCGACGGGCGACCCCCTACCTCCTTTTGCAGGCATGGCTCGACGAGGCGATCGACACGCTCCCGGAGAAGGTTGCGACCCCGACCGGGGACCGGGACGCCGAGCGACGCGCGGAACAACAGCAGATGGACCGTTCGAAGCTGACGTCGATCGAAGTGGCGTTCCGGGTACTCGACCTGCCCCTCACCATCACCGGCACGGGCGCCTTCATCAACGAGGTCGGCAAGGACTATCCCGCGGCCGCCCAGTTGCGCGCCGGCGACGTCATCACGGCGGTCGACGGATCGCCCGTCACCGTCGTCGGCGACCTGCGCCCCCTGCTTGCCGACAAGCCGGTCGGTGCGATGGTCCAGCTGGCGGTGCGCCGCGACGGGACGACGTCCGACGTGACCGTGGAGCTCGGACGCAATCCCGATGACGACAGCCATGGCTACCTCGGTGTCGTGCCGTCGACGGCCGACGAGGACGTCGACTTCCACTTCGACATCGAGCTCGATTCGGGCTCGGTCATCGGACCGTCCGCCGGTCTCGCGTGGACGCTCGGCGTGATCGATCGCCTCACCCCGGGGGACCTGACCGACGGCAAGAAGGTCGCCGTGACCGGCACGATCGCGTCCGACGGCACGGTCGGCCCCATCGGGGGTATCGGCCAGAAAGTGGTGGGGGCCAAGGAGGCCGGCGCAACGCTCTTCCTCTACCCCGCAGCCACCAGTGCGAAGGACGTGAAGTGGTTGAAGCGCCTGGCCGGCGACGACATCGGCCTGGAGCCGGTGGCGACCGTCGAGGACGCGTTGAAGGTGCTCGATCCAACGGGTCTCGGGGCCGACTGAGGGCTCGGTCCGGCATTGCGGGGCCTCGGGGGGTATACCCCCCGAGGCGCCGGATCGGTCGTAGCATCCCGAGTCATGAGTCTCTCAGGCGACGCGCCCCCGTTCGACCCGGACGACGCAGCGAGTCGGGAGTTCTCCAAGGCCCGCAAGGGGTTCGACCCCACCGAAGTGCGCGTCCACCTCACCAAGTTGACCGAGGAGATCAAGCGGCTGCGGGCGACCGAGGCCGACCTCCGCGCCCAGCTCGAGGACGCTGCCACCAGGGTCCCCGATGTGGAGTCGCTGGATCCCGCAGCGATCAGTCGGGCCCTCGGCGCGGAAACGGTGCGCATCATCGACACCGCTCGCGAGGCGAGCGACGAGATCCGCGCCAAGGCCGAGGAGAACGCCGGTCGTGTGGTTCGGGATGCTCACGAACGGGCCAACCGCCTCACCCGGGACGCAGCCGAGTTGCGGGAGACCGCGGCACGAGAGGCCGAGGAGCTGACGTCGAGCGCTCGGGCCGACGCTGACGCACTGCTCGCGGAGTCGCGAGCCGAGGCCGAGGCGACACGTTCCGACGCGGCGGCGGAGGCAGCGTCCATTCGTGAGGAAGCTGCGCTGATCCTCGACGAGCGGACCACCGAGGCCCAGCTCGAGGCGGTTCGCATTCGTGGCGAAGCGGAGGCAGCTCGCGCCGAGGCCGAGGCGTATGCCGCCCAACGACGGGCGGACGCCGACCGCGAGGCAGCGGCGACGGCCGAGCGGGCGGTCGCCGACGCCGAGGCCGAGGTCGAATCCGCTCGCGAGCGCGGCCGGGAGATGATTCGAGAGGCCAAGGAGGCCCGGGAGCGGATGATCCGCGACCTGGCCGAGCGCCGACACAACTCCCGCCAGCAGCTCGAGGCGCTTCGGGCTGGTCGGGAGCGGCTCATCGAAGCGTTCGCGACGGCCCGCGAGGCCCTCGACGAGGCCACCGACGAGCTGGTCGAGTCGTTGCCGTCGGCACGGGCGGCCGCCGATGCCGCGGCCCGGTCCGTGGACGAGGATCTGGACGCAGCGGTGCTCGAGCTCGACACGCTGATCGACCGCGGCGCCGACACCGACGAACTGATCGACGGCTCTGTCGATCCGATCGATCGACCGCTCGAGGTCCCGGCGGAGACCGGCGATGCTCAGCCCGGCGAACCGCCGGTCGAACCGGTCGGCGAGGTGGAGTCCGACGAACTGATCGACGAGCTGGACGACGACGAGGACGAGGACGAGGACGAGCCGGCTGACGGCGAGGCAGCGGCGATGATCGACATCGCGCTCGATGCTGCTGATGACGACGATGACGATGTGGGTGCCGCCGACGAGGCGGCAGACGTCCTCGTCCTCGAGTCCGTGCCGGCCGGGTTCGACGTGGTGGACATGGACGTCGAGGGCACGGTCGAGACCGACGATGACGATGACGATGACGACGACGACTTCGATGACGACGACGATGACGACGACTTCGACGATGACGATGACGAGGACGAGGACGAGGACGGCGACGACGCCGAGATTCCCCAGCGGGGCCGGCTCCGACTGGTGAGTTCCAACGAGGGCGGGCCGTCGCCGGTCGGCATCGAGGCGCTCGTCGACGCCACCCCCGTGGCCGAGTCGGCCGAGGAGCCCCGGTCCGCCGAGGTCGAGGAGTTGTTCGCTCGCCTGCGAGCCGACCGGTCGGCGGTCGACGACGACGACGACTTCGACGACGACGACGACGAGGACGACGAGGACGAGGACGACGACGCACCCTCGGCCGAGGTGACGACCCTGTCGACTGGCGCCGTGGTCATCGACCTCAGTGCGGTCGAGGCCGAGCGGTCGGTTGCCGGCGGCACCGACGTGACCGACGTGACCGACGACATCGACCTACTCGACGACGCTGGGGCAGCGGCGCAACAGGCGATGTTGGACCAGCGCGACGCCCTCCTCGGCGACGTTGCCCAGGCCCTCGGCCGACGCGTCCGGCGGGTGGTGACCGACCAGGAGAACGAGGTCCTCGACCTCGTTCGCCGGAACCGCAAGCTCAAGGGCTCCGACGATCTGCTCCCGAGCCGTGACACCCAGATCGAGGCCTACCGAGCCGCGATCCACAAGGACCTCCGGGAAGTGCTCGCCGCTGGTGCCGACTTCCTTGCCATCGGCAACGAGCTCGACGACTCCGTGGTCGAGGCAGCGCTCGACGAGTTGCTGGCCGCCGTCGGGGAGTGGGGGATCGATCCGCTCCGAGCCAAGTTGGCCCGGGTGGTCGACGACAGCGATGACACGTCACCCGACCGCAACGAGTTGGTCGACCGATTGCGCGCCACCTACCGGGAGTGGCGCAACGATCGGATCGGCGAACTGTCCGGCGACATCGCCACGCTGGGGTTCAGCCGCGGCGTGATGGCGGCAGCGTCCCCCGACCAACAGCTGTGCTGGATGGTCGACCACGGGGGGCTGCCGTGTCCCGACGGGGAGGACAACCAGCTCGCCGGCCCGGTGACGGTCGGCCACGAGTTCCCCACGGGTGACATCTGCCCACCGGCGCACCCCGGGTGCCGGTGTCTGTTGGTGCCCGTCCCTTAGTACGCTCGGCCTGATGCGTAACCCAGAGGACCTGCCCCGTCGCCGCGTCCGCTGGGGAGTCTCGGGGCGAGGCCGCTCCGTGCTCATCGCCGTGGCGGTGGCGTTCGTGGTGCTCCTCTTCTCGCTCCGCGGGCTGGCTCGGGTCTACACCGACTTCCTGTGGTTCGATTCGCTTCGCGTGGCCGCGGCCTGGGAGCGCCAGTGGGGCTACCAGGGCATCATGGGACTGCTGTTTGCGCTGGCGTTCTTCGCCCTCCTCGGCACGAATCTGTTGGTGGCCAACCGCATCGCGCCCGCCGTTGTCGCCCGCCGTACCGGTGACGAACTGATCGAGCGGTACCGCGAGCTCGTCGGAGTTCGGCAGCGTGCCGTCTGGTTGTCGGTGTCGCTCGGCTTCGCGCTGATCGCCGGCGTCGGGGCGTCGTCGCAGTGGAAGAACTGGGTGCTCTTCCGGTACGGGCAGAGCTTCGGCCAGCAGGATCCGCTCAACAAGGTCGACCTCGGCTTCTACGTCTTCAAGTTGCCCTTCATCACCTACCTCGTCGGCTGGACGTTCGCTGCGCTCGTCATCGTCACGTTGCTCGTCGCCATGGCGCACTACCTCACCGGCTCGCTGCACCTCCCCGGAGCCGGCGCTGCCGCCGGTATCAAGGTCAAGGCGCATCTCTCGATCCTCCTGGCCTCGATCGCGCTGGTGAAGGCGATCGACTACTACCTCGACCGGTTCCGCATGACGTTGTCCGATCGTGGGGTCGTCACGGGTGCCCTCTACACCGACGTGAAGGCGACCCTGCCGGCGAGGTTGCTGCTCGTCCTCATTGCGGTGTTGGTCGCTGCGATGTTCGTCGCCAACATCCGGCGGCGGGGATGGGGCCTCCCGATGATCGGCCTCGCGCTGTGGCTGCTGATGGCGATCGTTGCGGGCACTGTGTACCCGGCGGCATTGCAGAAGCTGAAGGTGGACTCGAAGCAGTCGGCCCTCGAGGCGCCGTACATCAAGGACAACATCGCCGCGACCCGGGGGGCGTTCGGACTCGACCGCGTCGTCGAACGGGATTTCGACTACCAGGACTCCCTGAGCGACGAGGAGATCACCACCAACGCGTCGACGGTGTCGAACGTCCGCTTGCTCGATCCCGATGTCATCCCGTCGACATTCACGACCCTGCAGTCGAAGTTCGACTTCTACCAGTTCCGCGATCTGGACGTGGACCGCTACAAGTTCAACGGCCAGGAGACCGAGGTCATCATCGGGGCCCGCGAGCTCAACCAGCAGTCGATCCCGGTCGACACCTGGGAAGGGCGACACCTCTCCTACACCCACGGCTACGGCGTCGCGATGGCCCCCGCCAACGCGGTCAACGGCGACGGTGAACCCGACTTCGCAGTCAGCGACGTGCCGGTGCGCATCGACGAGACGCAGCTCAAGGGCCTCGAACTCACGCGGCCCGAGATCTACTTCGGCGAGGGTCTCGACAGCGAGGACGAGGCGGGATACGCGATCGTCGGGACCTCGCTCAACGAGGAGAGTTTCGGCGGCGGTACGAGTACCGCTCGTCAGTACGACGGCACGGGCGGGGTGAAGGTCGACTCGTTCTTCCGAAAGGCGGCGTTCGCGTTGCGCTTCGGAGAGCTCGAGCCGTTGACGTCGGACTACCTGCAGGACTCGTCGCGTGTGCTGTACATCCGCGGGGTGAAGGAGCGGGTCGCCGAGGTCGCGCCGTTCCTGCAGTGGGACCATGATCCGTACCCCGTCCTCATCGACGGCGGCATCAAGTACATCGTCGACGGCTACACGACCTCGTCGCTCGTGCCGTACTCCCAGCAGGCCGACACGAGCTACCTCGACGCCGACTCGGGCCTTGCCGGCCTCGACTTCAACTACGTGCGCAACTCGGTCAAGGCCGTGGTCGACGCCTACGACGGCTCGATCACGATGTACCTGACCGACGAGATGTACGGCGGCGACCGGGATCCGATCATCCGGGCCTACGACGCCGCGTTCCCCGAACTCTTCACCCCGAGCTCGGAGATGCCCGACGAGCTGCGCTCCCACCTCCGCTACCCCGAGGACATGTTCCGGGTGCAGACGACGATGTGGGGTCGGTACCACCTCGACGACCCGGGTGACTTCTACAAGCAGCAGGACCGGTGGGACGTCGCGCAGAACCCGCCCGAGGGCATCCGTCGCTCGGGCACCGAGGCGGGGTCGGCGGCGACCCCGATCGCTCCCAACTACCTGCAGATGCGCCTCCCTACCGAGAGCGCCGACGAGTTCGTGCTCTTCCGGCCGTTCGTGCCGCACACGAAGGACGGCGGCGACAACACCAAGCAGCAGCTCAACGCCTTCATGGTTGGTCGGAGCGATCCGGGCCAGTACGGCAACCTGGTCCTCTACACGATGACCGAGACGCTGCCCGACGGCACCGTGCAACGAAACCTCGATGTCGACGGGCCGCTGACCGCGCACGAGAACATGGTGTCCGACACGAGCACCCGTCTGTCCGAGCGGCTCACCCAGCTGAACTCGCAGGGCGGCAGCTCGGTCGTGAAGTTCGGCAACATGGTGCTGGTCCCCATCGAGCAGGGCATGTTGTACGTGCGCCCGATCTACGTTTCGAGCGAACGGCGAGGGTCGGCGCAGCAGCTGCGCATCGTCGTGGTGTCGATCGGCGGTCGGGTGGCGATCGGCGACACGCTGGCCGAGGCGCTCGGCCAGCTGTTCCCCACGGCGCGCATTGCGACGCGCGAGGGGGGCACGGCCACCCCCGACGACCCCGAGACAACGCCGGAGTCGCCAGGCGAGGTCACCCCCGACGACGCCGCCGAGCTCATCGCCCGCGCCGTCGAGCTGTTCGACGAGGCCGACGCCCTGTTGCGAGCCGAGGGCGCGACGAACCTCGAGGAGTACCAGGCGAAGACCGCCGAGGCGGAGGAACTGGTGCGCAAGGCGCAGGAGTCGCTCGCCGTCGCTCCCGCAGCGTCGGCGACCACGTCGACATCGACGACGACGCCGGGCTGAACGCCCTGCCCCTGCCCCTGACTCGGGGAGTGTGGGGGTCCACGGCTACGCTCCCACCTCGTGCTTGCGCTGCTGCCGGAATGGCTCGATCCCGAAACCCTGCTCAGCAAGGGCGGTCTCGCCCTGCTGTTCCTCATCATCTTCGCCGAGTCGGGATTGTTGGTCGGATTCTTCCTGCCGGGTGACTCGCTTCTCTTCACCGCCGGAGCGGTCGCAGCGGGCGCGTTCGCCAAGACGCTCCCCGATCTCGACTTCAACATCTGGGTCCTGATGATCGGATGTTTCCTCGCAGCGGTGCTCGGCGATCAGACCGGCTACCTGATCGGCAAGAAGGCCGGGCCCCGGTTGTTCAATCGAGAGGACTCGAAGTTCTTCAAGAAGAGTCACGTCCAGAAGGGCACCGAGTTCTTCGAGAAGCACGGCGGCCGGGCCATCATCCTCGCCCGCTTCGTGCCGATCGTCCGCACCTTCGTGCCGACGATCGCCGGTGTCTCGGAGATGAGGTACCGCGACTTCCTGCGGTACAACGTCGTCGGCGGCCTCATCTGGGGAGTCGGTGTGACGCTGCTCGGCTTCGTGTTCGGGCGGATCGAGGTCGTGCAGAACAACATCGAGGTCGCGCTCATCGGGGTGGTCGTGATCTCGCTGCTCCCGATCGTGTTCGAGGTCGTGAAGCACCGGCGCGAAGCGGCCTCCAAGACCGCTTGACGCGCCCAGCCAACTCGGCTGGACTCTCCCCCCGTGTGTCGGTCACACCGCTCGCGGTGAGCATGGACGACACGGGGTGAACGAGGTGGGGCACGTCGTCTTGGCGCGCCCTTTCGAACAGAGAGGACCACCCATGGTTGGACTGATCGCCGGAGAAGCGGCGTACCAGGAGTTCGTCCTGGATTCGACGGCCAAGTTGTGGCTCATCATCGCGGGCGTCATCGCGCTCGCTGCGATCGGACTCGGCTTCGTGATGATGAAGGGGGTGCTGGCCAAGGACACCGGCACCGAGAAGATGGGCGAGATCGCTGCGGCGATCCAGGAAGGCGCGATGGCGTACATCAAGCGCCAGTTCCGCACCATCGGCATCATCGTCGTTCCGTTGGCGGTCATCGTGTTCCTGACGTCGGAGGCGATCGAGAAGACGGGCAACTCTCCCGACATGAGCGGCACGCTGTCGTTCGCCCAGTCGGGCACGTTCCGTACCCTCGCCTTCCTCGTTGGCGCCCTGCTCTCGGGCTTCATCGGGTTCCTCGGCATGTGGTTGTCGACGCGGGCCAACCTGCGCACCGCGGCTGCGGCGCAGACCGGTTCGATGAACTCGGCGATGCAGGTGGCGTTCAAGGCCGGCGGCACGATCGGTCTGTTCACGGCCGGCCTCGGGCTTCTGGGTGCCACGCTGATCATCCTGATCTTCAAGAACTCGGCGTCGGCCATCCTGGTCGGGTTCGGCTTCGGCGGTTCGCTGCTCGCACTCTTCCTTCGAGTCGGCGGCGGCATCTTCACCAAGGCTGCCGACGTCGGCGCCGACCTGGTCGGCAAGGTCGAGGCCGGTATCCCCGAGGACGACCCCCGCAACCCCGCAACGATCGCCGACAACGTCGGTGACAACGTCGGCGACTGTGCGGGTATGGCTGCCGACCTCTTCGAGAGCTTCGGCGTGACGCTCGTGGCGTCGATCATCCTCGGCGTGTCGGCCTTCTCCGCCGGTGGCCTCGGTCTCGAAGGCACCGAGGCAGCGAAGGGCCTCATCTTCCCGCTCGCCGTCGTGGCGCTCGGGCTCGTGGCGTCGGTCATCGCCATCTACATGGTGAAGGCGAACGAGAGCGAGAACGACGCGCTCAAGCCGATCAACCGCGGTCTCAACATCGCGTCGGTGCTGGCGCTCGGCGGCACGGCGGTCGTCGCGTTCGGCTACGTCGGTAACCCCGAGGGATCCGAGATCTCCAACCCCGCCCTGCGGATGTTCCTCGCCGTCCTGGCGGGCGTGGTCCTCGGACAGGCGGCCTCGCGCATCACCCAGTACTTCACGTCGAGCCAGTTCAAGCCGGTGAAGGACATCGCAAACTCCGGTCGGACCGGTCCGGCCACGGTCCTGTTGTCGGGTCTCAGCTCCGGCCTCGAGTCGGCGGTGTGGGCAGCGGTCGCCATTTGCGTCGCCATCGGGGTGGCGCTCGGTCTCGGTGACGGCAACTCCCAGTTCGGCCTCTATCTCATCGCCCTGACCGGTATCGGCATGCTGTCGACCACGGCAATCGTCGTCGCCGAGGACACGTTCGGGCCGATCGCCGACAACGCTCAGGGCATCGCCGAGATGTCGGGCGTCTTCGAGGGCCGCACCGAGGAGATCCTCGATGGCCTCGATACGGTCGGGAACACCACCAAGGCCGTCACGAAGGGGTTCGCGATCGGCACGGCGGTCATCGCCGCGGTGGCGCTGTTCGCCAGCTTCGTCGAGACGATCGGTGAGGGCACCGTCATCAACATCGCCGAGCCGAAGACGTTCATCGGCGCCATCATCGGTGGCGCGGTGGTGTTCCTCTTCAGCTCGCTGGCGATCCTCGCCGTGGGTCGCACGGCCGGTGTGGTCGTGGAAGAGGTTCGTCGTCAGTTCCGGGAGAAGCCCGGGATCATGGACTACACCGAGAAGCCCGACTACGGACCGGTCATCGACATCTGCACGAGCGCTGCGCTCCGTGAGCTCATCACGCCGGCGCTCTTGGCCGTGCTCGTGCCGGTGGCCGTTGGGTTCGGCCTCGGTCCGTACGCGCTCGGCGGCTACCTGATCGCCGCCATCGTCGTCGGTCAGCTGATGGCGAACTTCCTGTCCAACGCCGGCGGCGCGTGGGACAACGCCAAGAAGTACATCGAGGAAGGCAACCACGGTGGCAAGGGGTCCGACGTCCACAAGGCGGTCGTGATCGGTGACACCGTGGGCGATCCGTTCAAGGACACCGCTGGTCCCGCCATCAACCCGCTCATCAAGGTGATGAACCTCGTGTCGTTGCTGGTGCTCCCCGCCGTGCTGTCGTTGAGCGACGACGGCATCCGCTTCGTGATCGCTGGTGGCGCGGTCGTGGTGCTCATCGGTGCGGTGCTGTTCTCGAAGCGCTCCGGTCAGTCGACGTCCAGTGAGGCGCCGGTCGGGGCTGCCGCGTAGTCCACGCTGTCGAGGAAGGCCCGCACCACGGCTTCGGCCCGGGTGCGGGCTTTCGCCGTTTCCCGGGCGGTGCGCTCGAGGAGCTCGTCGGGATCGACGCCGCACTCACGGAGTTGATCGCGGTCGGTGATCATCCACTCCTGGAGGACGGCGGTGTCGACCTCGGGGTGGAACTGGAGTGCGAGGTTGTCGCGCAGGCGGAACGCCTGCGCACCCGCGGGCGAGGTCGCCAGCACGGTCGCGTCGGCCGGCGGGGTGAACACGTCGAGGTGCCACTGGAACCAGGGGCCCGTCGGGATGGGGTGCTCGACATCGGCCACCGGCTCGATCTCGATCCACCCGATCTCCTCGAACGGTGCGGGCAGGACCGAACCGCCGAGGGCGGTCGCAACGAGTTGGCCGCCGAAGCAGACGCCGATCACGGGGACACCGCGGCGGTCGGCTTCGCGGACGAGTTCGACCTCGTCGTCGATCCACGATCCGATGTTCTCGGTGTCGTAGACCGACCACCTCGAGCCGAGCGGGATCAGGAGGTCGACGCCGTCGATCGTCGGCAGCGGGCCGGTGGCGACGCCGGAGGCGAGCTCGGTGCAGATGTGGTGGTCTCGCACCTCATGGCCGAGCTCGGTCACGATCTCGCCGAGCAGGCCCGACGACGAATTGGCGTCATGGTGGAGGAACAACGCGACCGGCACGGAGCGCAGCATATTGGGGGAGGG
>Ga0209023_10005361_pt1 | contig 14059 bp, 7 predicted proteins | sample LakOneMetagenome_FD_187468 | JGI IMG/M metagenome (GOLD analysis project Ga0209023, IMG submission 187468) | Freshwater and sediment microbial communities from Lake Erie, Canada (SPAdes) (version 2) | ecosystem: Environmental > Aquatic > Freshwater > Lentic | place: Lake Erie, Canada | collected...
TGCCCTTCCTGACCCGGGGCGTGCTCGAGGGCCAGGTCCAGGGGCGCCAGGGCCGCACGCCCTACGCCTGGTGGGTGGCCCATGCCGGCCTGTGGCCGCTGATCGTGGGCGCACTGGCCCTGTGCGTGCTCGCGCGGCAGCAGCGCCAGCGGGTTTTGAGAGCGTGAATTCTTGGCTCGCGCCCCCACCCAGGGCGGCAGGGGGCTGTGCAAGAATCTTTGTCCGCTGCCCCTTGTCCGCTGCCGAGTACCCGGCCAATGCTTGGCGTGCCCTCTGGCGCGCGCCCCCTGACCCATGAAAATCCTGCTCACCGGTGCCGCCGGTTTCATCGGCATGACCACCGCGCTGCGCCTGCTGGCCCGTGGCGACGAGGTCGTGGGCCTGGACAACCTGAACGACTACTACGACGTGCGGTTGAAGCAGGACCGGCTGGCCCGTCTGGAACCACACCCGGCCTTCCGCTTCGTGAAGCTGGACGTGGCCGACCGGCCGGGCATGGAGCAGCTCTTTGCCGCCGAGCGCTTTGACCGCGTCATCCACCTGGCCGCGCAGGCTGGTGTGCGCTACTCGCTGCAGAATCCGCACGCCTATGTCGACAGCAATGTCGTGGGCTTCATGAACGTGCTGGAGGGCTGCCGCCACACGGGCGTGCAGCACCTGGTGTATGCCTCCAGCTCCAGCGTGTACGGCGGCAACACCAGGATGCCGTTCTCCGAGCACGACAGCGTGGACCACCCGGTCAGCATGTACGCAGCCACCAAGAAGGCCAACGAGCTGATGGCGCACACCTACAGCCACCTGTACGGCCTGCCCACCACGGGGCTGCGCTTCTTCACGGTCTACGGTCCCTGGGGCCGGCCGGACATGGCGCTGTTCCTGTTCACCAAGGCCATCCTCGAGGGCCGGCCGATCGACGTCTTCAACCACGGCCGCATGCAGCGCGACTTCACCTACGTCGACGACATCGTCGAGGGCGTGATCCGCGTGCTGGACCGCGTGGCCACGGCCGAGCCCGCCTACACACCCGACCAGCCGGACCCCGGCACGAGCAATGCGCCTTTCCGCGTGTTCAACATCGGCAACCACGACCCGGTGGAGCTGATGGACTTCATCGGCTGCATCGAAGAGGCGCTGGGCCAGCAGGCCGTCAAGCGGCTGCTGCCGCTGCAGGACGGCGACGTGCCCGCTACCTATGCCAATGTCGACGCGCTGCAGGCCTGGGTCGGTTTTGCGCCGGCCACGCCCATCCGCGCGGGCATCGGGCGCTTCGTGGCCTGGTACCGGGACTACTACAAGGTCTGAACGGCAGGGGCGGCCTACCTGGCCTTGAGCAGCTCCAGAACATGGCGCACCGGCACGGCGTAGCTGATGCCCGTGGGGCGGCTCAGCGCGCTTTCGCGCCCCTCTTTCACGGCCACCGAGCTGATCACGCCCAGCACCTGGCCGCGGGCCACGTCGAATACCGGCCCGCCGCTGTTGCCGGGGTAGGCGATGGCGTCGAGCTGGTAGATCTCGAAATTGCCTTCACGCATGCGCGCTACGGCACGTTCGTTGAGCTGCTGGGCCGTGGGTACGGGAGGTGCAATGCCCGTGACGGCGGCCAGGATGCCTTTGTGTGTGACCGGGGAAAAGCCCAGCGCGCCAGCGATCGGGAAGCCGATCAGCGCGATGGACGTGCCCTCGGGCGCCAGTTCGCCCTCGGCCAGGGCCAGGGGCGGCAGTGGCGTGCCATCCACCTTCAACAGGGCCAGGTCGTGCACGCGATCCGTGGCCACCACGCGGGCGGTGCGCTGCACCGGGCCCGTGGGGGTGCGCGGCGAGACGGCAATGAAGCGCGGCGCGTTCTCGCTGTCCACGCCCGGCGGCAGCACGTGGAAGTTCGTCACCACCAGGGTGCCGTCGCCGACGGCAAAGCCGGTGCCGCGAAAGCCGAAGCGCGGGCTGTCGGTGGGGTTGAAGGTGCCCAGCGCCACGACCGAGGGTTTGGCGGCGGCAATCAGCGCCACCAGGTCGCCCTGGGCCCAGGCCGGAGCAGCCAGGGCCGCGAGCAGGGCACAACGGAAAAAGAGGATCAGCACGCGGGGCTCCCGGTGTCGGCCAAGCGTGCCGACGGCAGCCGCAATCTAGCAGGGTCGCGTCCGATCAGGCGGCGCTCAGTCCCGCGGGCTGCGAGACCAGGCCCTCTTCACCCATCGGGCGCGACAGCTCGTAGTGCGTGAGGCTTTCGCGCAGCAGGGTGACGCATTCGCGCCAGGCTTCGTCGGGCTCATCGACGCGGAACGCGTAGAGAAGGCCTTGCTCGTTGCTGACCCGGCGCACCACCACCGCGTCAATGCAGGATTGCAGGGCCGCGCCCAGTTGCACGACCACGCGCCCCTTGGCGCCCAGCGGCAGCGGCGAACGGGCCTCGGCCTGGAAGCCGTGCAGTGACAGCTCGATCACTTCCAGCTCCTCGGCCGGTCGGGGCCGGTCGGTCAGGATCAGGTGTGCGGGGCACTTGATGGAGTGGCGCTCGTGCCTGCGCAGGGCGCTGGCGCGAACGCTGGTCCGCAGCGCGGGCAGCACGTCCAGGTACTCCTGCTGCGGGTAGATGGTGCGCAGCAAACGGCGCTTGCGCTCGTCCAGTGTGCTGAAGGTCTGCGTGCGCAGGTTGAAGAAGTAGTTCAGCAGCGCCGGCGTCATCACCGGATCGTTGGTCGTGTGATAACGCCGCAGCGGCAGCCGGATGTTGGGCAGCCGCGTGCGAACGAAGTAGCGGTGCAGGTTCTTGCGTTCCGAGCGGCCGCCGTAGGCGTCGTGAAAGCGCTGGGGCGCGTTGTGCAGGTCCAGCGTGGCGCCGATGGCCGGTGCGCCGTTGGCAAAGTCGTAGTTGTCGACCACCGAGGCCTGCAAGCGCTCGAAGAACAGCAGCGACTCGTACAGCTCGATCTTGTTCGGGTTGACGGCGATCAGCAGGTGCCGCGTGTCGAAGTAGCGCGTGCAGTACTCGTACATGAACTTCATCAGCGGGAACAGCACTGCGCCGCCCGTCTGCCTGAAGCGCGGGTGCACGGCCAGGGCCGAGATCTCCGCGATGCGGCCCTGCTTGGCGCGCACCGGGCTCAGGTCGAAAACCGTCTGCAGCGGGAATCCGAACACCCCCTCGCGGATGATGGACAGCGTGCCCACGACCTCGCCGTCGAACTTCGCGCACAGCGTGGTGGTGGTGGGCAGTGCGTGATAGATGGTGACGCGCAGGCCCGAAGGGTCGGGCCGCATGAAGCCGCTGGCCACGTAGGCGTCGTGCAGGATGCGAAAGCAGGCCTCGAGCTCTTCGCGGGTGTCGGCGATCTTCAGCTCCAGGCGCGGGTCGGGGGCCGGGTCGCAATCGATCATCGAGCGCATGAGCGCAAAGCGCCAGTCGCGCGGCAGCAGGGCCACGGCCGAGCGGACCGCCTGGTGAATTCGTTTGCGAAGCGTGTTTTGCAGAGGGCGTGTCATGTCAGGGCCGCGGCGCGGCTCATCCGGCGGGCCTGACTGGTCTTTCGGCGGCGAAGCACCGCTTCTTGAGCCACCCTACAGCGTCTTGAGCAAGTCCGTGACTTCCGGCTGGCCGGGGAACTTGTCGCCCAGCTTGCCCAGCTGCTCCAGCTCGGTGCGCGCCTTGGACTTGTCCCCGGTCTTGATGTAGAGCTTGGCCAGGTTCAGCCGCATGGCTGCGTCGTCCGGAGCCCTTTCCAGCGCGCGCTTTTGCACATCGATGGCCTTGGGCAGCTGGCCCGCGGCCGCCAGCGCGCTGGCCAGTGTGTCCATCAGCGGGGGACGGTCGGGCATCAGCTGGTTGGCCTGCTCGGCGAACTGCAGTGCGCCTTCCTTGCCCTGGCGGACCATCAGCCAGGCGATGTTGTTGAGCGCCAGCGCGTTCTTGGGCTGGACCTTGGCCACGGCGCGGTAACGCTCCTCGGCGGCAGCGAAGTCACGTTGTGCCAGCGCCGCATCTCCCAGGTAGAACAGGAAGCCGCCGTCGCTCGGGTTTTCCTTTTCCCAGCTGGCGGCGAAGCGCTCGGCTTCGGCGCGCTTGCCGCCGGCGACCAGGGCACCGTGCAGCTTGGTGGCGACTTCGGTGGTCTTGGCCTTTTGCAGCGCCGTGCGGTACAGCGCCACGGCGCCGTCCCAGTTCTTGCGCTCGGACTCGATGTCGCCCTCGAACAACCAGCCCAGGGCTTCGCCCGGGCGCTGCTTCTGCACTTCGCGTGCGAGGGTCACCGCGTCTTGCGGCTTCCTGTCGCGCAGGGCCAGCATGATCAGCCCGCGTTGCGCCTGCACGAGGTTGGGGGTGATCTCCAGCGCACGCTTGAGGGCCAGCCGGGCTGAATCTTCGTCCTTGGCCGCCATGTAGGCGTCGGCCAGCCGCAGTTGCGGCTGCGGCCGGGTGGGCTGCAGCGCGGCCAGCTTCTTGAACGAGCTGACGGCTTGCTGGGCGTCGCCCGCGGCCAACTGGGTCTGGCCCAGCATGTCCATGATCTCGAAGTTGTTGGGCAGCGCCGCGGCCGCATCCTGCGCCGCAGCGAGGGCGGGCTTGGCCTGCCCGGTGGCCATCAGCTGGCGGATCAGCAGCAGGCGCGGGGCGGGCTCTTGCGGATTGAGCTTGATAGCCTCGCTGATCAGCTGGTTGACCTCGGCAGGGCTGCCGCCACTGCGCGACTTCAGGTCGGCCAGGGCGATCATGGCCTGGTAGTTCTTGGGGTCCGTGCGCAGCAGGTCGTCGAAGCGCTTCTTGGCTTGTTCGGGCTTGCCAGCGGCCAGGTCCAGCGCGGCCAGGCCTGCGGCCGCCGGGAAGTACTGCGGATCGACCGACAAGGCCTTTTCGTAGCTGGTCGTTGCGCTGGCCGTGTCCTTGCGCAAGGCCAGCACGCGGCCGCGCAGGAAGTAGGCCAGGGGCTTGTCGGGCAGCTTCTTCTGCAAGGCATCGATGGCCTTGAGCGCACCATCGGTGTCGTTCTTGCGCATGCGGGCTGCGATCAGCGCCAGGTCCGCGCGCGGCCCCTTGTCGGCGGCGGCGATGTTTTCCAGCTCGGCAAAGCCGCGATCTGCATTGCCCTTGGACAGCTGGCCCAGCGCCAGCGCGGTGCGGGAGCGCGAATCGTTCGGGTTGGCCTTGCTGGCGGCGGTGAATGCACGCTCGGACTCCGCCAGGTTGCCCGTCTGCAGGTAAGCCTCGCCCGCCAGCCCGAGGGTGCCGGCGTCGACCTTGGGCTGCTCCAGCAGGGGCTTGAGCACCTCCAGCGTCTTGTGCGGCTGCCCGGTGCGCAGGTAGGTCTGGGCCAGCAGCTGGCGCGCCAGCGGCAGATCCGGCGCGAGCTTGAGTGCACGGCCCAGGTGACCTTCGGCCTGCACGAGCGACTTCTGCCGGTATTCCGACGCGCCGGCCAGTTGCAGCACCAGCACGTTGTCGGGGGTGACCTTGAGGATCTGCGCCGTCAGCTCGCCCACGGCCTTGTCATCCTTGTCCAGATAGGCCATCTGCGCCTGGAAGAACTTGGTCTCCAGGTGGTTGGGGTACACCTTCACCAGTTCGGCCAGCTGGGCCTTGGCGGGCGCGACCTCGTTGCGACGCAGCAGCATGCCGATGATCGACACGTGCGCCGGCAGCGACTTCGGGTGGGCCTTGACGGCGGTCCGCCAGGCCTGCAGCGCGCCCTCCTCGTCCTTGCGCGCCACGACGAGGATCTCGCCCTTGAAGATCAAGGCGAATTCGTTGGCCGGATCCTTGGCCAGCACCTCGTCCAGCACGAACAAGGCACCCTCGAAGTCATCGGCCGCGGCCTTCAGCCGCGCGTTGAGGATCAGCGCCGGCGCATAGCCCGGCTGCGCCTGCTGCGCCTGCTTGACGAACTCCTGGGCCTTCTCGCGCTCGTTCAGGGCGGCGAAGGCGCTGCCCACGGTGGTCTTGAGGTCGGCGATGGCGGTCTTGTCCTGCAGCGGCGCCTCGCTGAACTGCTCGACGAGCTTGCGGTGCTCGCCCATCAGCAGCATGGCGTGCGCCAGCGCGGGCAGGACCTTGTCGTTGTCGTACTTCAGCTCGCGCGCCTTCTGCAGTTCGACCTGCGCCGACACGGGGTCGCTGACCCCCAGCAGGGCCTTGCCCAGCAGGTATCGGCCCTCGGCGTTCTGGCCGTTCTTCTGCAGGGCGGTCTTGAGCTGGATGACCGCCGCCTTGGGGTCGTCCTTCTCGAGGTAGGCCTTGGCCGAATTCAGCAGCTCCTGTTCGGAACCGTTGCCGCAGGCCGTCAACACCATGGCGGCAGCCAGACAGGCTGTGCCCAGGGCGGTGCGGGCGAAGTTGGAGTGGAGCATGGCAGACCTTGTTCGTCAGAGCGTCTTCAGCAACGCGGCGACTTCATCCTGGGCGCTGAACTTGTTGCCGAGCCGGGCCAGGCGTTCCAGCTCGGTCTTGGCGGCGGCACTGTCGCCCGATTGGATCAGAAGGCGCGCCAGCGTCAGCCGGTAAGCATAGTTGTCGGGAACGGCAGCGACGACCTTTCTCTGCATTTCCAGCGCGCGCGGCAGCTGCTTTTCAGCGGCCAGCGTGATGGCCCAGGTGTCCATCAGGGCGGGCTGGTCGGGTGCGATGGCATTGGCGCGCTCGGCCAGCGCAGCGGCCCCGGGCTTGCCGCTCTTGGCCAGGATCCAGGCCAGGTTGTTCAACGCCATGACGTGGTCGGGTTGTTGATCGATCACGTTGCGGTAGCGCTGCTCGGCCAGCAGCAGGTTCTTGTCCTGCGCCGCCAGCCCCGCCGCGTAGAACAGGAAGGCCGTGTCTCGCGGATTCGCCTTGAGCCATTCGTCGGCGAACTTCGTGGCTTCGGCCCGCTGGCCGGCCTGCTGCAGCGTGCTGTGCAGCTTGATCGCGGTATCGCCGTTCTTGCTTCTTTGCAGCGCCGCCCGGTAGGCCGTGGCCGCGGCGGGCCAGTTCTTGCGATTGGCCTCGACCTCGCCTTCGAGCGCAAAGCCGGCGGCCTCTTGCGGACGCTGCTTCTGGATCTGCCGCACCACGGACATGGCTTCGGCGATGTCCTTGCTGCGCAGCGCCAGGCCGATCAGCGCGCGTTGCGCGGCCAGCAGGTTGGGCGCGATGTCCAGCGCGCGGCGCAGGCTTTGCGCGGCGGCTTTGCTGTCACCGACCACCATGTAGGCCTCGGCCAGGCGCAGCTGGGGCTGGGGTGAATTCGGCAGCATCGTGGCCACCTTCTTGAACGAGGCCAGCGCTTGCTGGGTGTCACCGGTCTTGATCTGCGCTTCGCCCAGCGAGTCCACGACCTCGGGGTTGTCGGGCAGGGCGGCCACCGCTTCCTGGGCGGCTGTCAGTGCGGCCTTGTTGTTCTTGGTGGCGAGGTGGTGGCGGATCAGCACCACGCGCGGATCGGCTTCGGTCGGGTTGAGCTTGACGGCTTCGGTCAGCAGCGCACCCACTTCGGCGGCGCTGCCCCCGGTGCGGCCGCGCAATTCGGCCAGGGCCAGCAGTGCGCGGTAGTTGCGCGGGTCGGCCTTGATCATCGCGTCAAAACGGGACTTGGCCGCATCGGGCTTCTTGTCGGCCAGGTCCAGCGACGCCAGGCTGGCCGCGGCCGGGAAGTACACCGGGTCGATGCTCAAGGCGCGCTCGAAGCTCACGCGCGCGCCGGCGACGTCGCCCTTGGCCAGTTGCACGCGTCCGCGGATGTTGGGCGGCAGGGGCTTGTCGGCCATCTTCTTCTCAAGCCCGTCGATGGCCTTGAGGGCACCATCGAGGTCGCGCCGGCGCAGCCGGGCGCTGATCAGCGCCAGATCGGCGAAGTTGCCGTTGTCAGTGGCGGCAATGCTCTGCAGCGAAGCGAAAGCCGCTTCGGGGTTGCCCTTGGCCATCTGCGTCAGCGCGAGCGCTGTGCGCACCTTGGTGTCGTTCGGGTTGATTCGCGCGGCGCGGCTGAAGAGGACCTCGGCCTGCTCGGTGTTGCCGTTCTGGAGCATGGCCTCGGCGGCAATGGCCAAGGTCTCGGCGTCGGGGTTGTTGCCTTCGATCTGCGGCGCCAGCACCGTCAGGGCGCGCCCCGGCTGCGCGCTGCGCAGGTAGGTCTGCGCCAGCAGGCGGCGCGCCACCGGCAGGTCCGGTTCGAGCTGCAGGGCCTTGGCCAGAACGGTCTCGGCCTGCAGCAGCGCACCGAGCTGGTACTCCACCGCGCCGCTCAATTGCAGGACCTTGACGTTGCTGGGGGCGGCCTTGACGAGCTGCTGGGTGAGCTCGCGGGCGCGTTTGAGGTCGCGCGTGAGCAGGGCGATCTGCGCTTCGAGGTAGCGCGTCTGCGGGTGAGCGCCGGCCACGGTGGCCATCTGCTTGAGTTTGGCCTTGGCGCCTTCGACGTCGCCCTGGTGGATGAGGATCAGGATGATGTTGGAGTAGGCCGGCAGATAGACCTTGCGTGCCTCGATGGCCTTTTCGTAGATCGGCAGGGCGGCCTTGGGGTCGGCCAGGCCGAAGGCCGTGATGTCGCCCTTGAGCTGCCAGCCTTCCGGGTTGCCGGGCTCGCTGGCGTTCACCTGGTCGATCAGGGCCACCGCTGCCGGGAACTCGCCCGCCGACGCCTTGATGCGCGCCTGCATCATGCGCGCCGGGTTGAAGTCGGGCGCCAGGCGCAGCGCGGTCTCGATCGAGGCCTTGGACTGCGTCAGGTTGCCCAAGCGCGCATGGGCCGTTCCCATGGAGGTCGCCAGGTCCGCCGCGGCGCGCGGCTCGGTCAGGGCCACCTTGCCGTACAGGTCGATGAGCTTCTTTTCCTGACCCTGCAGCAGCAGGCCGTGGGCCAGCACCGGCAGGACCTGCTCGTCGGGGAAGCGCAGGTCGCGCGCCTTGCCCAGCTCCAGCATGGCCGAGCCCACGTCGCCCGACTGCATCAGGGCCTTGCCCAGCAGGAAGCGCACCTCGCCGGACTGCGGGTTCTTCTGCAGCGCGTTCTTGAGCTGGATGATGGCGGTCTTGGAGTCCTTCTTTTCCAGCGCCGTGCGGGCGGCGGCCACAAGTTCCTTTTCGGAATCGCCGCTGCAGCCCAGCAGGGCCAGGCAGGCCACCAAGGCAGCGGCAGTGGCGATGAACGTTCGGTTCAAGAGAGTCTCCCTGACGGGCCCGGATTCGTTGGCACGGGCTATTTGATGGCCAAGCGGTGCATCAGATCGTAGAGCGTCGGGCGGCTGACGCCCAGGATCTCCGACGCCTTGAGGATATTGCCGTTGGAGCGTGCAAGCGCCGCCACGATGGCCTGTCTTTCGGCGTGCTCTCGCACGGTGCGAAGGTCCAGGTCGCGCTCGCCACCAGCGTCGGCATCGTCGGTCTGCGGCGGCTTCAAGCCGATATCGTCGGCCGTCACGCGCTGGCCATCGGCCATGATGGTGGCACGCTTGATGGCGTTGAGCAGTTCGCGCACATTGCCCGGCCAGGGGTGGCGCTCGATGGCGCGCACGGCATCCTCGGAGAAGCTCAGCGTCGGGCGGCGCTGCTCCTGGGCAAAGCGGCGCAGAAAGGCGTGCGCCAGCAGCACGGAGTCACCCACACGCTCGCGCAAGGGCGGGATGTTCACGACGATCTCGGCCAGTCGGTAGTACAGGTCTTCGCGGAAGCGCGTTTCCTTGATCAGGTTCTTCAAGTCCTGATGCGTGGCGCAGACCACGCGCACGTCGACCGGGATCTCCTGGCGCCCACCGAGCCGGTCGATCTTGCGCTCTTGCAGAAAGCGCAGCAGCTTGGCCTGCAGCGAGTGTGGCAGGTCGCCGATTTCATCGAGCATGAGCGTGCCGCCGTTGGCGGTCTCGATCTTGCCCATGGTGGTCTTGGTGGCGCCGGTGAAGGCGCCTTTCTCGTAGCCGAAGAGCTCGCTCTCCAGCAGGTTCTCGGGGATGGCGGCGCAGTTGATGGCCACGAAGCGACCGCGCCGCTTGGATGCCTGGTGCAGCGCCTGCGCCAGCACCTCCTTGCCGGTGCCGCTTTCGCCCAGCAGCAGCACCGTGGCATCGCTGGAGGCAATGCGCTCCACGGTGCGCGCGATCTTCTGCATCTCGGGGTCGCGCGTCATCAGGCCGCCCATGGCATCGGGTGCCTGCAGGGCCTGCAGTCGGCGGTTCTCCGCCTGCAGCTCGGCCAGACGGTAGGCGCGTTCGATCGTCAGGCGCAGCACATCGGGGTCGAAGGGCTTGGCCAGGAAGTCATAGGCCCCGAGCGCGACGGCGCGCAGGGCATGGGCCTGGTCGTTCTGGCCGGTGAGCACGATCACCTTCACGCCGGGGTCGATGTCCAGCAACTGCTCCAGCAGCTTGAAGCCTTCGGACACCGAGTCCGGGTCCGGGGGCAGCCCCAGGTCCATCGTGACCACCGCCGGCGTGTGGCGGCGGAACTGCACCAGCGCGCTCTCGCGGTCGCTGGCGGTCACGGACTCGAAGCGGTCCAGCGACCACTTGATCTGCTTCTGCAGGGCCAGATCGTCCTCGACGATCAGCAGCGGGTTTGTGGCTTGGTTGCTCATGGTGGGGGGGCGTCAGGCGGTGCGTTGCATGTGCAGGTCCGAGCCCGTCTGGGCTTCGAACAGCGGCATCAGCACCTGCACGACCGTGCCACGCCCGACCGCGCTGTCCACCGTGATCGTGCCGCCCAGTTCGCGGATGTACTGGAAGCTTTCATAGCTGCCGATGCCCATGCCGCTGGCCTTGGTGGTGTTGAAGGGCTTGAACAGCCGTGATTGAACGAATTCCTCGGTCATGCCCGCCCCTGTATCACCGACTTCCACCTTCACCTGCCCGCTGTAGCGCTCGACCCGGATCCACACGCGGCCGTCGGTGGGCGTCGCGTCCAGGGCGTTCTGGACCACGTGGCCGAGCACCCGCTCGAGCCGCTCTTCGTGGCCCCGCGTGGCGATCCTCTCCACGCCCTGCACCTCCAGCGCACGCCCGCGCGCGCGGGCCATGCCCTCCAGCCGCTTGACGATGGGCAAGAGCTCGACGCCGCGTGCGCCACCAGGGGGTGTGGCCCCTTCGCGCAGTTGCAGCATCAGCCGGCGCATCTTCTCCAGTGAGCTCTCGACCGTCAACAGCATGTCCTGCTGGAACTCGCGGTTGTCGTGCAGACGTTCCGCATTCTTGAGCATCAGCGAGAGCTGCGTGACGATGTTCTTCAGGTCGTGCACCACAAAGGCGGACATGCGGTTGAAGGCGTCGAACTTGCGCGCCTCGAGCAGGGCCTCGGTGGCGCTCATCTGCGCCAGAAAGCCTGCGGCCTGGCGGCTGGCGGTCTTCAGCAGGTCGCGCACCTCCCAGTTCAGCTCCATCGGCGTGCGCGGCCGCGCCAGCACGGCAAAGCCCAGCAGTTCGTCACCCACCTGCAGCGGCACGATCAGCCACAGCTTGGGGTTGGACAGCAGCCACATCGGCAGCGCCAGCTGACCGTAGCGGCGCGGCGAGTCGCGGTACTCGTCGATGTCGATCACCCAGCCCTCCTGGCGCAGGAAGGTGCTGAAGGGGCTGTCTTCGCGCTCCACGTCGTGCAGCGGGGCGAGATTCCAGCTCGCGGTCTCGCGGAACTCGGTCTCGCCGGGGCCCCGGGTCCACAGGCTGCCGGCGGGGCATTCCACCATGTTGGCCAGGCCGCGGATGACCAGGCCACCCACTTCCTGCGGGCTGCTCTTGGTGCTGAGCATGGCGGTGAAGCGCAGCCACTCCTCGCGGTAGTCGTAGCGGTAGCTGAAGAAGTGCTTCCCCAGGAACACCCTCAGGCGCGCGCGCATCGAACCCGACAGCGCCAGCAGGCTCAGCACGATCAGGGCCGTGAACAACAAGCCCAGCTGCAACGCACGCCCCCAGTCGCCGCCGAAGAAGCGCACGTAGTAGCCGATGGCCGACATGAACAGCAGGTACAGCCCGGCCAGCAGCAGCGACGCCGAGTAGAACGCTGCCGTGCGCGAGACCTGGAGCTTGCGGATCCAGTCGGCGCGACGGCGCGAGGCCACGAACAGCAAGGGCACGGCCAGCAGGTGCGCCACGCCGCGGATGGCGATGGCATCGCGATCGAAGCGGCCGAACAGCACGGCCTCGGAGTACACGAACACATCGAACGCGAAGACGCAGGCCAGGCCCAGGCACACCGGCTTGGCATTCCAGCGGCTGTCTTCGGCCAGGTTGCGGAACAACTGCTCCACCAGCACCAGGCCCAGCACCGGCAGCACGAGCGAGAAGGTCAGCAGTCCGCGTTCGCTGTCTTCGGTCAGCTGGCCCTGGACGCCGCGGTACAACCACAGCGCCGCCGACAGGGCCACGCAGGCCCAGGTGGCCGTGGGCAACCAGGCCGACTTGGAGGTTTGCGCCTGGCGCTGGGCCGGCCGGATCAGCGCCAGCAGGAAGGCAAACCACAGCCCATAGCGCGCCAGGTCCAGTGCCGACGCAGCATAGGCCAGCCGCAGGTCAGTCGCGAACTGCAATGCCAGCATGGTCGCCGCCCAGGCGGCGCTGCAGCCTACCGCCGCGAGAAAGGCCAGGGGCGCGTGGCCCTCGCCGCGCTTGACGAAGCCCGCGCGCAGCAAGTGCAGGGCGAATGCAGCATGGATGGCGGCCGCCAGCGCGTAGCCATACGTTGCCAGGTCAGCCGCATGGGCACCCATCAGGGACTTCCGCCTTCACAACGAGGAGAGCGGGCCGCTGTCCAGGCCCGCGATACAGGAGTGCGGGCCGGACCGTGCCCGCGAGGGCGCGAATTGTAACTGCCGGGTCAGCGGGCGCCCTTGCCCGTCAGCACCACACCCACGGTTTCCAGCAGGATCACGAGATCCAGGAACAGGGTGTGGTTCTTCACGTAGTACAGGTCGTACTGCAGCTTTTCCTGCGAGTCTTCGATCGTCGAGCCGTACTGGTAGCGCACCTGGGCCCAGCCGGTGACGCCGGGCTTCACGCTGTGGCGCACGGCGTAGTACGGGATTTCCTTGGTCAGCTGATCGACGAAGAAGGGGCGCTCGGGGCGCGGGCCGACGAGGCTCATGTCGCCCTTGAAGACATTGAACAGCTGCGGCAGTTCGTCGATGCGCAGCCGGCGGATGATGTGGCCGATGCGTGTGACGCGGTCGTCCTTGGCGCTGGCCCAGCGCGGCGTGCCGTCTTTCTCGGCATCGGTGCGCATGCTGCGGAACTTGATGACTTCAAAGGTCTGCCCGTTCAGGCCCACGCGTTCCTGGCGGTATAGCACGGGGCCGCGGCTTTCCAGCACGATGAGCACGGCCGTCAACAGCATGATCGGCGCCGAGGCCACCAGCAGAAGCAGCGCGCACAGGATGTCGAACACGCGCTTGACGGCGGTGCGGGCCAGGCCCTGGTTGAAGCCTTCACCGAAGATCAGCCAGCCGGCGTTGACGTAGTCGACCCGAATCTGGCCCAGGGTCTTCTCGAAGTGCGAGGTGATGTCGAACACGCGCACGCCGCTCAACTTGCAGTCCAGCAGCTGGCGCAGCGGCATGCTGCCCGCGCGGCGCTCGGTCAGCGCCACGACGATCTCGTCCACACCCAGGCGCTGTGCGGTTTCGGGCAATGTGGCCTGGCCGGCGATGAGGCGCGTGGAGGGGACCGCATGTTCCTTCTCGTTCGGGCCGGGCAGGTAGCCGACGATCTCGAGATTGGGATCGGACGACTCCAGCGTGCTGCCCACCTGCTGGGCCGTTGCGCCGGCGCCGAAGATGAGCACGCGGGTGCGAGAGCGGGGTTGCGCTGCGCCATGGGCCACATACACGCGCCGAAGGATCACGGCGGCCACGCCGACCATCGCCGACAGCTGGACGACATCGCGATTGGCCAGGCCCGCAGGCAGCAGACTGAAGATGGCATAGGTCAGGGGCAGGGCCAGGAGGAGGGCAAGCACGGCGCGGGCACAGGATTGGCTGAATGAGCGGTTGTAGCTCTTTTCGTAGAAACCCGAGGCGCTGTTGATCACGAACATGCCAGCCGCGAGGGAGAAGACGTGCGTGCCGGCCAGGGGCACCGCGGTCTTGAAGCTGTCCACCTGCGAGACGATCACGCCGAA
>Ga0209023_10005362_pt1 | contig 14058 bp, 10 predicted proteins | sample LakOneMetagenome_FD_187468 | JGI IMG/M metagenome (GOLD analysis project Ga0209023, IMG submission 187468) | Freshwater and sediment microbial communities from Lake Erie, Canada (SPAdes) (version 2) | ecosystem: Environmental > Aquatic > Freshwater > Lentic | place: Lake Erie, Canada...
GGCTTTCTGCCCGTGGCGGGCGATGAAAGCCACGCCAGCCTGGTGCTGCCCGCGCTGACGCTGGGCCTGGGCCTGGCCGCCGGGCTGGCGCGCGTGACGCGGGCGGCCATGCAGGACGTGGTGCAGTCGCCGTCCTTCGAATTCGCCCGCACCAAGGGCCTGTCGGATCTGCAGGCGCTGGTGCGCCATGGCTTGCGCAATGCCGCAGTGCCCGTGGCGGCCTACCTCGGCGTGCAGGCGCTGTTTCTGGTGGAAGGCGCGGTGGTGGTGGAGACGCTGTTTGCCTGGCCCGGCATCGGGCACGCGCTGGTGCATGCCGTCTTCGGGCGCGACATCCCGATGATCCAAGGCGCCGCCCTGTGCATGGGGCTGCTGTTCGTCACGTTCAATCTGGTGGTGGATGCGGCCTGCGTGGCGCTCGATCCGCGCCATGCCAAGGGGGTGTCGGCATGAGCGCGATCTCCACGCCTTCCACGATGCCGATGGCACCTGCGCCGGCCCCGCCACGGCCCCGCGTCCGCTGGCGCACGGCTCTGGGCTTGGTGCTGCTCGGGCTGCTGGCTGCGTTTGCAGCGTTGGGCCCCTGGCTCATCGGTGCCAGCCCGGTGGCGCAAGACCTGCGCAACCAGCTGGCACCGCCTAGCGCCCAACACTGGCTGGGCACCGATGTGCTGGGCCGCTCGGGCCTGGCGCGGCTGGCGCATGCGGCGCAGCTGTCGCTGGGCATGGCCCTGCTGGCGGCCTTCAGCGCGGCCATTCCCGGCACGCTGCTGGGCATTGCGGCCGCGTGGCGCGGGGGCCGCACCGAGCGGGCGCTGGTGATGCTGTCGGACGCCGCGCTGGCCATACCGGGCCTGCTGCTGGTACTGCTGATCGCCGCCATCGCCCCCGGCCAGCTGGCTGCGCTGTACGTGGGCCTGGCGCTGGCGCTGTGGGTCGAGTACTTCCGCGTGAGCCGTGCCGTGGCGCGCCCTGTGCTGGCGGGCGATGCGGTGCAGGCGTCGCGCCTGCTGGGCTTTGGGCGCGGCTACGTGCTGCGCAGGCACCTGCTGCCTGCGCTGGCGCCCACGCTGGGCACGCTGCTGGCGTTCAGCACATCGCAGGCCGTTTTGTCGCTGGCGGCCCTGGGCTTTGTGGGCGTGGGCATCCAGCCGCCCACGCCGGAGCTGGGTTTGATGATGACCGAGTCGATGCCCTATTACCAAGAAGCGCCATGGCTCATCGCCGCGCCCGTCGCACTGCTGGTGTGCCTGGTGGCCGCCATGATGCTGCTGCAACCCGAGCGGGAGACTGCATGACCACCAACATCTCCTCATCACCCGCCCTGCTGGCCGTGGACGGCTTGGGCATCCAGGTGAACGGCAAACACCTGCTGCGGGACATTGCGTTCACGCTCCAGCCCGGCGAAGCACTGGCGCTGGTGGGCGAAAGTGGCGCCGGCAAGTCGCTGCTGGCCCAGGCCATCATGGGCAATCTGCCGCCCGCCCTGAAGGCCACCGGCACCATCACCATCGAAGGCACCACCACCCGCGCAGACGACGCTGCGGCGCGGCGTGCGCTGTGGGGCCGGCGGCTGGCGCTACTGCCGCAGGAGCCGTCGCTGGCGCTCAACCCCCTGACCCGGCTGACCCCCCAGCTGGCCGAGGTGCATGCGCTGCTGCATGGCCACAGCAGGCTGCAGGCGCAGGGGCTGGCCCAGGCCCAGCTGGCCGCAGCGGGGCTGGGCGATGCTGCGCGGCACTACCCCTGGCAGCTCTCGGGCGGCATGGCCCAGCGCGCGGTAGCGGCCATCACACTGGCCGGCGGTGCCCAGGTGCTGATGGTGGACGAGCCCACCAAGGGCCTGGACGCGCACTGGCGCGACCGCACCATCGACCTGTTCCGCGGCGTGCTGGCCGCGGGTGGTTGCCTGCTGACCATCACGCACGACCTGGCGGTGGCCCAGGCGCTGGGCGGCAAGGTGATCGTGCTGCGCGAAGGCCAGGTGGTGGAGCATGGCGACATCGCCACCGTGGCCACCCGGCCATCGCACCCCTTCACCCGGCAGTTGCTGGCGGCAGAGCCTGCACGGTGGGACGCCTTTGCGGCGCCCACACCCGGCGAGACGGTGGTGCAGGCGCGCGGCATCTCCAAGGCGTACGGTGGCCGCAGCCTGTTCACCGCCATGGACCTGGACCTGCGCGCAGGCGAGCGCATTGCCGTTCAGGGGCCCAGCGGCACCGGCAAGAGCACGCTGGGCAACGTGCTGCTGGGCCTGCTGGCGCCGGACACTGGCAGCGTGCAGCGCGCGGCCCGGTTGCGGCCCCACGCGTTCCAGAAGCTCTATCAGGACCCGGTGTCGTCGTTCGCGCCGCACGCCAGCCTGGCGCAGTCGCTGCGCGACGCGGCCCGCCTGCATGGCCGCGCCTGGGGCACTGTGCTGCAGCGGCTGCAGCAGCTGCGCATTCCCGAAAGCCTGCTCGCGCGGAGGCCCGAGCAGGTCTCTGGCGGCGAGCTGCAGCGAATCGCGCTGGCGCGCGTGCTGCTGGCACAACCCGCACTGCTGTTCGCCGACGAGCCGACGTCGCGGCTTGACCCCATCACCCAGCAGGACGCGTTGCGCGTGCTGCTGGCCGCGGTGCAGGAGACCGGTGCCGCGCTGATGCTGGTGACGCACGACGAACACATTGCCGCGGCGGTGGGAACGCGGACGCTGGATTTTCGCGCCGACATGCCCAAGGCGGCTCTGAAGGCCACTGCGCCAGCGCTGTAGCCACTGGGGCGCGCCGCGGCTGTTGCCCTGCAGGGCCAGTCGCGGGGGCGGTCGTGGTCGTGGTCGCGGGTCAAGCGGACGGCAGGACGGTGGCCGTGTGCAGGTGCAGAAACTGCTGCTCGAAGGCCTCGACCGGCAGGGGGCGGCTCAGCAGGTAGCCCTGGATTTCATCGCAGCCCAGCACCGCCAGCCGGTGCAGCTGGTCCTGCGTCTCCACGCCCTCGGCCACCACGTTCAGCCCCAGCGAGTGCGCCAGGTTGATGATGGTGGCCACCAGTACCTGGCCTTGCGGGCTGGCGTCCATGCCCATGACGAACGACCGGTCGATCTTGAGCGTGTCGGCGGGCAGCGTGGCCAGGTAGCTCAGCGACGAGAAGCCCGTGCCGAAGTCGTCGATGGCCACGGTGATGCCCATCTCGCGCAGCGCGTGCAGGCTGCGCTGGCTGTGCTGCACGTCGTCCATCACCATGCTTTCGGTCAACTCGAGCTCCAGCCCGGCGCCCGCGCCGGCATCGAACGCCAGGGCCTGCTGCACTTCGGCGATGAAGTTGCGGTGGCGCAGCTGCAGGGCCGACACGTTGACCGCCACGCGCAGCGCCGGGTGGCCCGCATGGCGCCAGCGCTGGTTGTCCCGCAGCGCCTGCTGCAAGGCCCAGCGGCCCACGTCGTAGATGAGGCCGGTCTCCTCCAGCACCGGGATGAAGAGCCCCGGCGGCACCAGGCCGCGGCGCGGGTCGTTCCAGCGGATCAGGGCTTCGGCGCCCACGATCTGCCCGTCGGCCAGGCGCTGCTTGGGCTGGTAGTGCAGCACGAACTGGCCCTCTTCCAGCGCCTCGCGCAGCCGCCCTTCCAGGCTCAGCGTCTCGGCCACGCGGGTGTTCATGCCTGCGGTGTAGAACAGCAGGCTGTCTGCCGATGCCTTGGCCTTGTTCGCGGCGGCCTCAGCGTTGCGCAGCAGGGTTTCGGCATCGGCGCCGTCCAGCGGGTACAGGGCTATGCCGGCCTTGGCGGCCATGCGCAGTTCGGTGTCGCTCAGCACGAAGGGCGCATCAAAGCAGCTGCGCAGCAGGTGGTCTACCGCCAGCGCCACGGCATCGGCATCGCGCGCGTCGGTCACCGAGATGCCAAAGCTGTTGATGCCGATGCGTGCCACGCCATAGACCTCGCCAGCGGCTTTTTGCAGCCGCTCGCCCACCTGCCGCAGCAGCTCGTCGCCCCGCTGGCGCCCCAGGGTGTCGTTGACGAAGCGAAACCGGCTGATGTCCATCAGCGCCAGGCCCTGCACGGTTTTGGCACCTTCGCGCGAGCGCAGGTGTTGGGCGCTGCGCTCCAGAAACAACGTGCGGTTGGGCAGGCCGGTGATCTCGTCATAGAAGGCCAGGTAGCTCAGCCGGTCCTCCTTGTCGAGGTGGTCAAGCGCAAAGCCGATGTCGCCGGCCAGCTCCACCAGCAGCTTCATCTCCACCGCGTCGAAGAAGCCCACCTCTTCGGAGAACAGCGCCAGCACGCCCACCACCTTGTGGGCCACGATCAAGGGCAGCATGGCCAGCGACGCCACACCGTGCTCTGCCAGCAGGCCGGGCAGCACGATGCGCGGGTCGCCACGCACGTCGTCGCACACCGCGGGCTGGCCGGTACGGGCCACTTCGGCGCTCAGGGCCTCGCCGGGCGTGCGCTGTGCATACAGGCCCAGCCGGTCGCGAATACGCCCCAGAAACTCGGGCTCGGCACCGGCCAGCGCCACGGGCACGAGCATCATGGCGGCCTCGTCCACGCGGCCCAGCCACGCGATCTTGAACTGCCCGGCTTCCACGGCCACGCGGCAAGCGCCCTGAAAGAGCTCTTCGCGGTTGCGCACGCGCACGATCAGGGTGTTGATGCCGCTGAGCATGGCGTACACGCGGTTGAGCCGCTTGATCTTGCGCTCGGCCTCCTTGCGCTCGGTGATGTCCTCGCCCAGCGCCGCCATGCCCGTGACCTGGCCACCCGCCGAGCGCAGCACCGTGTTGTTCCAGTGCACCAGCCGCCGCTCGCCCGACCGGGTGACGATTTCGTTGTCGTAGTGCCATGCCGACGAGCGCCCGGTCAGCACGTCGGCAAACACCTGGCGGATGTACGCCTGCTCCGGCGGCAGGAACAGCGAGAACCAGCTCTGGCCCGCGACCTCTTCGCGCTGCCACCCCGTGAGCTGCAGAAGGTAGTCGTTGCAGTAGGTGACGCAGCCCTCGTTGTCCAGCATCAGGGAGATCATCTCGACCTTGTCCAGCATGTCGTTGAAGCGCCGGTCGCTCTCGCGCAGGGCCTCTTCGGCCCGCTTTTGCACGCTGATGTCCTGGATGGTGTTGAACCAGCGAAAGCTCTCGCGCTGCCCGTCCTCGGCGGGCAGCGGCTCCATCACCTGGCGCAGGTGGACCAGTACGCCGTCTGCGCGGTGCAGGCGGTAGATGAAGTCCGTGCGCACCCGCTTGCGGTCGGCCTCGAGCGCGCGGGCGCGAAACAGGGCCTGGTCGTCCGCGTGGACGCGGGACAGCCACTCGCGGACCGACCGCGGCATCGCGTCCGCCGCCACCCCGAGCATGGTGGGACAGGTATCGGGCCAGCTTTCGAACACGCCATCGCGCCCGCTGATCACGTGGGTGATCTTGGCCAGCACCTGCGCGCGGTGCAGGCCTGCCTCGCTGGCGCGCAGCTCCTCGATGACGCGCTTGCGCTCCAGCACCTCCAGCTGCAGGCGGTCCGCATGCCGCTGCACTTCGGCGTACAGGCTGCCGTTTTCATAGATGCGGCCCACCTGGGCACCCAGGATGGACAGGATTTTTTCGTCGTCGGCACTGAACTCGGGTGCCCCCAGCTTGTTGACCACGCACAGCCAGCCGTACGAGAACGACAGCGACGTGATGGGCGCGATCAGCGCGTTGTGCAGGGCCGGGTAGCCGGCAGGCAGCCCCACGGCGCGTGCATCGCCATCGGCGTGGGCGTGCACATAGCGCTGCGTGCGTCGCGCTGCGCGCACCTGCCCCAGCAGGCCGTGCGAAACCACCGGCAGGTCCAGCGCACCCGTGACGGCAGGGTCGATGCCGCTGGTGCAGACCAACGATGTGGGGCTGTCCTTTCGGACCACGCACAGCACCACGTACTGCGCGCCCACCAGTTCGCGCGCGCCGCGGCACACATTGGCCAGCAGCACCTCGGGGTCGCGCTCGGAAGCGAGCTGCAGGTTCAGGTCGGTCAACGCGGCCAGGCGGTGGTTCATGGCCTCGAGCTCAGCCATGTTGCCGGTGAGCTTGTCGGTCACGAGCTGCAGGTGCTGCGTCTGAAAGCTGTGCGCCAGCAGCGGGGCCGGGCGCGGCACCTCGGAGAGCGCCTGCTCGATGGCCGCGAGGATGTCCTGCGGTTCGCACGGTTTGGACAGCACCTGCCGCACGCCGCAGGCCGCAGCCAGGTTGCGGGCCTCCTGCTCCCGGTAGTGCGCGCTGTAGAAGATCACCTGCGTGGCAGCCAGCTCGGGGTTGCTGCGCAGCTGCCGCACGAATTCATAGCCGTCCATCGTCGGCATCAGGATGTCGGAGATGACAAGCTCGGGCCGTTCGGCCCGCACCACGGCCAGGGCCTCGGCACCGTCGGCGGCCTCCAGGGCCTGGTGGCCGCTGTGCCCGATGAGCGTCACCACCAGCGCCCGGTTGACCGGGATGTCATCGACGACAAGGATCTTGGCCATGCGCGTGCAAATTTTTATCGGGCCGTGCCGGGCGGTGAATGGAACGACGGGCCGAGGTACGCCTCGATCTGCTGCACGAAGGTCTCGGGCGTGATGGGCTTGGAGAGGTGGTCGTCGAACCCCACTTCGAGCGCCTTCTCGCGGTCGCCCGGCATCGAAAAAGCGGTCACCGCCACCAGTGGCACCACCCGCCACTCGCGGCTGGAGCGCAGGTTGCGCGCCACCTCGTAGCCGTTCATCACAGGCATCTGCAGGTCGCACAGAATGACGTCGGGCCCCTCCGCCAGCGCCAGCGCCAGGCCCAGGGCGCCGTTCTCTGCGGCCAGCACGCGGTGGCCCGCGTCCTCCAGCAGGTAGATGACCAACTGGCGGCTGGCTTCATCGTCTTCTATGACGAGGATGGTGGCACTGGCTGTCATGCGCTGTTCTCCGGAAATTCCAGGGTAAAGGCACTGCCCTTGCCCTCGGTGCTGGTGAAGTCCACGGTACCGCCCAGCGCCTCGGCCAGCTTGCGGCTCAGGTGCAGGCCCAGGCCCGTGCCTTCGTGGTGCCGCCGCTCGGCGGTCTCCACGCGCGAAAACGCCTCGAACAGGCGGGCTTGCTCGGGCTGGGGAATGCCGGGCCCCGTGTCCTCGACCCGCATGCGGACCACGCGTTTTTTGCCCTGGGTGGCGTGGGTAGCGGTCTCCAGCGTCACGTCCACCCGCCCCTGGGGCGTGAACTTGATGGCATTGCCCACCAGGTTGATGAGGATCTGGCTGACCGCCCGGCGGTCGGTGTACAGCGGCAAGGCATCGGGCGGCAGATGCACCGCAAAAGCCAGGCCTTTGCGCTGGGCCTCGGGCTCCAGGGTGGCGGCCACGTCCTCGACCAGGCTGCGGCCGTCCAGCGTCTCCAGGTTGAAGGATGCCTTGTTGGCGCTGAGCTTGGCTACGTCCAGCAGGTCGTTGATGAGCGACAGCAGGTGGCGCGCGCCGGTCTGTACGATGCGCAGCTGCTTGTCCTGCTCGGGATTGAGCGGGCCGGGCAGCTGCATGATCAGCGTGCCGGTAAAGCCGATGATGGCGTTGAGCGGGGTACGCAGCTCGTGGGACATGCTGGCCAGAAAGCGGTCTTTGACGAGTGCCGCGTTTTCAAGCTCAAGGTTCTTGTCGCGCAAGGCCTGCTCGATGAGCTTGCGCGCCGTGACGTCGCGGATCGCGCTCGACACGAACAGCCCCTCTTCCGTCTCCAGCGGGCTCAGGCTGATCTCCACCGGGAACTCGGTGCCGTCCTTGCGCAGGCCGTACAGGTCGAGCCCCGCGCCCATGGAACGGGCGCGGGGCTCCGAAAAGAACCGGTGGCGGTGGTCCGGGTGGCGGTCCGTGAACCGGTGGGGCACCAGCAACTCGACCGGCTGGTCCAGCAGCTCTTGGCGGCTCCAGCCAAAGAGCTTCACCGCCTGCGAGTTGACCAGCACGATGCGCCCGTCCCGGTTGACGATGACCATGGCGTCCGGGGCGGCCTCCAGCAGGTCCCTGAACTTCTGGTCGGCCCGCTTGCGGTCGGTGATGTCGCGGATGGCGGTCATCGCCATGGTGCCTTCTTCGGTGGTGATCGGGCTCAGGCTGATCTCGACCGGGAACTCGTCTCCGCCTTTGCGCAGCCCGTACAGCTCGAGCCCCGCGCCCATGGTGCGGGTGCGCGGCTGGGCGAAGAAGCCGCTGCGGTGGCCCAGGTGCGCGCCGCGGTAGCGTTGCGGCAGCAGCATCTCGACCGACTGGCCCAGCAGTTCCGAGCGCACATGGCCGAACAGGCGTTCGGCCTGCGAGTTCACCAGCACGATGAGGCCGGTGACGTTGACCATGACGATGGCATCGGGCGTGGATTCCAGCAGGTCGCGAAAGCGCGCCTCCAGCAGCTTGGAATCTCGCTGCACCTTGAGCTGGGTGACGTCTTTGTTGCTCGACAGGAAGTACAGCAGCTCGCCGCCTGCATCGCGCACCGCCTTGGTCGAGACGTTGACGTGCACGAGCGAGCCATCCTTGCGCCGGCGCACCGATTCGTGCACCGCCGTCACGCCCCGCAGAGCCTGGGCACGGATGTCCGCTTCTTCGGACAGCTTGTCGGGCGGCACGATCAGGTCGGTCATGGGCCTGCCCAGCGCCTCGGCTTCGGTGTAGCCAAAAATCGCCTCGGCCGCCGCGTTCCAGTTGAGCACCGTACCCTGCGGGGACAGCACCAGCAACGCATCAGGGTTCTGCTCCCAGTATCCGACCGAAAAATCAGACGCCATCCAGCCCTCCGTGCGATCGGTCCGTCAGTTGCAGGGTGGCGTTGCCGGCAGGCGCGCGGGCAGCAATGAACGGCCGTCGATGTCTTCGTTGTGTTCACGGCCTGTCGGGGTGCATACGCAGGCCGTGCCCCTGCCAAGGCGGCAGGTCGAAATCATCTTAAAAGCATGCCGCCGAATTGCCAACCGGCAAATGTCCATGCCAGCGACTCACCCTGCAGGGGTTGGACTGGCATGCCCTTGACGACAAAAGCCCCTGCGACCGAGAGCGGCGACAGGGGCTTGTGGGTTCAGTGGCTCAAATGTTCACGAGCTCTGGGGCATTTGGCGTCCGTGCAAGACGCCACGGCAGCCTACATATGGTCGGAAGCTGACCCATGGTTTCAACGGGGGCCGAAGCCCTCATTGATTACCAGCCGCGCCAGGCCTTGACCTGGATGGCCACCGCGTTGGCGATGGCGTTGTGCGTCGCCAGCGTCGGGTGCAGACCCTCGTGGGTTGCACCGGGGCTCATTGGCACGGCGCCGTTGGACCAGTAGTTGACGCGGGCGGCGAAGCCTGGGTACGCGGCGTTGACAGCGTTCACCCCGTTCGTGATGCCACGGCTCACGCCTGCGAAGCGAGTCGTGCGCTCGTTGTACTCATTCTGCAACCCAGCAGCATCCACGGGCTCGGCCAGGACGGTGCCCAGGAAGGCAGCGATGGCGTCTTCTGGCACCACGTACGGCGCCTCGATCACAACCAGTCGGCGACCTTCAGCAGCGAGGGCCAGGCCCAGGGCGGCGATGCGCTGGCCGGTCTTGTCCTCTGCGTCATAGGGATTGAAGATGCCTTGGGCGTCCCTGTCGTTGCCACCCAGGTGGATGACCACGGTGTCGGCTTGCACCAGAGCGGCGTGCTGCACCAGCGTCAGGCCGCCAAAGGCTGGCCCCGCGCCGCCAATGCCATTCACCATGTCCCGCAACGTGGAGCCACCGACCTGCTGTGCGTCATATGCCGACGAACCGGCCCCCTGATGGATGCGCAGCGCAAGGTTGTAGTCGCTTGGGCTGTTGCTGTAGCCTGGGTAGCTCACGTATTGCGACACTGGGCCGGACGGGTTGCCGCCTGCAGTGGTGACGTTGCGGCCAATGTTGCCGCCATCTCCAATCGAGTCGGTGTAAACGGCGATCTTCTTGGGAATAATTTGCGCGTACAGCGGACTGCCGTAGACCAACGCTAGGGCCGACACGGCGGCGGCCACCCCCTTCAATATCGAGCGACGGGCGAAAGAACTAAGAATATTCACGCAGACTCCTCCTAAAAGTGGAGTAGGCATTAGGTAAATTTCTGCGACATTGGGTCAAGGCGATTTACGCCATCGCAACACAAATAACTCTCATTTACAGTTGCCGACGATGGCATGGAACGCGCCGGCTCGAGGGCAGGCAGCGAACAATTGCACAAGGGCCATTGGTGCATTGAAGCTAAGCCTCGGCCCTATTACGCCTGGCATCTTCCGCCCCACCAGCCTGCAGCCCAGTCTTGCGCTGGCTGCTAAAGCTGGTGCCCAGCCGGTAGGTCCCTGCCACAGCGATCACCGCAAGCAGCGCGGTCACGATCTGCACGCGCAGATCGCCGCTGTCGTTGTCCGGGTGCATGAAAAGCAGGTCCACCACCAGGTTGTACAGCGGCAGCAGCACCAGGGCAGAGACCCAGAAAGAACGCCGGGTTGTGCCAGAAGCCATGTGCGCCGGGCTGCAGGTAGACAGCACTGGCCTCGCGCGCACCGGCGATCCAGCCGCCCACGCGTTCACATGTGGTCGATCATGACCTGGCCGAAGCCGGAACAGCTGACCTGGGTGGCGCCCTCCATCAGCCGGGCAAAGTCGTAGGTGACCTTCTTGGAGCCGATGGATTTTTCGAGCGAACTCAAAATCAGGTTGGCGGCCTCGACCCAGCCCATGTGGCGCAGCATCATCTCGGCAGACAGGATTTCGGAGCCGGGGTTCACGTAGTCCTTGCCGGCGTACTTGGGCGCCGTGCCGTGCGTAGCCTCGAAGCACGCCACCGAATCCGACATGTTGGCGCCGGGCGCGATGCCGATGCCGCCCACCTGCGCGGCCAGCGCGTCGGAAATGTAGTCGCCATTGAGGTTGAGCGTGGCCACCACCGAATACTCGGCAGGGCGCAGCAGGATTTGCTGCAGGAAGGCATCGGCGATGCTGTCCTTGATGGTGATGTCCTTGCCCGTCTTGGGGTTCTTGAGCCTGCACCAGGGGCCGCCGTCGATCAGCTCGGCACCGAACTCCTTTTGCGCCAGGGCGTAGGCCCAGTCGCGGAAGGCGCCTTCGGTGTACTTCATGATGTTGCCCTTGTGCACGATGGTCACGCTGGGCTTTTCATTGTCGATGGCGTACTGGATGGCCTTGCGCACCAGGCGCTCGGTGCCTTCGCGAGAGACGGGCTTCACGCCCAGGCCGGAGGTGTTGGGGAAGCGGATCTTCTTGACACCCATCTCCTCGCTCAGAAACTTGATGAGCTTCTTGGCCTTGTCCGATTCGGCCTCGAACTCGATGCCGGCGTAGATGTCTTCGGAGTTCTCGCGGAAGATCACCATGTTGGTCTTTTCGGGCTCTTTCAGGGGCGAAGGCACGCCCTTGAAATACTGCACCGGGCGCAGGCAGACGTACAGGTCAAGCTCTTGCCGCAGCGCCACGTTGAGCGAGCGAATGCCACCGCCCACGGGCGTGGTCAGCGGGCCCTTGATGGACACCACGTATTCGCGCAGCACCTGCAGGGTTTCTTCAGGCAGCCAGACGTCGGGGCCATAGACCTTGGTGGCCTTCTCTCCGGCAAATACCTCCATCCACTGGATCTTGCGCTGGCCGCCGTAGGCCTTGGCCACGGCGGCGTCCACCACCTTGATCATCACCGGCGTGATGTCGCGCCCGGTGCCGTCGCCTTCGATGAACGGGATGATGGGCTGGTGCGGCACATTGAGCGACATGTCGGCATTGACCGTGATCTTCTGCCCTTCGGCGGGCACCTTGATGTGCTGGTAGCTGGTCATGAAACGGTTGTCTCCAGTGGAAGCTGACATGAATCGGCAGGTGATGCCATGCAGGCAATCAAAAACCAAACAATTCTAATGACAAAAAAAATCGCAAAAGACCCTGTCAACGCACGCGCCGCTGCTATCGTTGCAGGTGGAGCCACGCGATATTTAGCGCATGGCCCTCAACCCTTCGGTTCAACAACTTTGGAAACGGCATATATGAAAAAACTCCTCGCTGTCCTGGTGGCTGGCCTGTTCGCTGCAGGTGCTTTTGCACAAGCACCCGCAACGGCTCCTGCCCCCGCTCCTGCTGCTGCACCCGCAGCTGCCGCACCCGCTCCTGTAGCGAAGACCAAGGCGGCCCATACTGCCAAGAAGAAGACCGGCAACAAGGTCGCCAAGAAGAAGACCGCCCACAAGGCAGCCTGACACAAGCACCCGGGGCCCTCAAGGCCCTGACGATTGCCTCGGAATCGCCCGCATCAGCGGGCGTTTTGCTTGGAGGGGTGGCAGAGTCGTGGGGCTTTTTGTCCAGGCGTTGGAATCTTTGCAGCGATAGCGGCTCCATCGCAGGCTGGCAAAGGAGCCCGCTGCTGATCGACGACCGCACAACTCAGGCCATCACAGCTCCATCGCAGAGACCGCCCCGCCACCGCTGCTCCATACTTCCTGCCGTCCGCCGCCCTGTTGAACCGAAAGCCTCGCCCATGAAGACCTTCACCCCTGCATTCGCCGCCCCCGCACGCCAAACCCTGGCGGCCACCCTGTTGATGGCCCTGGGCCTGCTGAGCGGCGCGGCCCGTGCCCAGGAAGGGCCTCAGCTCAATCTGCAGCGTGTGGAGCTGACGTCTGGCATGCACCGCATCGACGCCCAGGTGGCGGCCACGCCGGACCAGCGCCAGACCGGACTCATGCACCGCAAGGAGATGCCCCAGCACGAAGGCATGCTGTTCGTTTTCGAGCAGCCAGCCCAGCAGTGCTTCTGGATGAAGAACACCCTGCTGCCACTGACCGCAGCGTTTGTGGACGATGACGGCACTGTCGTGAACCTGGCCGACATGAAGCCGCAGACGCTGGACTCGCACTGTTCGGCCAAGCCGGTGCGCTATGTGCTGGAGATGAACCAGGGCTGGTTCGCCCAGAAGGGCATCAAGTCCGGGGCCAAGCTCGGCGGGGCGCCGTTTCGCCGCAAGTAACGCCTCTGGCGCTGACCTGCCCATCCGTCCGACCGTCTACCCGCGTCTGATGGTGTCAGCAATGTGGCCTCGTTGTGCCAACCATGCAAAGCGTTTACTGCGTTATTGATAGCATAAAAACCTTGCAGGCAAGGGGTAGACGCCAAAATGGTTTCAACGCTGCCTGGCGCACCCACAAAAAAGCGGCTCTGAAGCCGCTTTTTTTTGGGCCCCGTCGCATGACGCAACGGGGTGTACCGACCGCTAAAGGATCAGGCGAAGTTGGCTTCAGCGAACTTCCAGTTGACCAGCTTGTCGAGGAAGGTCTCGACGAACTTGGGGCGCATGTTGCGGTAGTCGATGTAGTACGCGTGCTCCCACACGTCGACCGTCAGCAGCGCCTTGTCGGCGGTGGTCAGGGGCGTGCCGGCAGCGCCGGTGTTGACGATGTCCACGCTGCCGTCGGCCTTCTTCACCAGCCAGGTCCAGCCCGAACCGAAGTTGCCCACGGCGCTCTTGACGAAGGCTTCCTTGAACGCGGCGTAGCTGCCCCACTTGGCGTTGATGGCCGCTGCCAGCGCGCCCGATGGCTCGCCGCCGCCTTCTGGCGCCATGCAGCTCCAGAAGAAGGTGTGGTTCCAGATTTGCGCAGCGTTGTTGTAGATGCCGCCGCTGGACTTCTTGACGATCTCTTCGAGCGTCAGGTTCTCGAACTCGGTGCCCTTTTGCAGGTTGTTGAGGTTCACCACATAGGCGTTGTGGTGCTTGCCGTGGTGGTACTCCAGCGTTTCCTGGCTGTAGTGCGGCGCCAGGGCGTCGATGGCGTAGGGCAGCGGGGGAAGGGTATGTTCCATGGTGTTTTCCTCGTGGTTTGAAATTCTGGAGATGCATGCCACCTGCAGCGCTTACCTCGGCAATGCAGTCGGACACAGCGCGAAAGAGGCATTGTAGGAACATCGGATGACCTGTGCAGACTCGCGTCAAGCCCCGCCGTCAAAAAGCTGCCGATGGCGCGCCAGTCCTACAGGTCGCACCCGCCGCCGATGGCCGCGACCGACGCGAGCGGCGCGACTGCCGCAGCTTTTGCCCAGCCAGAGATCGGAA
>Ga0209023_10005363_pt1 | contig 14055 bp, 11 predicted proteins | sample LakOneMetagenome_FD_187468 | JGI IMG/M metagenome (GOLD analysis project Ga0209023, IMG submission 187468) | Freshwater and sediment microbial communities from Lake Erie, Canada (SPAdes) (version 2) | ecosystem: Environmental > Aquatic > Freshwater > Lentic | place: Lake Erie, Canada...
ACAGTTCATGCAGGTCTTCGTTGGCGGGATACCCGCGAAACGCGACTGCTCGACCGACGTGTGACAGTAACGGCAATCGATGCCGTTGCCTGCAACGTGTCGTTCGTGACTGAACTGGATCGGCTGTTCACGCGCGGCGTTCTGGCGCGTGACCCATGGAGAACCACTCAGCTCGTACAGGAGCCCGAGCGTCAGGCCGATCAGAAGAACCCCGCCAATAATGCTGACGCGGGAAAGGGTATTAGCGCTTCGAGGAAAGATCTGCGACATCAGTCCGTAATGGGCAGCGCGCGCACTCCTCTGAACGGGTTTACATCCGTCGAAAGTGGCGCTGCCGAACGAGTCCCAGGGAGCTTACAGTGTTTGGCGCACAAGCGCGACAACTATTTTGTGAAAGTTTTCACGTAAGCGTCAAGTTCCCCAGGGAAACCTGCAAATATTGCCGGAAAACCGGCGATCGCGTCCGCCGCGCCCGCAGGTGAATCCGCCAGTGTTGTTCAGTCGTGAATCGAGCGGCACACAGCGTAACCCGAACAGTCGAAAATCGAAACCCCGTTTTGCAGTTTTGAACGCGGCGCGTCAGATCCGGGGGGCGCCGACGGTCGAATCACGCCCTCGAACCAGGAGCGCAGCTCCCGCCAACGGGGCTCGTCAGTGCGTCAGGCCATACATCACGTAGTTCACCCCGAGCTTGTACGCTTCGTTGGTCTGCTCGAAGGGCCTGAACCCGCGACCCGACCACTCCCAGAACTGCGAGATGTCGGTGTTGTAGTTCACCACCATCTGCAACCGCCGCGACGGATCGTTGTCTTCGTACAAACCCCGGAAGATCGGCGGGCCCGAGTTGTACGCCTGCGGGAAGTTGCCGAGCTGGTCGATCTCGAAGAAGCAGTGGAAGATGGGATGCGAGACATCGAGATCCGCGAAGCGCGCTGACGGCAAGACGCGCTTCATGTTCTCCTCGAACGGCTCCCAGCCACCGCCCGGACCGAATTCACCAGGCAGCTTGAAATCGTCGAAGATAACGAAACCGCCCTTCTGCAGGTAAGCGCGAAACGCCGCCACCTCGCTGTCGGTCATCGTCCACCACCCGGCCTCTGTCAGATAGATCACCGGGTACTTCGCAATCTCGGGATCGTCGAGAGCAAACGCGTTGTACGCATCCGTGCGGGCGCCGAGAAACGTGACCTCGTTCATGATGCGAACCAGGTTGTCCTCGGACATCGGGTAGCCGTGCGCCCACGACGGCAATCCCCCATACCAGAACCCACCAGGCGCCGTCGCGTACTTCACGCGCGCAAACGTGAACCGCCCGTCATACGGCGTGTTCTCGACTTGCACCTCTCGACCACGCTGGCTGCCGAACCGTCGACCGAAACGCTGCGCGAAGGCCACACTCGCCGTCAGCGCGACGAGCATCCCGACGATGACGGTGAGCCGAACGGTGGTCGCACGGAACATGAACCCATTTAACACCCCGCCAACACCGGACGCATGACATTGCTCATCAAGAAATCGACGGTGATGAGGCACCCCGCGGGTTGCCGTGCCAGCGGACGGTATCTCGCCCCCCGTTCCAAAGTTCAGGACCGGTCGCGACGTAGCCACCGTCGGTTGAGAGTGGTGTCCATCGGCTCGTGACACGAACGATCACAAGGCGACACTTTTTGCTCAGATTCGTAGGCGAGTGCTGAATATCTGGCTTGACTGCTCGAACGGATGAGGCACAATCGAGCCCGAGACCGAAAAGGCACCATGGCTAGTACGCGCAGTTCGACCGCCGCACCTGACGACGACACGAGCGGCGCTCCGCTTACCAGTTGGTACACGCAGGGCGTCACCGACGGTCTCGGCGATCGCCTCTTGATGTTCGACAACGCGGCCACCGGTCCCATCGAGCTGTTGCGCGTCAAGCCCGAATTTGCGACGACTCCCGGCTTCGAATCCGCCCTTCGATCACGTTTCTCCCAACTGACGGCTTTCAACCATCCCAATTTCGCGCAGGCGCGCGTCGTCAACCATCTAGACAATGGCGGCGGATTGACCGTCGCGTCGGCCCACGTTACAGGTACTCGTGTCGCCGCCTTGTTCGAGGCGCGCCGGCCATCTCCGGGCATGCATCCGGGGGCTGTCTGTGAGGTATTTGGCGATCTTGTGTCGGCAATTGGCGACCTGCACAAGCTCGGTGAGGACATTGCACACGGCGTACTGTCTGCAGATCGCGTGATCCTCACATTCGATCGCCGCCTGGTGATCACCGACTACATATTTAGTTCGGCCCTTGAACGTATGCGGCTGTCCGCGGAGCGGCTGTGGAACGACTTCGGCCTGGTCGGTGACCCGTCCACCAAACGCGTGCACCTTGATCAGCGAGGCGACCTGACGCAGCTCGGGTTGCTCATGCTCTGCCTCGTGCTTGGTCGGCGCGTGACACCGGACGAGTATCCCGCCCAGATCCCTTCTCTGTTGAACGACTTCACCACGGCGTCTGACCGACGAGCCCCGGATCTGACCTCCAGGATGCGCGGCTGGCTGGAACAGGCGATCGACCCTTCCGGTTTCGAGTCAGTCAGCGACGCGGCACGCGCGCTGACTGAGGGACCGGCTCGTCCACGCTATATCGATCTGCATCGACCGAAGCCCCTCGCGGGCGGTCCGTCGTCACCGAAGCAGCTCGTGGGATCGACGGCACACTCGCCAACCGCCGTTCCGGACGCCGACACCCACGAGGTGCCGCACCCGGGCGCGGCCGAGTCCAGACGAACAGAAACCGTGCAGGCTCCGTCTGCTGATGCGGCTGCCCGAGAGGTCTCTTCACGTAGCGTCGCACTCGCGTTGCCGAACGCCTCACAGGGTGAGATGCCATCCCTGGTGTCACGCGACGCCGTCGCGTCATCAACCGCCGGCGAGGACGTGTCCGGCGGTCCGCGGAAAGAACCGTCGCTCATCGCGCCGACGCTCTCTCCCGGGACAAGCGGGTCGCTCAAGGCGTCGCCAACCGGGGCCGCCGGCGCGCCCGAGTTGCTTGCGCCGTCAGATGACGACCGGCTGTGGCCCACCATTTTCGAAGCCGCCATCGCAGTGGGAGGGCACGCCGAGACCGCGGATGACGCTCGGAAGTCAAACGGACGACACCATGCGGCCACGTCGACGCAACTTGACGTAGCGGCGCTCGCTCGCCCCCGCGACGATCGGGATGAGTCGGTCGCCGCCGCTGATGACGACGAGGGTGACATCCCTCCGGACCTTTTCGCGATCGACTCCCGGATGAAGCCGATTGACGTCGAATCGATGACGTTCCCCGCGCCTTCGATTCTGTCATTGCGGGGAACGGACTCACGAGCGTCGACGCCAGACACAAGCGCGATGGAAGTCGACGCGCCGACGCACGCGACCCCGGTCTTGCGGTGGGTCGTTGCTGCACTCGTGGTACTCGCCATCAGCCAGGGTGCGATCATCCTGCGGTTGCTCTTGCGTGAGCCACGCGGCACCGCCGTTCTTCGTGTGGACTCACCAACGCCAGGCGACAGGGTGCTGCTGGACGGTAAAGACATCGGAGTGACACCACTCGACGTCTCTTTCGCGTCACCGCGGTCGGTCGTAAAAATCCTCCCCCGCGCCACTGACACGGCGGCATCGTGGTCGGGAGCGGCGCAACAACCGCCGTCCCAAGCTCCGTCACCAGCGGCATCGAACATCGGCCTTCCGGCCGATGCGAAGCTGGCCGTGCGGTCGGTCGATGCGGCAACCGCACGAACCGGCGCAGTCCGTGTTGTCTCTCCAATTCCGCTTCAGGTAATGGCAGGGAAAGTGATTCTGGGCTCGAGCGACCAGGGCCCTGTGGTCATCACGCCAGGTGCACATGATCTGGACTTCTCGAACGCCAGCGTGGGTTTTAGAACCAGCCAGCGCGTACACGTGGAAGCCGGGAACACGGCGGTCGTGCGCATCGATCCACCAAGCGGCCTGCTGAGTGTCACGGCACGGCCGTGGGCGCAAGTCTGGATCGATGGACGCAAGGTCGGAGACACGCCGATCGCCAACATGCCTATCGCCGTCGGCGAGCACGAAGTGGTGTTTCGCAACCCGAATCTGGGCGAGCGCAGTCAGAAGACGGTCGTGCAGATCAACAGAGTGACGCGCGTCAGCGCTTCCTTCAATCCCTGATAAAGAAGCGTCCGCGCTCGTGACCGGGAGGTCCGAGTGTGAGGGCGTCGTAGTCGTCGCGTGTGATGGGTGCCAGCATCGCACCGTTGTCGTACGGCGACCTGGTCGGCACGTGCAGGCCGAGCGACTCGAGCATCACGCGGTGCGGCACGTCGTAGATCGTGACGTTCTTCAACTGGAACACGGCGGTGAAGCGTCCCGCCCCACGAATGACAGCCGAACCATCGGCAATTGGATTGTCGAACTGCGCGTGACCGACGATGCCGGTGCCTGCGATGTAGAAGCAGACGGAATCGCCCGGCCGCACGGGCATCGGCAGCGGACCCGAATCCGTCACGCCAAGCACCTGACGCCCGCGAATCACAAAATCAACCATCTGCTCCGGTGACGCCGATTCGTCGCTGGCAAGGTTTGCGAGCCAGTACTCCGCTTCGCGTGGGCGACCGCTGTTCTCGACAATCGACAAGCGGCCCGGCTCGGTCCACGGCGTCGAGTCGGACGGCGGCGCCGTGTCCTCGTCCGTTTCGTTCGGCTCGCTCGCAGCGGGGTGCCCGGCGCTCTTCGGCCCCTCGGACACGCGACGCATGAGATCGATCGTGAAGTCGCTTTCGGGCCCGGACGTCAGTAACCGCACCACATCGGTATGTTCCAGCCGGCTGGCTGTCACCATGTCGGCGAGCCACAGCAGGGACTCGACCGTCACACAGCGGATGTCATTGCTGGTGCGCTGCGCGAGCAGCGCCTCGAGTCGGCGGCGCGCTGTGTAGAACGGCGTGGTCACGCAGAGACCAAGCCAGCGTTCTTCGAGATCGGGCGGCGCGTCGGCGCCCATCGAATGCACGGTTTGCGCGAGCTCGTCGATGTCGCCGCCCGCTGTCTGCTCCGAGCGCACGTCGACGATGATGCGAGCAAGACGACGGGACCGCCAGTGTCCGCTGAGGCGTGCCGGACGCCCTGGCGCTTCATAGCCCCCGAAGGTCACTTCGAAGCCGAGAAACACGCCGAGCAGCACGATCAGATCGTGACGGGCCCGCGCGTGTTGATCGCCAAGCGCCTGCTGGCACTGCGCGAGCAGCGAGCGGACTTCCGCTGCGTCGGTCACCCGCTCGGTCAGAAAGCGACGAAACCGCTCACGCGGCGTGTCGAAACCGGGCGTCTCGTCAAGACGACCGACGAGCGTGAGAATGTCCTGGAGCTCGAAGCTCATACGGTAACCAACGGCTATGGGGTACGGGGAGCCGTTCGGTTCCGCAACAGCGAGGCGTCTGAAGGCACCGGGCTACCGCCGGTCGGCTCGACGGTGAGCGCGGTTCCGGTGATGACGCGAGTGACATCGGGCGGTGGCCCAACGAAGGTCACACGACCCGCAGCGTCAGGCGTCAGCACGCCTGCACTGACCGGCGCTCCGTCACTGAGCAGCCACAGCTGATACGTGGTGCCGGCAGAAAGGGCTGGCAGGCGAACGCCGCTGAAGACAATGCCTCGGGTTCGGCTCCACAGCACCTGACCACTCACGCCGTTTGGTCCTGAGCCGGTCACGCCGAAGCGAACGACGTCTGGTGCCGCCAGCACGTCGCTCACGGCTTGTGCTCGCGCGGCGTCCTCACGCGCCGCCGTCACCTGCCTGGCAGCTTCTTCACGGAGCGCAGCGACCTGCTGCGCCGCGGTGTCGACGGCATCCTGCGCCTGTGACTGCGCGACCGACGCACGAACCGCCGCGTCCCGTGCTTCGCGACGCAGATTGAGGCCCGCTCCCACTGCCAGCGCCACGATGAGCGCAGATGCGAACAAGCCGAACTTCGTGAGTCGACTCGTCGTCTGGCCGCGCTCCGTGGTGTCGCGCAGTTCCGCCGTGCGGTCGGCGATGGCCTGCTCGAGCGACTCGAGACGATCTTCGAGTTCCTGGTCGTGCACGGGCAGCGAGAACGACGGCACCGCGGTGGCGGGGATGACGGGACGAGCGGACTCGCTCGATTCCCGAAGCTGGTTGTGCAAGCGCACGACTCCTTCGATCGGCCACGTCGGTGACTGGCCGCGCGTCGATGACGCAGGCGGCGCAGACTCGGGGCGCACCATCGGTGGTGCGGCAGCGTTGCGGATCTCGGCGACAGCCTGGTCGAGACGCTGGGACACACCGGACAGGTGGTAGTGCAGCGTGCGCTCCATGTCCGCCAGGCGGGCTTCGGCGCGTTCGAGTCCTGACACGCTGCTGTTCGCCGCTGCGACCGACAGCTCGCCGAGTGCTGCCGCCTGCTCGCGCAGCTCACGCACCGGCGCCTGGTGCAGCTGACGAAGGCCCGACCACTCCTGCTCGATGACGCGCTCGAGCGACTGCAGCCGGGTGGCGGAGTCGCGATGGAGACGGTCTTCGACCGCAGAGAACGATGACACCTTCTCTTCGAGCTGACGGACGGCGCGTTCCTGCCGTTCGCTGTTCGCGCTCCACTGGTGGACGATGTCACCGCACTGGCGCGTGAGGTCGGCGAGGCGTTCTTCGGCGGGCTTCAGGTGCTCCCGTTGATCCTGCCACTGCTGCAGCGAGGATGACAGGCGCTCGAGCTGAGATTGCAGTTCGGTAAGCCGATTGTCAAAACTCGAAGCGTCGTTGGACACAAGCAACCTGAGCGGCATGATACACAATGGTGAACGCCGCTTCGTAATGACTTGGAACGCGCGCATCCGAAGTCGCGCGCCTGCGTGACAATTCGCGTCACGTTGTGAACGCACATTTCGCGTCGCGAGACCGTCAGCGTGCAGGAATCTCACACGGCTGCATTCGAGCGATTTCGAATCCGTGATTCGGCGTTCACTCCTGGTTCACCAGCCACAGTTTTTCACGTCTGCGTTGCGCGCTTGTGCGCAGCAGTCGGCGCGCGAACATCTCGCGGGTCGATGGATGCGTGCCTCCCACAATGTCGCCGCTGCACGGCAGCGCAGTCGCCCCCGTCGCAGCTGGAATGGCCGGGACGTAACGAGCAGGCTGACGCTGCGCTTGCGCAGCAGGGAGGCCCTGCTAGACTCCGGCCATGCCACTCCTTCTCTTTCCGTCACCGCCCTGGCACTGGGCACTCGCTGGCGCGCTCATCGCCGCCATCACGCTGTTGCTGCTGTTTGTTGGCAACAAGCGACTGGGTGTCTCGAGCGGTCTCGAAGACATCTGCAGCTTCGCCATTCAGAACACCTACTTTCAGCGGAAGGCGATCACGTCGGGACGCAACTGGCGCCTGCCGTTCGTCGCGGGTCTGTTCCTTGGTGGTGTGCTCTCGGCGGTGCTTGCCGGCGGCTGGTCGCCCACGTGGGCGCTCGGTCGATTCGATACGGCGCTTGGACTCGGCCACGCAGCGACGCTCGGATGGATGTTCGTTGGGGGTCTGTTTGTCGGCGTGGGCACGCGCCTCGCGAATGGATGCACCAGCGGCCACGGCATTTTCGGTCTGTCCAACTTCGAGTGGCCAAGTCTGGTTGCCGTCATCACGTTCATGCTGGGCGGCATCATCACGACGCAACTGCTCTACCGCGTCATCCTGCACTGAGCACACGGAGAAATCATGACGCTGTTCTTCCTAGTGGCCGGCACCGTCTTCGGTTTCGTCCTGAGCCGATCTGGCGCGGGCGATTACGACTACATCCAGGGCATGTTCCTGTTCGAACGCTTTCAGCTCTACGGCATCATCGGCAGCGCCGTGGTCCTGACATCCATCGGACTGTGGATCATCAAGCTGCGCGGACGCACGGCCGGCGGCGCAACGATCGAGATCGAACGCAAGCCGTTCAACACGGGGACGGTTGCCGGAAGCCTGCTGTTTGGCATCGGCTGGTCGCTGACCGGTATGTGCCCGGGTCCGATGTTCGTGAATATCGGCGAGGGCAAGGTCTACGCGATCGCCGCGCTTGCGGGAGCGATTGTGGGAGCGGCGTTCTTCGGTACCGCCTACGACTGGTTCAGGGTACCGTTCGGACTTGCACCACTGCAGAAGGCGAAGCCGTCGACCGCCGGGTCACGCTAGGCGTCGACTGCTCGCTCTCGCCAGCGGCGGGCGAGAGTCGACTCGCGCAGAGGGTCCTCGACGTAGCTCGTCGAGGCCCTGAATCGCATTTCCACGGCCATTCTCACAATTTCACCCATTCGCCATAGTGCCAATTTCACGTATCCTTGCATGGCGTGGCGAACTCCGCTGGACCACAAATCGAACCGAGCCCGGCCGAAAAATTCTTCGGCCTTTCCGCCAGGCCTTTCAGCCTGACACCCGACCTCCGCTTCTCCTATCACAGTCGTTCTCACACGAACGCGTTGGAGCAGGTCACTGCCGCCTTGCGGCGTCGCGAGGGACTCATCGTTGTCACTGGTGCCATCGGCACCGGCAAGACGATGCTGTGCCGCTCGATGCTCGAGAGCTTCGAACCCAGGACATTCCTGTCGGTCATTCTTGACCCAGGCCTGGAAGTCGAAGACCTGCTCCGCACCGTCCTGACAGACTTTGGCATCGTCGACAGCGTCGAGGCGCCGGCGGCCGGACCGCTGCCGGTCATCAGCCGCCATCAGTTCGTGACGGCACTGCACCAGTTCCTGTCGTCGCTGGTGCCGCTGCAGGCGCACGCCGTCATCATGATCGACGAGGCGCAGCGCCTCAACTCGCGAGTGCTCGAGGAGATTCGTCTCCTGTCGAACTTCGAGACCGATGAGGCCAAGCTGCTGCAGATCGTGCTGGTCGGCCAGCCCGAACTCGACGAGATGCTCAACAAGCCGGAGATGCAGCAGCTCAGTCAGCGCGTATCGCGTCGCTGCGAGCTGCAGCCGCTGTCGGAGAGCGAAGTCGGCGACTACATCGAGCGTCGCCTGACGGTGGCCGCCTCGCCCGCCGCCCTCGCAGGCAATCCGGACGCGGATGTCGAGAACGCAGCCGGTCTGGTTCGCTTCGCACCTGAAGCCGTGCAGACCGTGGCTGCAATCTCGCGCGGCACACCGCGTGTCGTGAACACGTTGTGCGATCGCGCTCTCGACGTGGCGTTCGAACGGCATCTCCGCGTCGTCGATCGCGAGACGATTACCGGGGCCGCCGAGCGTCTGCGTCTCGATGTGCCGGGCGAGCTCGATCCGGTCGGCGGGCGCCGATTCATGTGGTTCGTCGCGGCGCTCATGCTGATACTCGGGGCGCTTGTCGCCACATGGATGTTGCTGCCCAAACCTCCGGCGCTCATCCAGTCGCCTGGTGGCACGCCTCCACCTCCGCGGTCATCCGTATCTCCGGCGCCGATCGGCGGTTCTCAGCTGACACCAAACACCACGACGCCGTCCGCGTCGCAGCCACCAGCGGCTGCGGCACCTGCGGCGGCCGCTCCGGCCACTGCCGCCGCCCCGATAACCGGCGTGGCAAGCACGACAGCAGCGCCACCGCCGGGAGCGGCGCCCGCGGCAAACGCGTCTGCTGCGTCGACGCCGAGTGCGGCAAACGGGGCTGCCGCCGCACGACCCGGCGCCTACCAGATCACGGTCGCCTCGTTTCACACTGAACAGCGCGCCAACGACGTCGCCGCCACCATCTCAAAGCAGCAGGTGCCTGCAGTCGTTCGGACGGATTCCACGGGCGTCTGGTTTCGAGTCATCGCCGGACCGTTCCCCTCTCGCGAGGCGGCGCTGGCTGCACAGGAACAGATCGCGCGCGGAGGATTCCAGGGCACGCAGGTGTCGCCGGTTGTTCCCGACGCTCGCTGATTCGACTTCGGCTCCCCGCCGCCCTCCTACCTTCACGTCTTCCCTTCCACGTGCACTTCAACGGCGCGCAGATCATTCATCCGGCGCGCTTCGCCGTGTCAGCGGTGCGCGCCACGTTTGCGTGAGGCCGTTGCGGCAAGCCGGCGCGGAACCGCACGTCATGAGCGTCGAGAGCGTCATCAGGTGTGACGCTGCCCTGCGCATCGCGCGCAATGCGCGGGTCCGTGTGTGCGCCGACGCAATGAACGGCGTCCGCGTGTGACGGCTCCATCGGTGCTGCACATCACGCCGTATCTCGAGCCAGCGTGGGCATACGGTCCGGTGCCGGCGGCTGTGTGGAGACTCGCAACGGCGCAGGCAGTACGGGGATGGGACGTGTCGGTCTTGACCACTGACGCGATGGCTCCGCACGAGCGCCTGCCGGTCGGCGCATCCATCATCGAGGGTGTTCAGGTGGTTCGCGTGCGCAACGTCGTCGGACTCGTCACGTCGTGGCTGCAGGTGTCCACGCCAGTCGGCTGGCAGCGCGCTGCCCGCGTGCTCCTCGCCCGCGATCCTCTCATCGTCCATCTCCACGAGTTGCGATCGCTCGAAGCGCGGCTCATCGCACCGCTCGTGCCAAAGCGTGCGAGCCTGGTGGCGTCGACTCACGGTCGCGAGACGAGAGTCACAGAACCTCTGGCGATGAGAGTGCGCGTGCAGGAGCGGCTACTTCGTCGTGGCTGGAGCCGCATCGATCAGGTGATCGTCGAGTCGCGCTCAGAACGTGACGCCGTGCTCAACGTCGCAGCCAGGAACGTTCTTCGGTGGTCCGAGGCACACGTGTCGATCGCGACCAACGATCTGACGAGCAGCGGGTCGGTCCTTCAGGTGTACGAACGGCTGCTGCCGCGTGTGGGCACTGACGTTCGCAACACCTGATCGCGTGCGTCAGCCAATCTGGAACGTCGCGATGGGGGTGATCCGGAACCTCGTCAGGCTCCGGAATTGCCTGTGCGTGGTGCGGCGTGAGCAGTTGCACGCTTCAGCGCCGTGGTCATGTCACTGTGGAGCGCGCTCAAGGTCGTCGCAAACCAGACCGATGCGAGCAGACAGATCGCGCCGCCGAGCGCCAGCGTGTACGGTGCACCGATACGCGTGGACACCGCGCCTGCCGCGAGACTGCCAAACGGCATGGTCCCGAAGTAGGCCATGAGGAAGAACGCCATCACGCGCCCACGCTTGCTGTCTTCGACGATGGTTTGGAGGAGCGTGTTGCAAGAGGCGATCTGCACCATGAGCCCAATGCCGGCAATCACCATCACAGGCACCGAGATCCAGAGCACACGCGAGAAGGCAAAGGCGATCAGACCGGCGCCGAACACGACACCAGCGGTGGGGATGTTGCGCCCGATGTCCGACGTCGTGCGCCGGGATGCGAGCCACAGAGCGCCGAGCAACGCGCCGCCGCCTGCCGCCGTCATCAGAAAGCCGAGCGTGTGGGCGCCGCCGCCGAGCACTTCCGCCGCGTACACGGGCATCAAGACGCTGTAGGGCGCACCCGCCAGGCACACCAGCGCGATGAGCAGGATGACCGACCTGATCGCGCGCGAATCGTACGCGTAGCGGAACCCTTCGATGAACTGGTGAAGCGGGCTTTCGTGCGGCGTCGTCCTCTTTGGCGCCGCGTTCACGCGCATGGCGAGAAGTGCCGCAATCACCGCAAGGTAGCTGACGCCGTCGAACAGGTAGCACCATCCCTCGTTCGTGGCCGCGATGATGAGCCCTGCCACACTGGGACCCACGAGCCGGCCGGCATTGAACATCGAGGAGTTGAGTGCGATGGCATTGCCGAGATCGCGTTTGTCCTCGATGAGCGAGACGACAAACGCCTGCCGTCCAGGCATGTCGAACGCGTTGACGATGCCCTGGAAGACACTCACCGTGATCAACCACGGGATGGAGATGGACTTCGACAGCGTGAGCGCCGCCAGCACGAACGAGATGAGCATCGATGCCGTCTGCGTACCGACAAGCAATCGATGGCGGTTCCAGCGGTCGACGAAGATGCCGGCGACCGGTGTCAGCAGGAAGGATGGAAACTGCGAGGCGAAGCCGACCACGCCGAGAAGCAGCGCCGACCCTGTCAGGCGGTACACGAGCCAGCTGGTGGCTGTCGTCGTAATCCAGGAGCCGGTGACCGACACGATCTGGCCGCTGAAGAACAGCCGGTAGTTGCGGTACCGGAAGGCTCGCAGCATGAATCCGAGCGTTCCGGATTCGCCGACCGAAGGTGTTGCGTCGCCCGCCATGTCCTCTCAGTGTACCCGGCGAGTTGCCGCGCTGCCTGACGCTGCGGTTGTTGCGGGCGATCGACCGATGTTGTGCGGGGTGTGACGTGCGCGGGCGATGACCGGCAGCAGACCGGCCTCGCCCACAGAAATGGAAGGACTAGCGCGATCCGCGCGTTTGCTGTGCGGCGGCCATCTGTTCGAGCAGCGGTTCGGTCTGCTCGATCGAGATGCAGGCGTCAGTGATGCTCTGGCCGTAGACAGACGGTGCGCCGGGCACGAAGTCCTGACGTCCCTCGACGAGATGACTCTCGACCATCGCGCCGAAGACCTGCCACGATCCGCCCGATACCTGCTGGCAGATGGACGCGGCGGCGATCGCCTGACGCCGGTGGTCCTTGTGGCTGTTGCCGTGCGAGCAATCGATCATCACCGTCGTCGGCAGGTTCTTCGCGGCGAGACGCGCGCTGACTTCCCCAACGTGTTCGGCATCGAAGTTCGGACCCGTGCGCGAGCCGCCACGCAGAATGACGTGGCAGCTCTCGTTACCGGTCGTGTGGAAGATGGCCGACACGCCTTGCTTGGTCACCGACGGAAACCAGTGCGGCGACCGGGCGGCGAGCACTGCATCGACGGCTGTCTGCGTGTTGCCGTCGGTGCCGTTCTTGAAGCCGACGGGCATCGACAGGCCGGATGCCAGCTCGCGGTGCACCTGGCTTTCGGTGGTGCGGGCGCCGATGGCGACCCAGGAGGTCAGGTCGGCGATGTGCTGGGGAATCTGCACGTCGAGGAATTCAGACGCCGTGGGCAATCCGAGTCCGTTGATATCAAGGAGCAACTGGCGCGCGAGGCGGAGTCCCTTGTTGATGTGATAGCTCTCATCGAGATCGGGATCGTTGATGAGCCCTTTCCAGCCGACCGACGTGCGCGGTTTCTCGAAGTAGGTGCGCATCAGCACGATCAGGTGACCGGCGTAGCGATCAGCCAGCGCCTTCAGCCGCGCGGCGTACTCCAACGCAGCGCGCGTGTCATGAATCGAACACGGTCCGGCGATGACCACGAGTCGAGGATCACGTCCTGCGATGACATTCGAGACGGAGGTGCGGCAGTCGGAGACGACGTGCGATGCGCGCTCGCTGATCGGAATCTCTTCGAGCAGGATGGCCGGCGGTATGAGCGGGCGGACCTCGGTAATCCGGAGGTCGTCGGTACGTTGGAGCATCCCTACAGGGTAACTCACGACTCAAAAGATCGTGACCAGGCGCCCCCTGCCTGTCGGCTGCGGCGGGGGCCTGGGGCTACAATACGGCCCGATATGGCAGCACTGATTGAAGCGATTGATATCAAGCGCAAGATGTTCTTCGAGATGGAGGCAACGCCCTACCATTGTCTCGAAGTCGAGGTCTCCCGTCCCACGGCGCGCGGTGGCCAGACGCTGGTTCGCATCAAGATGCGCAACCTCCTGACACGGGCCGTGTTCGACCGCACCTTCAAGGCGGGCGAGAAGTTTGGCGAGCCCGATCTGGTGCAGGGCAACGCCTCGTTTCTCTACTCGGACGCCGACGGCTATCACTTCATGGATCAGGAGTCGTACGAAACGCTCACGCTACGCGCCGACACGCTCGGCGACGATCGCCTGCTGCTCGTCGACAACGTTCTCGTCCAGGTGATCAAGTACAACGGCAACCCGATCGGGCTGCAGTTCCCGCCGCACGTCGAACTCACCGTCACCGAGACCGAACCCGGCGTGCGTGGAGATACGGCCAGCGGCGGCGTGACCAAGAGTGCGACGCTCGAAACGGGTCTTCAGATCCGCGTGCCGCTCTTCATCAAGGAAGGTGAGAAGGTGAAGGTGCACACCGAGACGCGGGAGTTTGCCGGACGCGCAAACTGAGTCCACGGTCG
>Ga0209023_10005364_pt1 | contig 14055 bp, 11 predicted proteins | sample LakOneMetagenome_FD_187468 | JGI IMG/M metagenome (GOLD analysis project Ga0209023, IMG submission 187468) | Freshwater and sediment microbial communities from Lake Erie, Canada (SPAdes) (version 2) | ecosystem: Environmental > Aquatic > Freshwater > Lentic | place: Lake Erie, Canada...
AAACTGCTCTTCAAAACTATGTGAAGAAAATTTAAACAGATATAACAATTTTATAGAAAATTCAAAAAGAGGAAAAATAATATTAATAGGTGAAGGAAGCAAAACACCAAATGGACCAAATAATATTTATAATGTTTGTACCACGTATAATAAATTCCCTTTTATACACCCTGACGTAAAAATTTATTTATCATTCTTAGGGTACTCAAAAAAAACAAAAATAATTGAAAAAATAATTCCGCTTTCTAATTGTGAAAGTTTATACCCATTCATGATATTACTTATTAATGAACACCCATGTATTACTCCCTCAGCGCTTATCAATTGGAAATTATATTCAAAAGGAAAAAATACGGGATTATACAAAGTTGGAGATACATGGGTTACAACTATGTTTAAAAAAAGAAAAGGACCTGGTTTAGCAGAACAAACGATTATTCTAAATGATAAATCAAAAAAAATAATTGAAGACATTATAAATATGACAAGTATGGCACGCTCATTTTTAAAATCAATAAATGATAATAATTACGAGTATATGTTACTTAAATCATCCTCACTATTTACTAAACCAGAAAAATTTAATGATATTTCAAACCTAAACGAAAGCTATCTATTTGAAAAACTTAAAAATCATTATTTAAATGAAGAATTACTGTCGGAAAAACTTAATTTCAATGAGGCAGAAAAATTAGTAAAAAACTTTACACTAACTAAGTTCAGAGCTAGTTGTGGAGTAAGAGTCTACTTAAGTACAACCTCTGTTGAAAAAATGAGTGAAGCACTAGGCCATTCAAAATTTGAACCTAGATTAATGGTTAGGTATTTGCCTACTCCGTTATGGGCCTACTTCACTAATAGATGGATAAAGATATTTCAAAATGCATTAATTTTTGAAGCTATGAAGGATTCAAAATACTTGTTTCAGGCAATTGACCTTACACCTTCTCAACTAGATCGCTTTCTTACCAATCATTCTTTAGGTGAAATTCCTAAATTTTTAGAAAAAAATATTAATATTGATACAGCTCAAAATGATTATGTAGGTGTTATCCCTATTTCAGTTGCTCTACTACAATGGCTTATAGCTATTGTGAACTTTGTAGATTTATCTAACGGAATTGAAAAAGTTAATAAAATTGCATTCAAATGGTATCAAGCTGCTCTATTGGTTCTTTCCTACTTAGAAGTTTGTAACTCAGAAAATTCCCATCATCATCTACATATAAACCAAGATGTCTTAGAAATGTACGATATTGCTAAGAAAAATCCCCTAGATTTTGAAATCATCGCGAGGACTCTAGAATGCAAAAGCTAAATATGAGAGATAAGCTTATTGATCAGATTCTACATGATGAAAAAGATATTAATTCTATGACTTTAGAAGAGCTAAAAAAATTAAGGAGCTATGTAAAAAGTGAAGAGACCAAAACAAGTTGTATTATTGAAAAGGCCTTAGTACCATTAACCAGCATGAACTCTAGTCCAATTAGTGAGCCTTATTGGTTTGTTAATAATACAAAATATGAAGATAATATTTGGTATATAAAACTAGGTAAACAAACTAAAATTATAAATTTTTCTAGAATTATGTTAAGTGAAACCATTTTTCTCTCTGAAGAAAATGAATTACTTAACACGTTCAAAACATGGATTCTGATTCAAGGATGTCCTAAATATAATAAAGGTTTAAACCTAACAAATATAACAATATCACAATCAATTAATAAAGTACTTTTATTGATTGATAACATTATATCCAATTCAGAAAAAATTAATTTAATTGAAAGGAAAGCCTATGCTTTAGATTCAGATTTCTTCAAGGATATTCTGATAAGAATTTGTCGAAATGGTGCAATTAATTCAACTTACAATTCAATAATTAATTTTGAAGAATTTCTTCTCAATAAAATACAAGATATAAAACTCAAGGACTTAGAAGATTTTGAAACTAAGTTTCCATTAGTTAAAGAAAACCACGATATAAATAATTTAAAATTTAATTTAGATCAAATCAGAAAGGCTAGATACTGGTTATTTAAAAATAATGCATATAAAGAAAAAAATAATTATTCCATACTACCAGTTTTTGATTACAATAAACTAGATAACAAAACCTATATTCACTCAAAAAATATCTACATAAAAAAATTGACTGAATTGAGTCTTTTTTCTGGTACAACTGAGACAGAGTTCCCTTTAATACCTTGTAGAAATAATTCAGAAATATCGAGTACTTCTCGATACATTTTTTCATATGTTGATGTAATTAAAAAGCTTACATATGTCAATGCCTTCGAATTTTGCTCTCCTGTAAACTATAAATCGCTATCAGAGTTATCAGGAAATATTATATCCAATCAAATTAATCTACTTGAAATTGGTCGTTATAAGTCTATCCCTTCGAAAGTTATATTAAATTCCATTAAGAATGGTTTTGAGTTTATTTTTAAGTATATGGATAGTATCCTTGAAAGTATATTCGCTATATCTTGCATCGGAACCCCTCCCTATCGACATGGCTTAAAATATAATAATTGGCAAATCTTAAAAGAGAATACATGGAAATCTAAAGTCTCACCGGAATTACTAAAACTAGGTGTAAAGTACTGGTATATAAAGAACACAGAAAAACGTTGTTTTGAACTTAGAAGAAAAAATTTCGGCTTATGTGATCTCTACAATGTACTTATGGGTTCTATACAAATAGTTATAGGTGCTATTACAGCTCGTCGGCAGAGTGAGCTTATTGACCTTCATCCAACCAATAATTTAGTTCCTGCAAACATTGACCCTGCGAATAATAAAAACATTGAATTTGAACTGATTTTCGATAATAGGAAAAGTGGTGTGGGTGGTCTTGTTACTATACGAGAATCTCTCAGCAGGCCAATTCCAAATTCGATTGCTACAATTATTTATAAACTACAAAAAATCAATGAAAAGATACTCAATCTAAATAATATGAAAGTCTCTGACTTATCATTGATTAATAGATATAGCGGCCACAGAAACAAATTTTTAAAAATAACAGCTGGTTCGTATAACTCACATCTTAATTCATTTTGTGATTACTTCGAAACTCCAACACTTCCTTCAAATTCTGACATCATTAAACGCTACTACATTAGACAGCATCAGTTAAGACGTTTTTTTGCATTACTGTTTTTTTGGTCAAAAAGTTATGATGGGTTAGATACTCTACGATACTTCTTAGGTCATACAAATCCTGAACACCTTTATAATTATATAACTGAAAGTATAACTGGTGAAGTATTGTCTGGTGTAAAGGCTCAAGCATTAGTTGAGCAAATTAGTGAATCGAATCAAGACAAAGAATCCATACAAAATATTGAATATCTATCACCTATTTTAGAAAAGTATTTTGGTGTAAGAGAATTCGAAGTTCTCTCTGAAAGTGATATTTTCAAACTGTATCATACAGATGAGGTTGTAGGTCACCTTAAAAATTATTCAATAGTAGAACAACAAATTCTATATCTTATTGATAGCCATATCATTGATTTAGAGCCTGAATTTTTTTCAGTCAAAAATTATGATGGTGATCTTGTTAGGGACTTTAATTTAATCCTTCGAATTAAGGATGAAATATAATGAAAAGTAAGAATATCAAATATGAAACTTCAATTTATGCAGAAATAGACTTTCTTAAAGATATAATTTCGCACCCCAAAAATTATATTTCAAACAAACAAGTTATTGAATCTCTGGAAAATCAAAAATCTTTTTCAAGGTATAAGAATATTGATTTAAAAATTATTTCTATGTCATTGAATACTCATAAATTCTATTGCAATTATTTTCTATTAAATGGATACAATTCATTGGATGAATTAAGAATAAAATGCTTAAATTTATTAAACAAAAATTCAGAAAACTCAACAAAAAACTCAGAAATTAGTAAAATTAATAAATTAGAGACTAGAATAGATGAACTGATGAAGCATAACTTGCTACTAACTAAGATTATCTATGATATGAAATATTCACTTGAAGGCTTAAGTCTGAAATCCAACGATCCGAAATTTAAGGCTGAAATTAAGTTCAAACTTTCCAATTATGAAAAACTATTATCTTATACCTTGGAAAATATATGAAAAATTCAATGCTTTATAAAAACATAAAAGGAATTGAGCTATATGATTATTACTCTCCTTTAACGAAAAAAATTCAATATTTTCATATTGAGTCAGCTCCTTACTTTTTTTACCCTAATAATAAGCCATGTTTTGAAGCTAATAGCTATATAATTAATAAAATTAGTCGATCTGCGGGAAAAATTAATCATGGTACTCTGAAAATTTATAGTAATCACATCAGCCATCTTATCCGCTATATATATATTAATAAGATTCAATCATTTACAGATTTAAATAATGAAACTTTTTCTAATTTTATTAAATTTTTGCAGTTTGAAAAAATTGATTCCAGTGATCTTTTCTTAAGAACTAATAATCAAGTTATTGTTATTGGAAGGCAATGTTTAGATTTTCTTCGATTTGTAGGTGAGTTATATAATCTCGAATACTTCATTGGCGAATCTGAAGCATATAGTATTCTAGTAAAAGTAAAGAAACACTTAAGAAAAAATAAGTTTTCAAGTTCCTTTTCACATTCTTCTTTTCCACTCCCATCGAATAAGCAAAAAAGATATCCAATCTCTAATGATGTTGCATCTAAAATTTATAAACATGTCACAAAAAATCCCAATATAGGTTTACGAATCAGAAATACTTGTTTGATTGATTCCTTAGAGCAGACTGGCGCTCGAAGACAAGAAATCTTACTCATTAGAGTTGAAGATGTTCGATTGGCTCTTCAAAGTGAGTTAATCTGCCCAATGTTACGACTACGGACTCTAAAAACTAGAAAAGAATTATTCCGTGTTATTCCTGTACCTAAAACCTATCTTCAAAATTTAAGTCTCTATATAAGAAGAATACGAAAAAAAATAATCGAGAAAACAATAGGATTAAATAATGATCATGGTTATGTTTTTATCTCTCACTCTACTGGAAAATCATTAAGCCCAGATACTTTCACTACATATATGCATAAATGGGCGAGTGAAATAAATCTCAATGGACAAGCCTTTGCTCATCTATATAGACATAGGTTTATCACTGAAAAATTTAAGTGCTTAATTTTAGAGCATCAAATAAATAATCCTGACACCTTTCGTCAAATGCTAATAAATACTCATAAATTTCAGCAAATTATACAACAATGGACCGGCCATTCTTCACTTGAATCTCTAAATGTCTACATTAACCTGGCTTATTCAGATCTTTCAAATATTGATCAGACAATTGAAAATGTTATATCAAAAGTAGATCTCGCTTTAATTACTGAAAAAATTAATATACTTACGGATTTTATAAATCATTCAGACTTATCAACTGAAGAAAAAGTATCCGAAATTGCATTCTCCCTGCAAACTTTAGCCTCAGACTTGAAGCATATAAAAAAATAATTTATGTATTTCTTTTATTCACACCGGTAATAAGAGCAATTATTATCCACTTATTTCATTTAAGATTAGCAGACTACTTTCACTCTACAAGCTAAAAAGGTAATCTAAACCAAGAAATAAGTATGCAAAACAAATAATTACCGTTTTATTACGATAGTATACCTACTTCATCAATCAATCTGTTGGAATAATATTTTAGTTCCATCAATTGGCTGAGCCTCATTCTTAAAATCTATTTCAAACTGTCTTAGTGCTGTATGCTTTGGATGATTTTCTACAGCCATTTCTATTAACTCTACTGCCATAACAAGATCACCTGACGATCTATAGCGTTCTGCTAACTGAAGAATCATTCCTGACTCAAATATTTGAGGGCACCTAAACCGCAATTTATTCTCTCTTTCTTTGAAATATTTATTCAGACAATCATGATGTTCACTGATATTCCAGAATGAAGTCTTCTGGAAAAAATAATTTATGATCAGTGCAGCGGGACTTGGATTCAAAAATAGTTTTTGATGTCTGTAAATAAACTCTGTTGACCCTTTTAAACGTCGTGGCTCATCAATATATGAGTTATAGATCACATTAAGCGCTAGATAAGCCAGTTTATCCTCACTACCCAACGAATCAAATCTTGTTTGTAATTCAGTTAATAGATCTGACAAAACTGTTATAGCTGAATTGGGAACCTTTTCTAGACAATTAGCAAGTTGAAATAGAAATCCTTCTAATCGCATGACCCCTGAACCTCTACTGAAATCAATTTGCCATATCCAAAACTGAGGATCAAAATCAGAAAGCTTAAGATTCATAAGATTTGTTTGCTCACCTGAATAATCGTAAGGCTCTTTATCAATAGTTAATTGTTTCATTACGAATTCAGAAATGATATGCCTCGTAAGCCTCGATAATCCTTGTAAAGTGAACCATGTCTTTTGCTCTATCCTGCATGTCTCTATATATTCAACTGGCATGGTTAATTGTTTTGGCAACTTTTTTAGATTGTGAATGTATTTTGATCTAGCTAAATAAGCATTATTGAGGGCTACAGGAAGATCAAAGCGAGAAATTGGCTGAGCTGCATTCACTGCTTCTTCTCTATAAAAAGAGGGATTAATATGTTTAATGGCGAACTCTTGAAATCGTTTGCGTAATGAAGTGTGCTCGTTATGTAATATTGCTTCCCTCACTTTCTCAGCCAGCACATTGTCAGCTTCATTCAAAGCAGCATCTATGTGCTTTCTTTTACTCTGGTCGTAATCAGTCCATGTTGCTTCATGTTGATCAAAGTCTTGTGCAAGCGATTCAATTGAAGCAACCAAAAGCGTATATGCCAACTCAAAATCATCTGCTATGCGTTGCATTCCAGTGACATAAGTTCGGATGGCACTCATCACACCTAAATAGGTTTTCCGTTCTAGCCCTAATAACTGTTGCGTAAATTGAATAAGAAATTCTTCATCTTTAGGATGGCAACTAACACTTTTATCAAATACTTGCTTCACCATTTGATTAGGCATTACGTGTGTATTGACACCAAATTGATTGTCTAGCAATCTTTCGGTAAGTGTATAACTAGGTGAAGCCGTACAATTTAAAGCAAAGGAAAGTATAGAACAAAAATCGAGTATGTATGGTTCTACAGCATTTGAAACGAGTATAGTGTCACCAACTGAGTTCGTTTCTACGAGCTCTTCTAATTCATAAATAATAGTATTTGTTGGAAATGAGTTAGACGTAGCGGTTACTGTCCCTACATTAGTTTTTATAATTTGGTCAGGTATAAGCGCTAGATTTGTATAAATAATTCCTTTTAAATCATTGCGGAACTCAATTTCTCGGCTAAAAAGTTTCCCTGAGCATATCTGTAACACTGATGAATCCTAATCATTAGATAACCAGTTTAATATCAGATATTGGTAACATAAGATCAATAGCAACTAAGCATCTTGTATCTAAGATCATGGGATTTGTTATGCTTAAATTAAAACTGTATTCAAAGATGTAGCCTTCTCCGTAATGTATTGGTTAGAAAATAAGACATAACAAATTACCAATATTCAACTAAAATGAAGTGGTGATGTTCATTTTGTGTTACTTCAGCTACCGTTCCAAATAGGAATACATAAAATAGCTTTCCTCATAGCATCTACTCCAAAATTAAGGATCTATTGTACTAATCCTCATCATCCATTAATTTTTCTAGATATTTTCTGAGTTCGTTAAATTTTTTAAACTCTGACTCAAAAGATAAAATTACGATAGAAGTGAAAATATACATATCAATAGCAGCTTGTTTTCGTTTTGGAGATTTCCAGTCAACTGATGTGGCATTTCCATGAGCAATATCATTACGAATTTTTTCGAATTTAAATTATTTCAATGCAGTGGCTAATTTAGTGTAACTATCAAAACTAGCAAACCGATCTATTTTTGGATGCTTATTAAACGCATATTTAAACTTATCGGCCAATCTTTCTTCTTCATTTTCTAGTCCTGCTACTAAACTCACAAAATTTTCGAACGCCGCAAAGGCATTAAAAAAATGCCATTTTGTTATTACCTTCAGCAAGTAGCGAAGATGATTCAAGTAAAAGTTCTTTATAAAACGGTCAACTATATAATAAACAATTTAAAATTAATTAATCATAATATTATCAAATATTTATCATTTCAAATATACAATATTTTTTATGAAAATTTGATTTACCATCTTTTTTATACGTTACCACTATATAAATACAACTTTTTATCACTTATCTTTAAAAAATTGACAACTTCGATAAATCTCTATAATTTAGAAAGTGGTCGCTCACCTCCTCCTTCTGTCGCCCACAACAGGAAAATATTGGTGTCGTAACAAATGTGGAACTAAATATCTTGCTTGCTTCTTCTCTGGATATCCTGAGATGCTTAGCTCTAGTTGTTTTAGTGGGCGGAAATGACTAAAGCACTGTAAGTTATCGAGATCCCACTATGAGCAACGACAACCAAAGCAACAATCAATACACACTGACCATCTTAGGTCAAGAATGGCAATTAAAACGGCTCCTTCCTCATCGTCTTTCTGCTTCAAAAAAAGACAAAGCTTATAAAGAACGTGCCGAGCATTTTCCATTAACTCCTCTCGATGTTGAGTTATTTGGCTTCCATGACGAGTTTGAGTTAAATAAGCGAAAATTTGATAAGCATAAGCTTTTATTGCCAAATGGCTTATCTGTTTTGGAATTTCAAAAACAGGCAAAGATGCTTCATTTAAAGCCAGGTGTGACTAAACAGCAGTCATACCACATTTTATCACTGGAAACTTTTAACAAAAGTTATTCGGAATTGATAAATGAAGTGCAAGCAAATCTTGTAAATCTATTTAATACAGCTTTCGAAAATATTGAATACGATAGGTATGCAATATTTAAATCAGAAGATATAGGCTACCCACTTCAGTGTCCTCCACGAACTTTGGAGACGTTAAAGCTTTTAGCTGATCAAGGCCATATCTACTCCCAATTATTGGTAGGTATTTTATTAGCATGCCAAGGTTCAATTAATAAAGGCATAAATTATCTTCTCGAAGCATATACAAATAGATTCACCGTAGCACTTCATATAATTGCAGAGTTTTTAACCAGACAAGAAGACTGGGAAGGAGCTTTACAATGCGCACTTATTGCTTTTGATATTAATAATAGCTACAGATTTACAGTAGATAAAGTAATTCAAAATATGAGCTGCCTAATGATTGATACTAATACAGTAGGTGATGGAACAATCTATGCTACAGCCTTTGGACCTGGTTACATGGACTTGGTACACTTTACCCTCCATCATGTTCTTACCGAAGATTTTCAAAAATTAGCTAAAAATTATCGACCCGATTGGCTTCCAACTCCTGAAGAGCAAGAAGAGGAAATGCGTCATTTTTTTAGTAAATGGCGTTCTCCAAAAGTTAATCAAACTAAAAGCTATTAAGGGAGCGAATGATATGAATACCAAGTTTAAGCAATACACTTGTATCGATTGTGGTTGTAGCTTTAGCAAAAATTCATTTGATGGAATTGATGATGAAGTTTCGACATCAAGCCCTCGTTGCCCTGACTGTCAGTATAAAAACTCTTTAATCGGACAAGAGTGCGAGTACTGTGATAATCCAGCGACATATGAAATTAGTGGCATATTTTTATGTGATTATCATCATGATGATTATGCTGACGGGTGGTTTAGAGAAGATTAATTATCATTTCCCTCTAATAAGCAGAGCTACTTAGCTCTGCTTTTATGCATTTATGTACTAGGAAAAAGTATAATGCTAAGAATATACTAGAAAAATTATTTCACAAATTAAATAATTATCTATGACTTACGAACAACAAATTACAGATGATATAGCTGTAACACTAGAAACCTTGCAGGTTCAACCAATTTTATTCGTTGGTTCAGGAATGTCTCAAAGATATTTTCATGCCCCAAATTGGAAAGGTTTAATGCAAATTTTGGCTGAAACATGTCCAAAAATTCCCAAAAAATTTGCATATTATGAACAGCAATTTCAAAAAGAAAATACTATTGACTATATGGCTATGGCTACTAGCTTTATTGATGCCTATAGCGAATGGGCATGGGAAGATGAAAAAAATGAATATTTTCCAGAAGAACTCTTTGAAAGTGGAACAAACAAAGAAGAATACATAAAGCACATAGTTAGTAAAAAAATAGAAGATATTTCAGATAAAGCCATTTTAGAGAAAAGTCATCTTTATGAAGAAATCAAACTTTTACAACAGATTAAGCCTCATGCAATTATCACTACTAACTATGATTCTATTCTTGAAAAAATCTTCCCTGATTATCTCAAAGTTATTGGAGAAAAAATAATCCATGCAAACTACACAACATATGGGGAAATCCTAAAGATTCATGGCTGTTATGAAGATCGAAATAGCATTGTTTTAACTCAAAATGATTACAAAGATTTCAATTTAAGAAAAAAATATTTAAGTGCAAAATTACTAACTTATTTTGCTGAGCATCCACTATTTTTTGTTGGTTATAGCTGTAATGATCCAAATATCATCAGTATTCTTGCTGATATTGATGAAATTTTATGCCCCAATGGAGAACTAGTACCTAATATTTATATGGTTATTTACGAACCTGATTTTAAAGAAAGTACTTCTTATCAAAAGGAAGTACTTTTACCCATTACTACTACAAAAAGTATTCGAATTAAAGTAATTTATGCGAAAGACTATAGCTGGATATTTTCTGCTATATCAAAGTCCTCACCTTCTATATCTGTAAACCCAAAACTATTAAGAGCACTATTAGATCGAACCTACAAATTAGTTGCATCAGATATTCCTAAAAGAGAATTACCTTTTAACTTCGAAATACTTCAAGATATTTCGACAGATGACGAATCTTTGCCTAAATTATTTGGATTGACAAGCCTTAATGATGGGCAAGCTTTAAATGCAAACTATCAACACACATTAACAGATGTAGCCAGCAAATTAGGCTTTAAACGATGGAACCATGTCCATCATATATTAGAAGAAATTAAAGAAAAACATGACATTGACCTAAAAGGCTCTGATAACAATTATCATATTGCTATCAAAACAGGTGAAAATAATGCAATTCACAAATATTCAGATCACTTAATAGCACTTTTGCAAGATTATATAGCAGGTCGACCTTATAACATTACAATTTAATATTAAGAGCTCTCTTAACAGTTCGAAAGTTTTTAGGGGAGCAACTTATGCACATCGATTTCAAGAGCCCTAGCTAATTCATATAGTCTTTCAAGAGTGATATTTACTTCTCCGCGTTCAATACGCCCCATATAACTTCGATCTAAATTACACAATAACGCTAATTTCTCTTGAGATATGTTTTTCTCTTTTCTGTATTTCCGAACTAATTGTCCAAAAGCAATACTAGGTTCTGACATTTCAAGTCAAGTGGTCAAAAAAACAGAACTATCACTATTTGAGGACTATAGTCCTCTTTTATGTTTTTATGCTGTGATTGCCATGTCTATAAGCAATATGCCGATGTTTGAGCTTTTTCCACCACTTTTTAAAACCAAAAAGATTGAACAGTGGACAGCAAATGAATTTTGGAAACACTTAAAACTTAGTAAAAAAGAACGTAATCGCTTTAATCGACAACGTATGTATCGATTACTGAGAAAACTAGTAGAAGATGGTTTTTTAACAAAAGAAACCATTTTTGTTAACCCTCATTTTTCAACCTTTTCGGAAACAAGTAAGCTTGATCAATTGAGAGAAATTACAGATACATCTTTAGATTTTATAGAAATGAACCACTCTAAAGAAGAAACTCAAAAGAAAATCTTAATGTTAGAAAAGCAACTAGAAAGCTTCTCTTTATTAGAAAAGAAATTTCCAAATTCAGCAATTAGGATTAATACTGAAAAAAATAAATGTATTGGAGAGTTAACTAGTCTAAATGCATACAGTGCTGCTTTAAATTGCATCCTAACCTCTATGTAGAGGTTAGGAGAGAAACAAATGCTATACAGCAGAATGAGAAATTGACTCCTGATTACTTAATAAATTTTCAGCCCACTCAGCAAATTTTATTAAATCACTTTCACTATTCCATTCTTCTAATGATCGAATTGTGACAAGCCCATATGAAAGTTCCAATAAATTATCAAGTTGCTCATGTTTTTCAATATTAATTTGATTTAGATAGTATCTACATAATTTAGTAAATACTGAAATCCACATTGAAATTTTAAGAGCTTCATCCCAACGAGACCAATTAGAAGTGCTAGCAAGTGGTCGTTGAACAATTCTTCTTTGATTCTCAAAAATAGCTTTAACATCATTTAATGAAGATAACTGGAATGAAAAGCCACTATTTGCCCATAAATATGCAGTAATATTGATTAGATTTCCTTCTCTTTCTGAAGAAAAAATTAATGATCTATTAGGCTCTTTCAACTCTAATATTTCAATAAAATCTTTAAGCCAAATCTTACAAGTATCATCAAAACCAATACGCTTATTATCCAATAATGGCTGAATAATATCCCTAAATAGCCACAGACCACTCCACGTAAGCTTATGCATGTGGCCTCTTGCCGCATCAATAAAAGTTTCTAAATCTTCATAAGCAATATGCTCTGGGAGTACAATCCATAGCATATCCAATATATTTTTATAAGTATCAACAGAATCAGTGTTCTCATGATTTCTATTAAGAATCCATGCAATAAACTGAATTTTTTCAGCATATTCAAAATTCGCTAAACATTTATTAATTTTAGCAAGATCGGAGGATGAAATTATACTCTGTTCCAAAGCATTCCAACCCAACCACCTTAAAAACGCAATTTTGCTCCCAAGTAATATCTGTAATTGTTCATTTGAAATAGAATTAAATTCAAGATTGAATGAAATTTCACTAACTATCTGACCAAGTAAAGATAATTCAATTATCTTGGTTACATTAAAATCTGTGACTAACTCTCTCTCTGCTATATCAATGAGTAACTTCGGTTCGTATTGCCATAGATATTTGATTGTATAAAATTCGGCCCAAGTTAAAGCACTATACTTTGTTGATTGGAAAAAATTTCGTACCCATATTGAACTTTGAATTAACTCTACTAGAGTTTTTCTAAAGTAAGTTGGGTCAATTACTGAAACTTCGTTATCATCATTAAGATGATTCCTTTGAAATGAATTTGACAAAAATTTTGAAAGGAATAATAAAAACTTACTTTCAGTCTTCAACTTTTCTAAATTAGAATCACCAGTTGTTGTACGGGCTAATATTTCTCCTATAACTTTCCATGCCTCCATAAAATCAGCAAGTTCACCATCAATTTGATTTAAACAAAGAAATAGTCCTTCATCTGGTAAAGCATGGAATGATTCATTCTGTATCACACCCAATTCATTCATTTTTTTTATTAAGTTATCTCCAAACAAACCTTTTAACACCGGTTTCTGTAGCCATACACTTAATACCTTTCCAGCCAACTCATTATTCAAGAAAGCTAAAGGATCATATATTCTTGTATTTCTAGATATATTTTTTGAATCAAAAAGCATAGTAATAGGACTACTATCATCTTCTAAATCTGATGAATTATTTAATCTTTTTATGAGATCAAAAGTATATTGATTAATTCCATAAAGAACATCCGTTGGAATAGGAGTAACTAACAATGGATAATTTTCCGTCGCCTTCTGAAAGGAATTTGACAAATGATAACCTTCGACTGGTAGTCCGTTATCGTTCATGATCAAAATATATCTGTCATGTAAATAACCATCTTTTAACCCGTAAATTTTAATTTTTTTATTTTGCAGCCTTTTTCTATTTTGCTCACAGTTTGCTAATAAATTATCAACCCCTATTATTACAACATTATCTGTTTTTCTACGCTTAGGTGGGCAGAGTAAAACTTGAAGTGCGACATAAACCACCTAATTAATTTAAAGGGTTTATGGAGTATATAAAATTGTCATACCATCATCTTAACTTTGAAGATCGTACTGCATTAATGCTTGAGTCAA
>Ga0209023_10005365_pt1 | contig 14053 bp, 12 predicted proteins | sample LakOneMetagenome_FD_187468 | JGI IMG/M metagenome (GOLD analysis project Ga0209023, IMG submission 187468) | Freshwater and sediment microbial communities from Lake Erie, Canada (SPAdes) (version 2) | ecosystem: Environmental > Aquatic > Freshwater > Lentic | place: Lake Erie, Canada...
AGAATCACTGAAATGGCTTGCTGAAAATCCACAGCCCTACCTGATCTTATCAGATATACAACTTGCAGATGGTATCAGCCTGGATATTTTTTCTGAATACAAATTAAATTGTCCTGTTATTTTCACCACAGCTTATAATGAATATGCTATTCGTGCCTTTAAAGTGAATAGCATTGACTACCTGTTAAAACCCATCGATAAGACAGAATTAAAAAATGCTTTTGAAAAATTTCACCTGATGCAGTCAAAATTCGGTGATGCAGTTTATCTCAATGAAATAAAAGAACTGTTTATCAATTTCAACAAAAGCAAACAATTCAAAGAAAGCTTTGCAGTAAATATCGGGCGCACAGTGAAGTTGATCCCATTACCAGACATTGCTTTATTCCTGAAAGAAGAGTTGATCTACCTGGTCAATCATGAAGGCAACAGGTTTATTACCGATTACCGTTCGCTCGATGAAGTGGAAGAATTGGTAAACAAGGATATTTTCTACCGTGCAAACAGGCAACATTTGATACACTTCCCGTTTATTGAAAGTTACCGAAGCGATGACACCGGTAAAATAACAGTAAGAATGAAGATCCTGAAAAATAATGAACTCATTGTAAGCAAGGAAAAAGCCTCCGAATTCAGAAAATGGCTTGACAAATAATTCCCCGTAGTTTCTCAGGTTTACAATTCTCCCATCCATTCCATTTCCCTGTTCAATTTTGCCGCTTCGTTGTTTTCAATTTTTATGCAGTACATCAAATTCGTCTCTTTGCACTGGATTTAAGTTTTAATAATTGTATGATGAAACATGTACTATTTACAATCAGCATTATTGCTTTACTATCAAGTGCAAAAGCACAAACCGTGAAGCTCCTCACAATTGAAGATTGTTATGCCATGGCCAGGCAGCATTACCCCCTGGCAAAAAAAAAGGAGCTTATAAAAAAGAGTGCAGAATACTCCGTTGAAAACGCTGCAACATCATTCCTGCCACAGTTCATTATAAATGGCCAGGCTACTTATCAATCGGATGTAACAGAAGTTCCTATAAAACTTCCGAATGCAACAATTACGTCCATCAGTAAAGATCAGTATAAAATTTATGCTGAAGTAAATCAAACGGTATTCGACGGAGGCATTACCATGTTACAAAAGAAATCGATGCAGGCAGGCGCAGTTATTGAACAACAACAGTTGGAAGTGGAATTATATAAACTGAAAGAACGTATCAACCAATTATACTTTGGAATTCTTTTGATAAATGAACAACTGGCACAAAATGAAATATTGAAAAATGATATTCAATTGGGACTCGATAAAACAAAGGCCGCCATTGCAAATGGAATAGCCCTAAAAACAAATGCTGAAATCTTACAGGCAGAATTATTAAAAAATGATCAACGAAATACTGAACTAAGGTCTACAAGGCTTGCTTATATTGATATGCTGGGTCTGTTCATTAACCAGCCATTGACTGAAAATAGTTCATTTGAAAAGCCTGTTTCAATTCCAGTGGCCAATGAAATAAATAGACCCGAATTAATGGTGTTTGATAATCAGAAAAAACTTATCGGTATTAAAAATAACATAGTCGATGCAAAAAATTTGCCCAGGGTAAGTTTATTCCTGCAGGGTGGCTATGGCAGGCCTGCATTGAATATGCTTAAAAATGATTTCAACGGTTACTATATTGGCGGGTTAAGATTTTCCTGGTCATTATCTGGCTTATATACAACTAAGAAAGAAAAAGCCTTATTGGATCTAGATAAAAGATCAATCGATATCCAAAGAGAAACCTTTTTATTCAATACCAACCTGCAGGTAAAACAGCAAAATGCCGAAATAAATAAACTCAATGAGCTGATTCGATCCGACAATGCAATTATCGAACTCAGAAACCATATAAAAAACACTTCACTTGTCCAGTTGGAGAACGGTGTGATCAATTCAAGTGATTACCTGCGTGAAGTAAATGCTGAAAACCAGGCAAAACAAAATCAGTCATTGCACAACATGCAGTTACTAATGGCTCAATACAATCATCAAACAATTACAGGAAATTAATAAGCGCAAACATCTACATCATGAAAAAAATATTCATATACACACTTGCTGTTCTCAGTGTGGTCTCATGCAGTAATAAAAAAAACAGCTACGATGCATCCGGTACATTTGAAACAACGGAAATAATCGTATCATCTGAAGCCAATGGACTTATTAAAGAGTTTAACATGACTGAAGGAGAAGTCTTAAAAGATGGTCAATATATAGGTTACATTGATTCGCTTCAGCTCAAACTAAAAAAAGACCAATTGGAATCACAGATACATTCTCTCTTGAGCAGGAAGCCGGACATTGCTGCACAAACTTCGGCATACAGCAAGCAACTTGCTGTTAAACAAAGCGCTCTTAATACATTATTACATGAAAAGAAACGCATCGAAAATTTATTAAAAGCCGATGCTGCTACTCCAAAACAATTGGATGACATTAACGGACTCATTGATGCTGCACAAAAAGAACTTTCCCTGATACAAAGCCAGGAAACTGCCCAAACATCGGTACTAACAACACAAACTAATGGACTCACCGGTGATATCGGCCCATTAAAAGTTCAGATCGGCCAGGTAAACGACCAACTTTCAAAATCTGTTATTGTAAATAAAGTGAATGGAACAGTGCTTACCAAGTATGCAGAAGCTAATGAAATGGCAACCATTGGAAAACCGTTGTATAAAATTGCCGACCTCTCAACACTTGTTCTACGTGCCTATTTAACAGGCGATCAGTTGTCATCTGTAAAACTTAATCAGCAGGTTAAAGTACTGATCGATGAAGCGGGCGGTGAATACAAAAAATATACAGGAACAATTGAATGGATCAGCAATAAGGCTGAATTCACACCAAAAACAATCCAGACGAAAGATGAACGGGCCAATCTTGTATATGCAATAAAGATCAGGGTAAAGAATGATGGTTATTTAAAGATCGGCATGTATGCTGATGTAAAACTATAACAGTGAAAGCAGTCGTACTTAATAATATAACTAAAACATACGGCAAAGAAAAAAAGATTGCTGTAGACAATGTTTCCTTTTCGGTAAATAAAGGAGAACTGTTTGGATTGATCGGTCCTGATGGAGCAGGCAAGACAAGCATATTCAGGATTCTTACCACGCTTTTATTAGCTGAGGGCGGAACCGCAATGGTAGATGGTTATGATGTAGTGAAAGATTATAAAAGCATACGTAACAATGTAGGTTACATGCCGGGAAAGTTTTCACTTTACCAGGACCTGAGTGTAGAAGAGAACCTTGATTTTTTTGCTACCGTATTTGGTACCAGTGTTAAAGAAAATTATGAACTGATAAAAGACATTTATATACAGATAGAACCATTTAAAAAACGTAGGGCAGGGAAATTGTCTGGTGGCATGAAACAGAAACTGGCTTTGTGTTGTGCACTGATACATAAACCAACCGTTTTATTCCTGGATGAACCCACAACAGGTGTTGATCCTGTTTCAAGAAAAGAATTCTGGGAAATGCTGAAACGTCTGAAACAGCAGGGGATCACGATCATTGTTTCCACTCCATATATGGATGAGGCCGGTTTATGCGACAGGATTGCATTGATGCAGCAAGGAAAAATTTTGTCGATCGATACCCCGACAAATATTATCGGTGCTTATCCCGGTAATTTATACAGGATCAAATCTGCCAATATGTATGCACTGCTGAAAGATCTTGAAAATTATCAATACACATCAAGTTGTTTCATTTTTGGCGAATACCTGCACCTTTCATTAACCAACAATGAGAAGGAAACAATAACAACACTTATAGAATTCCTGGAGCTCAAAGGGCATAGGGATATTGAAATGGAACCAGTGGTGCCAACCATTGAAGATTGCTTTATCAAATTATTAAAGAACTAAAATGAACGGAGCAGTTATTAAAACAGATAAACTTACAAAGCGTTTTGGTGACTTTATTGCTGCCAATGAAATCAGCTTTGAAGTTAATAGAGGTGAGATATTTGGTTTTCTTGGTGCCAACGGGGCAGGTAAAACAACTGCCATGCGGATGCTTTGCGGACTTTCTATCCCATCTTCCGGTAATGCAACCATTGCAGGTTTTGATATTTACAGGCAGACAGATCAAATAAAAAAGAACATCGGCTATATGAGCCAGAAATTTTCTTTATATGAAGATCTTACAGTATTAGAGAATATTAAATTCTTTGGTGGAATTTATGGGCTAAGTGACAAAGATATCAGATCAAAAAGTGAAGTGCTGATCAGTGAATTAGGAATGAAAACGGAAGCAAAAAAATTAGTGGGTTCATTGCCGTTAGGATGGAAACAAAAATTATCTTTTTCAGTAGCAGTATTACACGAACCCAAAATTGTTTTCCTGGATGAACCCACCGGTGGTGTTGATCCTGTTACAAGAAGACAGTTCTGGGATATGATATATAACGCGGCTGCCAATGGCATCACCATATTTGTCACCACACATTACATGGATGAAGCTGAGTATTGCAGCCGCATTTCCATTATGGTTGACGGAACTATAAAAGCACTGGACACACCCGCCAACCTGAAAAAACAATTTGCTGCCACTACAATGGACGAAGTTTTTTTCGAACTGGCAAGAGGGGCAAAAAGAGGAGAATAACAACAGTTAAACATGAAACAGTTTATAATATTTGTAAAAAAAGAATTTGCCCACGTATTGCGTGACAGGAAAACCCTGTTAATATTATTCGGCTTACCCATTGTACAGATACTCATATTCGGTTTCGCACTCAGCAACGAAGTAAAAAAATCCAGGATCGTAATAGTTGATAATGCGAAAGACTTTGCATCACAGCAGATCATTACAAAAACAGCAGCCAGTAATTATTTTGAATTACAGCAGGCAGTAATGAACAACAGGCAGGTAGAAGATGCATTTAAGGAAGGTAAAATTAAAATGGCCATCGTTTTCCCGGAGAATTTCAATCATGCCCTGTTACACGAAAACAAAGCAATCATACAGGTTATTACAGATGCTTCAGATCCTAATATCGCCAATACCCTGACCAATTATTTTTCTTCCATTGTAAATGATTACCAGGCAGAGTTGAGTAACAATACTCCCAAACCTTACCAGCTAACAACAGAAATAAAAATGCTCTATAATCCCCAATTAAAAGGCGTTCACAATTTTGTTCCTGGAGTAATGGCATTGGTGTTGATGCTTGTTTGTGTAATGATGACCGCTATTTCTATTGTAAAAGAAAAAGAGACCGGCACTATGGAAATATTGCTGGTATCACCTTTCAGGCCGATACTGGTAATATTATCAAAGGCATTTCCTTATCTCGTACTTTCATTGATAAATGTTTCCAGCATTATATTGTTAAGTGTATTTGTACTCGATCTTCCCGTCAACGGCAGTGTGCTGTTATTATTTGCAGAAAGCACTTTGTTCATCATAACATGCTTATCGTTGGGGTTATTGATATCCGTGAGGACACAATCACAGCAGGTTGCTATGCTCATCTCTTTAATGGGTATGTTGCTACCTACCCTGCTGTTCAGCGGGTTCATGTTCCCGATCGAAAACATGCCAGTACCATTACAGGTAATTTCCAATGCAATACCCGCCAAATGGTATTATATCATCGTAAAATCCATCATGATAAAAGGCCTGGGATTTTCATCAGTATGGAAAGAAACATTGATATTATTTGGCATCACTATTTTCTTATTAGTAGTCAGCCTTAAAAATTTTAAAATACGCCTGGCATGAGAACGATCAGATTTTTATTGCAAAAAGAATTCCGGCAGATATTCCGAAACAAAGCCATTATCGCAATCATACTCGTTGTACCAGTCGTGCAATTACTGATACTTCCGTTAGCTGCCAATTTCGAAGTAAAGAATATCAATCTTGCTGTAGTGGACAATGACCATTCAACATTTTCATCAAAACTGGTTTCAAAAATAATATCATCTGGCAATTTCAGGTTAACAGGTGTCAATGCTTCATTCAAAGATGCATTCAAATTAATAGAATCAGACAAGGCCGACCTTATACTTGAAATACCACAAGGCTTTGAGAAGAATTTAATAAAAGAAGATCAGCAGAAATTATTCATTGCAGTCAATGCGATCAATGGTACAAAAGCAAATCTTGGGGGCGCCTATTTAAATACGATCATTAAAAATTTTAATGCAGATATACGTGTACAATTAATGCCACCTGGAAAAATAAACACATCACCTGTAATTGAGATCGCTTCATTGAATTGGTATAATCCATTGATGAATTACAAGATTTTTATGGTACCGGGAATATTGGCCATTCTTGTAACAATGGTAGGTGCTTATCTTTCTGCCCTCAACATTGTAAAAGAAAAAGAGATCGGTACCATCGAACAGATCAATGTTACCCCCATAAAAAAAATTCACTTCATCCTTGGAAAACTGATCCCGTTCTGGATACTCGGACTTGTTGTTTTCTCTCTCGGACTTATTGTGGCAAGGCTTGTTTATGGAATTGTTCCATTGGGAAGTCTTGCGCTGATGTATGGGTTTATCATGGTTTATTTGTTGGCCGTACTCGGACTTGGATTACTGATATCAACTTTCGCCGAAACACAACAACAGGCCATGTTCATTTCATTCTTCTTTATCATGATCTTTATCATGATGGGCGGCCTGTTCACTCCTGTTGAAAGTATGCCTGAGTGGGCCAGGACCATTACAAAATTCAATCCTGTAAGTTATATGATCGATGTAATGCGGATGGTTGTATTAAAAGGAAGTGGGTTCAACGACATCAAATATCATCTCTTCAAGATTATGCTGTTTGCCATTGTTTTAAATGGATGGGCTATTATTAATTATAAGAAGACAAATTAAACTAAAACAGTCGGTACGGCGTAGCCGTCAGACTGTGGAGTAGTGCATTGTCATTCGTCATTGAAAAATAAAAAATGCACCCAACCAGGTGCATTTAATTATTAATTTTTAATTACTCATTATTAGTTACCCTTCCCATATCTCATCTTTTCCATCCAACCAGGCTTTCACCAAAGGGGTGGTTACAGATTTCGGTCTTTCCAGCGGGAAGCCCAGGGCCCTGTCCCAGCAAAGACTTGCTAAAACACCTAAAGCTCTTGAAACACCGAAAAGAACAGTATAAAATTCATATTCAACCATGCCGTAATGAACAAGCAACGCACCGCTATGTGCGTCAACGTTAGGCCATGGATTTTTTATCTTGCCAATTGTTTTTAATACAGGTGGCACTGCGTCATAAATATTCCACACGGTCTGCACCAGCGGATCATCGGGCATGTGTATCTTACCAAATTCCATCTGTGCGGTAAAACGCGGATCAGTCTGCCTTAATACCGCATGTCCGTAACCAGGAACAACTTTGCCTTCACTTAATGTCTTCTTTACGTATTCTTCTATCTGTGCTTTTGTCGGTGTATCAGAACCGATCTCTTCTCTTAATTCATATATCCATTTGATCACTTCCTGGTTTGCCAAACCGTGCAATGGCCCTGCAAGCCCGTTCATTCCTGCGGCCAGGCTTAAATAAGGATCACTCAATGCAGATCCAACCAGATGTGTTGTATGGGCAGATACATTACCACCTTCATGATCGGCATGTATCGTCATATACAAACGCATCAGTTCTTTGAAACCTTCATCTTCATATCCCATCATGTGGGCAAAATTTCCCGCCCAGTCAAGCAAGCCATTTGGCTGAATGTGCTCCCCGTTCTTATACTTACGGCGATAGATATACGCAGCTACCCTTGGCAGCCTTGCTATCAGGTCCATCGTGTCATCAAATACAGCATCCCAGTAATCCTTCTTGTTCATGCCTGCTGCATAACGTTTCGAGAACTGGCTCTCTGTCTGCAACGCCATGATCGCAACAACGAATTGTGTCATAGGGTGTGTTCCTATCGGCAAGGCCTCAATAGTTGTAAATACATGGTTCGGTACATGGCTCCTGCGCTGCCAGGTGCTGCTGAGGTGGTTCACATCATCTTCAGAAGGCAATTCCCCTACAAGCATCAGGTAAAACAATCCTTCAGGTAATGGCTCCGTTCCGTTCTTAACTTTTGGTAGTTTTTCCCTCAATTCGGGAATGGAATAACCTCTGAAACGGATACCATCCTGCGCATCCAGCAATGATGTTTCAGAAACAAGGCCGGTGATACCACGCATGCCCTGGTAGATCTGGCTCAGCGTTACTTCACCGATCTTTTTATCACCATGTTCTTTAAGCAGATCCTTGATCTCCACTGTTACTTTATCAGCTTTTTCTCTAAACCTTTCTTTAATAATACCCATAAAATATTATGTTGTAAGTAAATATTGAATTCATTTTCATAACGGTCGGCACAGCGTTAGCGGTCAGACCGTGAGATACTCTTTTTTTTAATTTAATTATGTATTCAGCAGTATTTCTTTCTTCAGCATCGTTGCGTCGCACACTTGTACTTCAACAAAAATAGCAGCATCAAAACATTGCCTAAAATTACGATGAGTACTTCTGTTAAACAAAAGTTTTAAAAGAAAGTTGGTATTAAAATGCTGCAAACCTGCATTTATTTCGGGGCTTTTTTATACAGGTAAAATGCCAGTATGCCGAAGATCATATTTGGCGTCCACGATGCCAGCCATGGCGTAAAATCACCCTTGGTAGCGAATACCACCGAAAACCGGCTGAACAGTATATAAAGTACGCTGATAACAACCCCAAGGGCAAGATGGGCGCCACTGCCGCCCCTTACTTTCCTGGAGGCCAGCACAGCGCCAATGATGGTCAAAATAAGTACGGAAACAGGAATGGCATCGCGGTTATAGCGTTCAACCTGTAATGTACTCAGCATTTCAGAGCCACGCATTTTCTCCAGTTTGATAAAATTATCCAGGTCAGGCGTTGTCATCTGGTCCTTTAAATAATCATCTTTGCGCAGGTCGATGGGCTTGAAATTATAATGTTCGTATTTCCGTTCTGTTCTTGTAATCGTCTCTGTTATATCGTTAAGCTGCCTTTCCATCACATTACTTAACATCCATCTTTTTGATGCCGTATCCCAGCTAAAATTCAATGCCCGCAGGTTGTAGGTCATTTTATTATTACTGAATTTCTGGATAGAGAAATTGTTCCCCGATTTTAACACAGTATCGTATCCCTTAATGGCAGCATAAGTATTTGCATCAATACGGAAGTACATGTTTTGTTTATAAGTCCCTGAACTGGTTCCCGGAACTCCGGGCCCATCAATGTATTTTTTCTCAAAGTCGCCCCATTTCCTGTTGGCATTTGGAACTACATATTGGTAGCCCGCCCAAAGTAAGGCAGACAGGAATAAACCTCCTACAAAATATGGTAATAGGAACCTTCTGAAACTAACTCCACTACTAAGGATCGCAATGATCTCGGAACGCCCCGCCATTTTTGATGTAAAGAATATTACCGCAATAAATACAAAAAGGGGAAAAAGCATCGCATCAATGCGTGGAATAAACCCAAGGTAATAATCAGTGAATATTTTCGATGCCGGCAAATTAGACCGTACAAAATCATCCGTTTTCTCACTGATGTCTACCACAACTACGATCACCGTTAGTAATAACAGGCAAAAGAAAAAACTCGTCAGGTATTTTCCCAGTATGTACTTGTCAATTTTTTTCATCCGGGCGAAAGTTACAAAGGATGTGTGATATATGATGTAACATGTATGATTTAAGATGTATGATCTATGACTGAGGTTTGCAGGCAACCTCCGAAATCATAGATCATACATCATATATCTTAAATTTTTGTGATTCCCTTAGCAGCAATCCACCCCGTAGTCCATGCATTTTGAAAATTATATCCGCCTGTAACGCCATCAATATCCAGTATTTCCCCTGCGAAAAACAATCCGGGTGCGATCTTGCTTTGCATGGTATTAAAATCAACCTCATCTAAATTTACGCCGCCGGCAGTAACGAACTCTTCTTTAAAAGTAGTTTTTCCTTTTACTGCAAATTCATTTACGCACAATATTTTTATAAGCTTGTTCTGTTCTTTTGCAGGAAGATCTGCCCAACGGATATCTGTAGCTATTCCTGTAACCTGTAAAAAATATTCCCACAAACGTGATGGCAAACCGAAAGGGTTCCTGTTGTATATTTTTTGGGATGCAATGTCGAACCTAAGCAATTGCATTTTATCTCTCAGGCTGATCTCATTATATACGGGCAACCAGTTGACCATGATGTTAAAATCATAATTTTTCAATGCCAGTTCCCTTGCACCCCATGCAGATAATTTCAACACTGCAGGTCCGCTCAATCCCCAATGTGTGATTAATAAAGGCCCATGTTCCTGGAGTTTTGTGCCGGCAATTTTGATGGAAACATTTTCTAAAGAAATTCCCATCAGTTCTGTGATCTTATTTCCGGGAATATTAAAAGTAAAAAGTGAAGGAACAGGGTTTTCAATATGATGCCCGGTATTTTTAATCCAGTCAAATTGTTCATGTTTTGAATAACCGCCGCAGGCAATACACACATAGTCTGCTGAAATATTTTTGTTACTGAATAATATATTCCATCCTGTATCGGTACTGGTTAATTCCTTTACCGTTGCATTCATCAATATCTCAACTTTATATTTATTGGCTTCGTGTAAAAGGCAATCAATAATGGTTTGCGAAGAATTACTTTCAGGGAACATCCTTCCATCAGCTTCTGTTTTCAGTTGAACGCCTCGTTCACTGAACCATGTGATGGTATCGCTGGTAAAAAAATGATGAAATGCTTTCTTTAAGAATGAAGCCCCGCGTGGATATTTTTTTACCATATCAGCCATGCTGTAACAGGCATGTGTAACATTGCAGCGGCCGCCACCACTTACTTTTACCTTGCTTAAAAGTTTGGAGGTCTTTTCAACTAAAATAACTTGCAGTGCAGGGTTAAGCCGGGCAGCATTTACCGCACAAAAAAAACCTGCAGCTCCACCTCCGATTACTACAAGTTTCTTTTTAAACATATGATCACTGTGAATATTAAAACTAAACTACGCTTGCGGATAGCCGCTGATGCTTATCAGCCATGGCTCCACGTCAGATTTTTATTTGCTTTCTCCGCTGCTTCGATCTCAACAAATGATGATAATATATCTGCCTCTCCTTTTGTGATACAAACATCATGTTCAAAATGTGCAGATATTTTATGGTCTTTTGTAAGTATTGTCCAGCCATCATCCAGATGAACCACTTCTTTTACACCAAGGTTTATCATTGGTTCAATGGCAAGTACCATCCCTTCTTTTAATTTAGCGCCTGATCCTTTTTTGCCATAGTTAGGCACCTGCGGGTCTTCGTGCATTTTCCTTCCAAGCCCATGGCCAACCAGGTCCCTCACAACTCCATAGCCATATTTCTTTTCTGTGTATTCCTGGATGGCATTGGAAATATCGCCGATCCTGTTTCCGTGCCTTGCTTTTTCAATACCGGCGTATAATGATTCTTTTGTTACTTTCAGGAGTTGTTTTATTTCATCCGATATTTCACCTATCGCATATGTATAAGCGCTATCACCATGAAAACCATTTTTGTAAAACCCGATATCAAGTGACATAATATCCCCGCCTTTTAATATGTGATTTCCGGGAAATCCATGAACCACCGCTTCATTCATGGAAATACAGGTTGCGAAAGGATAGCCGTTATAATTTTTAAAAGATGGGGAACCCCCATTGTCCATTATAAATTCTTCCACGATATTATTGATCTGCATGGTGGTAATTCCCGGCTTCATGATCTTAACTGCTTCCACATGTGCTTTGCCAACCATCAGGCAGCTTTCACGCATGATCTCGATTTCTTCCTTTGTTTTATATTGTATCATATCTGCTATACCCAATTCGTGTAATTCGTGAAATTGGTTTTTATAATTCGTGATATAAATGTTGCAAAATTAAAACAAACCCCAACGATATGATCGTCGGGGTTATAAAGAGTTGTTATTGTTTTTTAAATTCCATCTGAAGGGAATATTACATTCCTGAAGCTACAGCCTGTCTGCCCTGCAATCTTCCAGATGACATCAAACCATCATACTGGCGCATCAACAGCTGTGTTTCGATCTGTTGTAAGGTATCTAAGATAACACCAACCATGATCAGCAATGAAGTACCTCCAAAGAATGTTGCAAAATTCTGCGACATACCAAATACTAACTGAACAAGACCTGGTAAAATACCTACCATTGCCAACAAAATAGCACCTGGAAAAGTGATCCTGTCCATGATCGTTCCGATATAATCTGCAGTTGGTTGTCCTGGCTTTACACCCGGGATGAAACCATTGTTCCTTTTCAGTTCATCTGCCATCTGCTTTGGATTAAAGATAAGGGCAGTATATAAGAAAGTAAATGCGATCACACAGGTTGAATACACGATCATGTAAACAATGTTGGTGTGGTCTGTAAAATACCTGGCCCATCCTTCTCCTGTAAAACCAGAGAAAACTGTTGGCAGGAATAATATTGCTTGCGCAAAGATGATCGGCATTACACCGGCTGCATTCACTTTTAATGGAAGGAAATTGCGTGCACCACCTACCTGGCGGTTACCAACGATTTGCTTTGCATAGTTCACAGGTACTTTTCTTGTTCCCTGAACCAGCAGGATAAGGCCCATGATAATACCAACAAGGAATACAACTTCAACAAGCATCAGCAATAAACCGCCTGCACCTCTTTGTGCGATACGTGCAGCCCACTCTTGTCCGAATGCCTGTGGAAAACGTGCAAGGATACCGATCATGATGATCAGGGATGTACCATTACCCAATCCTTTATCAGTAATTTTTTCACCCAGCCACATTACGAATAATGTACCAACGGTTAAAATAACTACGGTTGATATTACGAAAAAACCACTATATGCAGGGATCAAAGCTTCGGCATTTGCCTGGCTTTTAAGATAGCCAATGTATGCAGCAGCCTGGAAAGCAGTAACAACCACAGTCAGGTAACGTGTCCATTGGTTTATTTTTTTCCTTCCGCTTTCTCCTTCTTTCTGAACTTTTGCCATTTGAGGAACCAGGATGGTCATCAATTGCATGAAGATAGACGCAGAAATGTATGGCATGATACCCAATGCAAAGATGGAAGCTTTCGAGAAAGCCCCTCCAACGAAAGCATCCAGTAAACCAAGCATACCAGTTTTGGTACTGTTGTGCAGGTTTGCCAGTTTGTTAGGATCGATACCCGGCAGTACTATATAAGATCCAAGCCTGTAAACGAACAGCAATAATAAGGTAAATACGATCTTATTACGCAGTTCTTCAATGCTCCAGATATTTTTCAGTGTTGTTATGAATTTCTTCACAGAATTTAATCGATTTAAATGTGTGCGCTAAAAAAGTAAAAAACGCATATTGAATATGCGTCGGCAAATATCGGTTTTTTATTTAACTATTTCGATAGTTCCACCGGCAGCTTCGATAGCAGCTTTTGCCTTCGCACTTGCCGCATTTACTTTGAAAGTAAATTTGCCTTTCAACTCGCCATTAGCAAGGATCTTGATATTATCGGTCTGACTGATCAGGCTGTTAATATATAAGTTCTGGTGATTGAATTCTGTAATACCATATTTTTCAGCGTAATGATCTACCTGGCCTAAGTTAATTACTTTGTATTCAATACGGTTGATATTGGTGAAACCACGTTTTGGAACACGGCGCTGAATTGGCATCTGGCCACCTTCGTGTGCTTTCTTGCTCTTATAACCTGCACGGCTCTGTCCACCTTTATTACCTTTTGTAGATGTACCACCTTTACCGCTTGCCTCACCACGTCCGATGCGTTTTTCTTTGTGCGTTGCGCCTTTTGCAGGCTTGAGTGTGTGTAAATTCATTTTGTTGATTTTAGACTTACGGGGTATCACCCCTCGCGTTAAATATTAAATATTGAATGTAAAATGTAAAACTTTTGAAGTGAAAATACTTTTACATTCAAAATTTTTAATTTATTATTTTACAT
>Ga0209023_10005366_pt1 | contig 14052 bp, 13 predicted proteins | sample LakOneMetagenome_FD_187468 | JGI IMG/M metagenome (GOLD analysis project Ga0209023, IMG submission 187468) | Freshwater and sediment microbial communities from Lake Erie, Canada (SPAdes) (version 2) | ecosystem: Environmental > Aquatic > Freshwater > Lentic | place: Lake Erie, Canada...
ATATTGCGACCACCCAGATCTACACGCACGTCGATGCCGCGCGGCTGGTGGCGCTGGTCAATGCCCGGCACCCTCTTGCCGTAAGGGCAATCAAGGACTAGCGCGGCACGATGATTTCCTACCTAGAGTTCGAAAAGCCGGTCGCGGCGCTCGAAGCGCGAATTGCCGAGCTTAAGCAGACCGCCAGCCAGGGCGATGTTGACCTCGCCGCAGAGATCCGCCGGCTTGAGATGAAGAGCGCGGACCTGCTTGCCAGCACCTATGCCGCGCTGACCCCCTGGCAGAAGACTCAGGTCGCCCGCCACCCGATGCGCCCGCATTTCTGCGACTATGTCGGCGCCATGTTCACCGATTTCATGCCCTTGGGCGGGGACCGTTATTTCGGCGACGACCAGGCGATCATCGGGGGTTTCGCCAGGCTGGATGGCCGCCGGGTGATGCTGATCGGGCACGAAAAGGGCAACGACACCCAAAGCCGCATTCGCCACAATTTTGGCATGGGCAAGCCCGAGGGCTATCGCAAGGCGATCCGCTTGATGGAGATGGCCGGGCGCTTTGGCCTGCCGGTGGTGACGCTGGTCGATACTTCGGGCGCGTTTCCGGGGGTTGAGGCCGAAGAGCGCGGCCAGGCCGAAGCGATAGCGCGTTCGACCGAGGCGTGCCTGGCCTTGCCGGTGCCGATGGTTGCGGTGATCGTGGGTGAGGGCGGATCAGGCGGCGCAGTAGCTCTGGCCAGCGCCGAACGGGTGCTCATGCTGGAGCATGCGGTCTATTCAGTTATCAGCCCCGAAGCCGGCGCCTCGATCCTGTTCCGCACCCCGGAAAAGGCAGCGGAGATGGCTGAGGCGATGAAGGTTACGGCACAGGACTGCCAGGCGTTGGGTGTAATCGACCGGATCGTCAAGGAACCAGTCGGGGGCGCCCACCGCGAGCCCGAACTGATGGCCAAGGCGCTGTCTGCCGCGATTGCAGAGGAACTTGACGCGCTTGGCAAACTTCCGTCCGAAAAGCTGCGCGCCAAGCGCGAAGAACGTTTCCTCAGGATCGGCGAGGGCTGACTCGTTTCACAGTTGCGATTACGGGGCTTTTCAAGCGGTTGATCTGGGCTTAGCCTCGGATGGTTAACTCCATCATGAGGAGCTCCCCGATGAAATTAGGTCGCATTTCGAAGTATACGCTTGGCACCGCGCTGGTGCTGGTCGCGGTTCCGCAAACAAACCTTTGGGCCCAGGCGGTTCAGGTTGTCCAATCGATCAGCCAGAAAGACAAGGACGAAGGAGCCAAGTACCACCCACAGCTGACCGCCGAATTCGGCGGGGCAATGTCGGGGCCGCAGGCAGATTATGTCGGCGGGATCGGCAAGAAGATTGCGGTACAGTCGGGGCTGTCCAACAGTACCAAAGATTTCACCGTCACATTGCTCAACAGCTCGGTAAACAATGCTTTCGCGATCCCTGGCGGCTACGTCTACACCACCCGCCAGCTGGTCGCGCTGATGAACAACGAAGCAGAGCTGGCCGGGGTCTTGGGCCACGAAGTCGGTCACGTTGCCGCGCGGCACAGCGCCAAACGGCAAAGCGCGGCGACCAAGAACACGATCATTGGCGTTGGCGGGGCGTTGCTTGCAGGAGTACTGCTGGGCAAGAACAGCCAGGTTGGCCAACTCCTGCAGAAAGGTCTCCTTCAACTCCCGTCCGTTTTGACCCTCAAGTATTCGCGCGGCCAAGAGAACGAGGCCGATGCGCTGGGGGTCCAGTACCTCAGGAAAGCCGGTTACGATCCGCGCGCCATGTCGACCGTGTTGCAAAGCCTGGCCAATCAGAATGCGCTCGATGCGCGGATGATGGGGACCAGCGATCAGGTGCCGGTATGGGCATCGAGCCACCCCGATCCGGCGGCGCGGGTGCGCACGACCGAGGGACTGGCCGGAGCGGGCGCCAGTGGGATTACCAATCGCGACCTGTTCCTGACCAAGATCAGCGGCATGGTCTATGGCGACTCGGCCGAACAAGGCTTTGTCGAAGGCCGCAAGTTCTCCCATCCGCTCTACAAAATGAGCTTCGAGGCACCGGCCGGGTTCTATATGGTCAACGGTACCCAGGCGGTGGCGATCGGCGGACAGGGCGGCAAGGGGCAGTTTACCCAGGCGCAGTTTACTGGCGATCTTGATGCTTACGTCCGCAATGTGTTCAACACTTTCGGCCAGGCAAACCAGGCCCAGCTTACCCCGTCGGGCATCCAGCGCACCACGGTGAACGGGATTTCGGCGGCCTATGGGGTGGCCCGAGTCGCCTCAAACGGAGGGCAAGTCGATGTTACGGTCTATGCCTATCAGTGGGACGCCAATACCGCCTATCACTTCCTGACGATCACTCCGGCCGCTGCGAACCCGTTCCAGCCGATGTTCGCTTCGATGAAGCGGCTGAGCGTGACCGAGGCCGCGGCGCTCAAGCCGCGCAAGCTGCTGGTGGTGACTGTCAAGAAAGGTGACACGGCCCAATCGCTGGCATCGCGCATGGCCTACACCGATGCGCCGCTCGACCGGTTCCGGGTGCTGAACGGGTTATCCGCGTCCACGACCACATTGACCGTGGGGCAGAAGGTCAAGATCGTAACGTATTAGGATGGCTTCATTTGCGCTGAAGCAGCCTACGCATAACGCCGCACAAACGAAAGGGGCGGCAGGTTTCCCTGCCGCCCCTCGCTATTCAGCCAAGTTGGCTTATGCTTACGACGCCGAGCTGTTGGCGGTCTGCATGGCCGACGAGGTGGTGTTGAAGGTGGTCTGCAGTTCGTTGCCCAGGCCCTGCATCGCAGTGATGGCGGCAACGGCAATCAGAGCAGCGATCAGGCCATATTCGATGGCAGTCGCACCAGCTTCGTCACGGAACAGCTTGTTGATGAACTTCATGGTCAGTCTCCTATAGGCAGTCAAATTACCCGGCTCTTTCCCTGTCACCCGGATTGAGCAATCACCGGACTAAGGGCAAAGTCTTGCGAAATGTTTAACCCGCGGTCGCTCCCGAGATCGCGTCGTGGGCCTTGCTGGAAATGGTATTCCAGGTGAGCTGGCTTTCGCCGGCGAAGTTCTGCAACGCTGTCATCATCGCCAGGATTATGAGCGAACAGATCAGCCCCATTTCGATGGCGGATGTGCCCCGCTGGTCGCGAAGCAGTTTTTTCACGAATGAATTCATCGTTCCCGTCTCCGCAAAATGGGTGCAGATGAACGTGACTTAAGGTGGTCATCCCTAAGATTTGGTTTAAGGATCGGACCGCTTTGAAAAAAATTCCGACAATGACCCATGTGGTGGCCGCGGCGCTGATTACCGATCAGGGGCGGGTGCTGATGCAGCGCCGGACTGCGGGGCGGCAGCATGCGGGGCTATGGGAATTTCCCGGAGGCAAGGTCGAATCGGGAGAAACCCGCGAGCTGGCGCTGCTGCGCGAGATCAGGGAAGAGCTGGCACTGACGCTTGAACAGAGAGGATTGAACCTGCTGGCGAGCGCCGAAGATCCCGCTGCGGGCATTGCCATCTGGCTTTACACTTGCCGTGAATGGCAAGGCGAAGCCGCTTGCCTCGATGCCGAAGAGCTCGGCTGGTTCGCAGCTGGCGAGCTGGAAATGCTGGCCATGCCCCCGCTCGACGTGCCGCTGGCGCAGGCGGTGAAGCAACTGCTCGAAGAGGCAAAATAGCCGCTTGCCAAGCCGGATTGTCGCCCCTATGTGCGCCACTCCAATGCGCGCCCGTAGCTCAGCTGGATAGAGCATCAGACTACGAATCTGAGGGTCGGACGTTCGAATCGTTCCGGGCGCGCCATTACAAAACGGCTCTCCGCAAGGAGGGCCTTTTTTGTAATTTCGGGTCATGGACCGGGGCGAACCTTCGGAGTCGAAGCGAAGCGGAGACGACCGAGCCCGCAGGGCGAGGGCAATTGTTCCGGGAGCGCCACTAGACCAAAGGCCATCCGCAAGGGTGGCCTTTGGCCTAATGGCTAGACTGGCACCGCGATCTGCTTGCCGCCGAACACGGCCTGCCAGCTTTCGATTTCGCCGACCACCACATCGTCCGCAGCGTGAACCAGTTCGGCCACTTCGCCATAGTTCAGTGCGCCGGGTGCCGCCTTGGCCAGCAGGTCGATCCGGCGCGAAATGGCGTCGAGCTTTTCGGCGGTGACTTCGGAGATTTCGCCGAAGCGCTCAAAATCGCCAAAATAACGGATTCCGGCGATGCCGGCGCCAAAGGTCGGGAACATTACGCCCAGCACCGTGAAGTACTTCGATATTCCTTCGACCAGACTGGCGCTGACCACATGGAGCGCCTCTAGCCCGCGCAGCGCCAGGTACAGCGCCACAGCGACCACGGCGAACTGAAACAGCCGCCCGGACAGCGTGTCGAGCCGGTGGTGGACAGTGGCAAGCCGGTGCGCCTTGGCAAAGTGGTAATCGCGCTGGCTGCGGACATGGTCGTGGAGGGGGCCGGTCAGCATCCCGCGCAGATAGTCCTGGCCGATCGCCATCCGCGGCAGGCCGACACTGCGCAGCGCCTGGCGGGCATAGAATTCCGGCCAGCTGGCATCAGCCCCGTGTGGCCAGCGCCCGGCGGGCCGCGCCGCGCCCAGGATCAGCAGCAGCGGGGCGTGGCGCAGGTATTCGGCAACGCGGCGGGTTTCGAACCAGCGGGTGTGCAGGTTGCGGCGTTGGCCGACATAAGTGATGGCCAGGATCCCGCACAGCAACAGCAGCTCGGCCAGCGCGAAAAACCATTTCTGATCGAGCCCGACGAACGGCAGATAGGAAACGCCGCCGACAATCGACAGGCTGGACAGTACGAAGTTGACGGTCATCCCGCCGCGATAGGCATCGGACAAGCGCGCCGAAATACCATCGGCCCAGGCGAAGCGCTTGAGCACGCCTTCGGCCACGGCATCAACGTGGGCTACATCGGAGCCTGGTAGGCCGCGCGCCTCGGTTAGCAGCGGCTTGCCAGTGCCCTCGGCGATCGCATCGGGCCGCTCATAATGCTGGGTTAAAGAGCGCAAGCCCTGGCCCCCGAACAGCGCCTCGACCCGGCGATAGGCGTGGGCCAAGGGGTTGCTGCGAGGCCGCCAGATTTCCCCCTCAAGCGCGGCAAAGCCGGGCAGGTCGACATCGCTGCCGGGATCGAGCGCACCATGAACAAGCGCCGTCAGTGCGGCTTCTCGTCCGGCTGGATCGTGCGGCAAATGGATCGTGGCCAGTGCTTCGGGAGTGGACAGCAACCGCCAATCCTCAGGCCTGGCCGAGTCGATCCAGACCACCGGTGCGCCAAGTTCCAGCGCGGCGGCGATGGTATTTCCGGTGCCGCCGACATGCGCGGTGGTCACGCCATCCCAGACCCCGATCACCAGATCGGACTGTTCGATCAGCACCCGGCCGGCCAGTGCGACCCGGCGCGAGCATTCGGCTGCGAACAGCGCCGCCGCCGCCGGATCGGCCGGATTGTCGAGCTTGGCCAGAAACAGCTCCGCAATCAGATCGTCGGCATCGGCCAGCGCGAACAGCCGGGCCCGGTCAGACAGCGCCCGGATCGCGGCGGCGTGATCCTGGGTTGCCGGATCAAAGGCGTCATCGCCTGTCAGCAAGCGGCGCGCATCGGCCGGATCGTCGGTCAGCGAATTGATCGTCCGGTTGAGCCGGCGCCCGAATGGCAGCGGGGCAACCAGTTCAAAGCCGCGCTCCAACCCCATCACCGAAGCCATCCGATCGGTCCCGTCGGCCAACAGGGTGTGGAGCCGGGTTGGCGCAAATCCGCCCAGCGATGCCGCGCTGGGCGCGCTGGCCACGGCCCGGTCGATCAGATCAAACACCTCGGTCATCACGGCCGCGATGCGGGCTTCACTTTCGGCGAAATGGCGGTGCCCGGCGCGGTGGCCGGTTACGCCGAGCGACAGCCTGACAGGTGGCGGGGGCGGTGTGGGGACTTCAGGATCGCTCATTCGGATCAGGGTTGTGCCGCAAGGGCGCGCGGGCGGCAAGCTAAGGTTGCGTTGACCCGCATTGGGCCAGGCGGGCGGCGCAAAGCCAATCCGGCATCGCATGAAACGTCGCCAGCGGCCAGGCCAGCACGCCAAATGCCACGACCGTTCCCGCGAGCGCCAGCGCCGGGCGCCAGGTCAGGCCGTGGCGTTTCCATTCGAGCGCGGCCATGGCGTGCCCGAGCAGCAGCGGGATGAAATAGTGGTAACTGTAAAGCACCCGCTGGCCATCCAGCCACTGCAGCGCGGCCATGTTCGCCAGCCAGGCGGTCAGCAACATCGCGCGTACCGGGTCTTGCCGCAGCCGTCCCGGCAAAAGGCAGGTCAGCACACCCAGCAGCGAGACCAGCCAGGCGGCCAGATTGGGCACCAGCCCGATGGAAAGAAGGCTGCCGCTGGTGCGGTCGGCGCGATAGAGGATCATGCCCTGGCCCAGCAGCCACTGCCACGGGTGTGATCCGTTGGCATCGCTGGGCGGGGTGATCGCCAGATCGTTGGCCATGAAGCGCTGGATGCTGGTCGCGGCATCGAGCGCGTCGTCCCAGTTCCACTCACCGATCTCATAGACATGGATGCGTTCTGGTGGTTCGAACGCCTGATCCTGACGCCCGGCTGAGGTGGTCGGGTCCGGCGGAAGCCTTGAAATGTCCATCCATGCAGTCATCACCAGCGTACCGGCCAGCAGCGCACCAAGCGTTCCGGCAAGGCACCGTGCGGCCACCTTACGCCAATCGCGATCACGCAGCAGCGGCCACAGCAAGACCGGGACTATAACCCCCAGCATCAGCGCATTGGCCCGCACCAAGGCAGCCAGCGCAACAAACAGGCCAAACAGGGCATAGGCGGCCAGATCCTGCCTCCGCACCGCGCTGACCGCTGCAAGCAATGCCGCGAGCACGAAGCTGAGCTGGAAAGGATCGAGCTGGGCGCTGCGGAACTGCACCAGCAGGGCCGAATCCGCCAGCACCAGCAGTGAGAGCAGCAGCGCGGCCGGGGCGCTGCCGGTCAGTTGCAGCATCAAAGCGGCAAACAGGACCGCCGCCAAAGTGCCGAACAGTGCCGGGGCTAGCCGGGGTCCCGAATAGTCGAAGCCGGCCGGCATCGCTTCGGCGGCGATCTTTTTGTCGGCACCAATCCTGTGCCAATCCGCCCTGGTGTTGCGCCCGCTCGCCATGTCACCTGCGGCGATCAGCATTGTGCCCAGCGGGGGATGCGTCGAATACTGCGTGATACCCTGATGATAGCGGGCAGTGGTAGTCAGGTAATAGGCTTCGTCCCAGACCGGCGCTGACGGTTTGCCCAACCGGTCCAGATAAAGCCAGCCGGCCAGGGCTGCGACCAATGTCAGCAACAGCACGGCGTGGCGGAAGGGCGTGACGGCTTGCTCGTTCATCGCATGCGGGCATGTCACAAGGCCAGGCGAAGGAAAAGCGCAGTCGGTGCGTGACGCGGCAGGCTTCGGTGGATATTGTCGCTGCGATGGAGCCAGGCCCGACCGATCAATCGACCTCCCCTTCGGTCTGGCGCTTTGCCCGGGCGAGCCGCGCGCATGTGGTGATCGACGCGGCGGCCTATTTCACCTTGATGCAGCAAGCGATGGAGCTGGCGCGTCAACGGATCCACTTGATCGGTTGGGATTTCGACACAAGGGTGCGGCTGGGGCCAGGGCGGCGGTTCTGGAATGTACCGCACAAAGGCATTAACCCGGCGCGGCTGGGGCCGTTCGTGATCTGGCTGTGCGATCGCAACCGAGCGCTTCAGGTCCGGGTGCTGAAATGGAACTTCGGCGCGCTCAAGTTTTTGCTGCGCGGAACGATGATCCTCGACCTGATCCGCTGGCTGCTGCATCCTTCGATCGATTTCAAATTCGATGCCGCACATCCGGTGGGGTGCAGCCATCATCAGAAGGTGGTGGTGATCGACGATCAGTTCGCGGTTTGCGGCGGGATCGACATGACCTCTGACCGGTGGGACACGCCCGAACACATCGAAGACGATCCGCGCCGCCGCAAGCCCTATGGAACCAAGCTTTATGGCCCCTGGCACGACCTGACCATGATGGTTGAGGGCGATGCGGCACGCGCATTGGGCGATCTGGGGCGCGAACGCTGGCTCCAGGCGGGCGGTGAGCCGCTGCTGCCTTGCGCACCGCAGGCAGAAAGCGCTTGGCCGCGTGGGCTCAAGGCCGAATTCCGCGATGTCGAAGTGGGGATCGCGCGCACACGCTCAGCCTGGAACGGTCTGCCCGAGGTCCGTGAGATCGAGGCACTGTTCATCGAGCATATCCTGCGTGCCCGGCACTTCATCTATGCCGAGAGCCAGTACTTCGCGAGTCGCGCTGTGGCTGAGGCCCTGGCCCGTCGCCTCGCGCAGCCCGATCCGCCCGAAGTGGTACTGATCAATCCTGAAAGCGCGGAGGGTTGGCTTGAACAAACGGCAATGGACGGGGCGCGGGTCCAGTTGAGCCATGCCATCGCCGAAAACGATTCACAGCAATGTTTCCGCATCTATATTCCTTACAATGCCGCCGGGACCCCGATCTACATCCATTCCAAGGTGATGATCGTCGATGACGAAGTCGTGCGGATCGGCTCGGCCAATATGAACAACCGTTCGATGGGGCTCGACAGCGAATGCGATCTGTTCATCGATGCCGCGCGGCCCGGCAATGATCATGCCGCTCCGGCGATCAGGCACCTGCGAATCGCGCTGCTGGCCGAGCACACCGGGCTTCTGCGCGAAGAAGTGGAAGCCCGGCTGGCCCGCAATCCCTCGATGATCGACCTGATCGAAAATGCGCCCAGGAAGGGCAAATATGTCGCGCCTTTTGTCTTGCGTCCGCTGACGGATGCAGAGAAAGCGGTAGCCGACAACGCGCTGCTCGATCCCGAGCGGCCGGAGGACCTGTTTGAGCCGTTCAGCAAACGGCACGGACTGTTCCGCCGGGGTGGCTTCCTGCGCGGCCCGCTTGAATGGAGAAAACGATGAGCTGCGAATCCGATTGCGGTGACGGGGGAGCGATGGCCAAACTGCCCGTGCCCGAAGACGTGCAGGAAGCGATCCGCACGCTGATCCGCTGGTCGGGCGACGATCCATCCCGTGAAGGTCTGCTCGATACCCCGGCGCGGGTGGCGCGGGCCTGGAAGGAATATTGTCAGGGCAATGAGGAAGATCCCGCCCACCACCTTGCGCGCCAGTTCGAGGAAGTGGGCGGCTATAATGAACTGGTCCTGCTGAGAGACATTCCGTTCCAGTCACACTGCGAACACCACATGGCCCCAATTACCGGCAAGGCCGCGATCGCCTATATGCCGCGCGACAAAGTGGTCGGGATTTCGAAGCTGGCCCGGGTACTGCACGGCTTTGCCCAGCGGCTGCAGATCCAGGAGCGGCTGACCGCAGAAGTGGCGCAGTGCATCTGGGAAAACCTCAATCCGCACGGCGTGGCGGTGGTGATTGAGGCCCAGCACGGCTGCATGACTGGCCGCGGGGTCAGGACTCCCGGCGTCAGCATGGTCACCAGCCGCCTGCTTGGCTGCTTCCTCGAAGATTCTCGCAGCCGCAAGGAAGTGCTGAGCTTGATGGGGTATTGATAGTGGCTGCTTTCAAGCCGGTCATGACAGTTGAGGAATTGGAAGCGTTCTTCGCGAAGGCTTTTCCCCAAGGCGGCAGCCAGACCAGGACGATCAAGCTGGAGCCGGGGCGGGCACGGGTAGTATTCGATCCGGCGGAACGAAACTTGCGACCGGGCAACCTGGTCTCTGGCCCGACCCAGATGGGCCTGGCCGATCATGCCGCCTATGCCGTGATCCTAGCGCATATCGGCCCGGTGGCGATGGCGGTGACCAGCAATCTCAACTTCAGCTTCCTGCGCGGGGTGCAGATGCGGCAGGTCGTGGCCGATGCCCGGCTGCTCAAGCTGGGGCGGCGGCTGGCGACGGTTGACGTGGTGCTGTGGCAGGATGACGAGACGAACATTGTTGCGCAATCGACCGTGACTTACGCGATTCCGGGTTGAGCCTCGGCGACGAATCAAAAACCCCTCCCGGTTGGGGAGGGGTTTGTTTGATGCGAAGCGCTGGTTTCACAGATTTTCGAGCACATACTCCGCACTCGACACCTTGAATTCGCCCGGCGCTTCAACGTGGAGCTGTTCGACAGTGCCGTCGTTCACCACCATCGCGAAACGCTGGCCGCGCTTGCCGAGGCCAAAGGCGCTGCCGTCCATGGTCAGCCCCAGCGCATCGGCGAAGTCGCCGTTGCCGTCAGCCAGCATGGTGACGTCGGCGCTGCCGCCGCTCTTGCCCCAGGCACCCATCACGAACGGATCGTTGACCGCGGTGCAGGCAATTTCGTCGATTCCCTTGGCTTTCAGTTCGCCAGCCTTCTCAACGAAACCAGGCAGGTGCTTGGCCGAACAGGTCGGGGTGAAGGCACCCGGAACCGAGAACAGCGCGACTCGCTTGCCGGCGAAATAATCGGCGCTCTGGACGGCTTCGGGGCCGGCCTCGGTGGCCTTGACCAGCTTTACGTCGGGCAGCTTGTCGCCAACAGCGATTGTCATGAAAGTTCTCCTTGGGACGATTGTTGCGATTTCCTCGCAATATATAGGCACTGATCGCCGCTCCGCAACGGGCGAGAATATGGTTAAGTTCGCTTTACTGCCCCGCTTTAAGATTGGGTAAACCCCCGGGCCGAAGATGCTCTCGCGGGCAGGGGCCCGCCGGGAGACTGCACATGAAAATCAAAGGGGTCGCGGCAGGCCTTGCCGCATTGGGAATGCTGGTTTCGTTTCCGGCTGCTGCCGACGGTGTCGGCTCGGCGGAAAAACTGCGCAAGCTGGATATCATGCTGATGGTGACCGGGCTGCGCTGCCGCAAGACGGCGGACAATTTCCAGCCTGAATACGGTCGGTTCACCACCAACCACATCGGCGAGCTCAACGCCGCGGCGCAGGCGCTCAAGGCTGACTACACCCGCCAGTACGGGCCGGCCGGTGCCAATCGTGCGCTCGACAGGCTGAGCGTGCAGATGGCCAACCAGTACGGCCAGGGCCACCCCTGGCTCAACTGCGGGCAGCTCAAGCAAGTGACCGGCGCACTGGCCCAGATGCACGGTGCAGCGCCGCTCTATGAGGCGGCAGACGACCTGCTGCAGGACGGTTCACGCAGCCTCGCCTGGGTGCGCTGACGAAGGGAACGCGGGTGGGGCGACCGGCGGTTGCATCGCGGTCGCCTCCTCCGCCCGCCGGGGTGATATAAAGATATCGTTATATTTGCTTCCGGCGAGGCAAACGGCTAAGGGCGGCGTCATTCGTGGCGCCGCCTTTTGCTTGTGGCGGGCGCCCCAGCCATTTGACAGGAGTTACCCCGTGGCCACCATCGACGCCGCTCAGGACTATGTGATTGCCGACCTCAGCCTTGCCGAATACGGCCGCGCAGAAATCCGGATCGCCGAAACCGAAATGCCCGGCCTGATGGCACTGCGCGAGGAATTCGGCGCTTCGCAGCCCTTGAAGGGCGCGCGGATCACCGGGTCCTTGCACATGACAATCCAGACCGCAGTGCTGATTGAGACGCTGACCGCGCTGGGCGCCGAAGTACGCTGGGCGACCTGCAACATCTATTCCACCCAGGACCACGCCGCTGCCGCAATCGCCGCTGCCGGGATCCCGGTCTTCGCAATCAAGGGTGAAAGCTTGGCCGATTACTGGGACTATGTCGGCTCGATCTTCGATTGGGACGATGGCACGGGCCGCACCGCCAACATGATCCTCGACGATGGCGGCGATGCCACCATGTTCGCGCTGTGGGGCGCGCGGGTTGAGGCCGGCGAGCCGCTGTTCGAACCCGGCAATGCCGAAGAAATCGAATTCGTCCGCGCACTCAACGCCTTCATGAAGCGCAAGCCCGGCTATCTCACCATGTCGGTTGCGCACATCAAGGGCGTGTCGGAAGAAACCACCACCGGGGTCCACCGGCTCTACCAGATCGCCAAGGACGGCAAGCTGCCGTTCCCCGCGATCAACGTGAATGACAGCGTCACCAAGTCGAAGTTCGACAACCTCTATGGCTGCAAGGAATCGCTGGTCGATGCGATCCGCCGCGCGACCGACGTGATGCTGGCCGGCAAGGTCGCTTGCGTTGCCGGCTTCGGCGATGTCGGCAAGGGCTCGGCAGCCTCGCTGCGCCAGGGCGGCGCGCGCGTCATGGTCACCGAAATCGATCCGATCTGCGCGCTGCAGGCGGCGATGGAAGGCTATGAAGTCGTCACCATGGAAGAGGCCGTGAAGCGCTGTGACATCTTCGTCACCGCCACCGGCAACGAAGACGTGATCACCGCCGAGCACATGAAGGCGATGAAGCCGATGAGCATCGTCTGCAACATCGGCCACTTCGACAGCGAGATCCAGATCGCCGCGCTCGACAACTACAAGTGGACCGAAGTGAAGCCGGGCACCGACCTGGTCGAGTTCCCCGACGGCAAGCAGATCATCATCCTGGCCAAGGGCCGCCTGGTCAACCTGGGCTGCGCCACCGGCCACCCCAGCTTCGTGATGAGCGCCAGCTTCACCAACCAGACGCTGGCCCAGATCGAACTGTTCACCAAGAACAACGAATACGAAAACCGCGTCTACGTGCTGCCCAAGCACCTCGACGAAAAGGTCGCCGCGCTGCACCTGGAAAAGCTGGGTGTGAAGCTGACCACGCTGTCGAAAAAGCAGGCAGACTATATCGGCGTGCCCAGCGCTGGTCCGTTCAAGCCGGATCACTACCGGTATTGAGGCCTATCTCCTTCCCCCTTGATGGGGGAGCCGAAGGCGGCCGTAGGCCAACGACGCGGAGACTTGGCTGCTTGCTGCCTAGTCGCAGCTGGATTGGGGTGTGGGTTCCGCCAAGCATATCGCTTGGCCGCGAGATCACCCCCACCCAACCTTTGCTAGGCCCCTGCGGGGCCAAGCTGCGGTATCCCTCCCCCATCAAGGGGGAGGAAGCGGATGCGCCACTTGCCTTCGCGCGCTCCCCCGCATAGCTGTCGGCCATGAACCTCACCCCGACCGCATTGGTGATCCTGGGGCTGCTGCTGGCGGCCTGGACGCTTGCGGCCTTGTGGGCTGTCGCCAGCGCGCGGGGGCGGGAGCGGAAGGCCGAGGCAGGCTTGCGCCATGCCAAGCGGCTGGCGCGGATGGTCGATGAAAGCCCGGCCTTGCCCTTGCTGGTGCGGGTCGATGGCAAGATCGAGGCACCGCAGCGGCTGGCCAACTGGCTGGGACTCGATGGCGTCCCGCAGTTCCTGACCGAGCTTGACGGCGGGCGGATCGATGGCGGCGGAGGCGGGCTTACCAAAGAGCAGCTTGATGAGCTGACCGAGGCGGTGCGCCGCACCCAGCGCACCGCTGCGCCATTCCGGATGGTGGTTACCCCGCGCGGCTCGAAACGCAGCCTGGCCCTGCGCGGGCACCTGGCCGATCCGGCAGTCTCGCCGGGCGGGGCAGCCCTGGTCTGGGTGTTCGACTTTTCCGACAGCGAGAGCGAACTGGTCCAGCTGCGCGACGATGCCGCCCGCGCCCGCAGCGATTTTGCGGCGCTAGTGGGCCTGATCGAAGCCGCACCGATGCCGATGTGGTTCCGCGGGGGCGACGGGGCGCTGCAGCTGGTAAACCAGGCCTATGTCCGCGCGGTCGCCGGGCAGGACGCGCGGCAAGTGGTGGCCGACGGGGTCGAGCTGGTCGAAAGCGTCGATGGCCTGACCGCCAGGCAGATCGCCTTGCAGGCCGCAAGCAAACAGCTGCCGATCGAGCGAATGGTTTCGGCCACGATCGACGGCCAGCGACGCGCGCTGCGCGTCTCGGATCTTCCGCTGGGGCAGGAAGGCGTGGCTGGCTACGCGGTCGATGTCGAGGAAATGGAAGAGCTGGGGCGCGAGCTCAAGGCCTTCCGCGATGCCCAGCGCGCCACGCTGGCGCAGCTTTCGGCCGGGGTCGCGCAGTTCGATGCCAAGCGGCAGATGGTCTTCGCCAACCCGCCGTTCCAG
>Ga0209023_10005367_pt1 | contig 14051 bp, 10 predicted proteins | sample LakOneMetagenome_FD_187468 | JGI IMG/M metagenome (GOLD analysis project Ga0209023, IMG submission 187468) | Freshwater and sediment microbial communities from Lake Erie, Canada (SPAdes) (version 2) | ecosystem: Environmental > Aquatic > Freshwater > Lentic | place: Lake Erie, Canada...
CGCCGCTGCGGTCGCGGGTCACGACGGTGGTGCGCACCTCGCCGCCGCGCTTCACGAACGCGTGGTCGTGGCCGGCGCCAATTATGCCAAGCACCTCGCGGCGGACTTCGGATTGAAGTCGCCGCAACAGCCGATCGCCTTCCTGAAAGCCTACGGCGCGCTGATCGGTGCGAACGACCCGATCCGCTACCCCCCGCTGACCTCGGAGCTGGACCACGAGGTCGAGCTGGTGGTGGTGATCGGCGACGCGCCGGTCGACCCCGAGAATCCGCTCGCCAGCGTGCTGGGTTACACGGTCGGCAACGACGTATCGGCGCGCGACCTGCAGCGCAGCGGCCCGGTCGGCATCGGCATGGACCTGTTTGCCGCCAAGAGCCAGGACCGCAGCACCGGCGTCGGGCCCTGGATCGTGACGCGCGACGAATTCGCGGCCGGCAGTCCGCGCCTTGGCCTGACGCTCACGGTCAACGGCCAGGTGCGCCAGGACAGCAATACCGGTGAGATGACCTGGGACGTCGGCCAGCTGCTGCGCTTCGTCGAGGCGCGTTCCAGCTTCGCGGGCGGCGACATCATGTTCACCGGCTCGCCCGCCGGCGTGGGGCAGGGCACCGGACTGTTCCTGCAGCCGGGCGACGTGGTCGAAGCGAGCGTGGAAGGCATCGGCACCATCAAAAACGTCGTCGGGCCCAAGCCCGGCGCCTGAGGAGACAGAATAATGATCGATAAAAACCAAATCGTGGTGGTGGTCGGGGCTGGACTGATGGGTACCGGCATCGCCCACGCCTTCGCCAGCAGCGGCTTCGCGACGCGCCTGGTCGACAGCAATGGCCAGGCGCTCGACAAGGCGCTGCAGAACATCCATGCCATCATCGACGGCGGCGTCAAGCTCGGCAAGCTGATGCCGGAAGCGGCGGCCGCCGCCAAGCAGCGCCTGAGCGTCCATGCCGCCCTGGCGGAGGGCGCCCTGGGGGCCAGCCTGTTGGTCGAAACGGTGTCCGAGAACCTCGCGGTCAAGAAGGCGGTGCTGGCCGAAGCGGTGCCGCTGCTGGCCGAAGGCGCGCTGCTGGCGACGAATACTTCGGCCTTGTCGGTGACCGAGATCGCGGCTTCGGTGCCGCAGCCGGAACGGGTGATCGGCATGCACTTCTTCAATCCGGTGCACAAGATGAAGCTGGTGGAGCTGGTGCTGGGCATCGCCACCGATGCCGATACCGTCGCCCGCAGCCGCGCGTGGTGCGATGCGATCGGCAAGACCTCGATCCTGGTCAACGAGTCGCCGGGCCTGACCACCAGCCGCATGTCGGCCATGCTCGGCAACGAGGCGATGTGGATGCTCCAGGAAGGCACCGCCAGCGCCGAGGATATCGACACCGCGCTGCGGATGGGCTTCAACCACCCGATGGGACCCCTGGAACTGGGCGACCTGACCGGCTGGGACACCCGTTTGTCGGTGCTGCGCTACCTGCATGCGACGCTGGGCGAGAAATTCCGTCCCTGCCCCTTGATCATCAAGATGGTCGCGGCCGGGCGCCACGGCCGCAAGACCGGCCACGGCGTCTACCGCTACGACGAAGCCGGACAGCGCGTGCCGGGTTCGGGTCTGAAGGCGAGCGCGCTATGAAGGACGTCTACATCGTCGAGGCGCTGCGCACGCCGGTCGGCAAGTACAAGGGCAGCCTGGCGGGCGTGCGCGCCGATCACCTGGCGGCGCACCTGCTGAACCAGCTCATGGAGCGCGCCGGGATCGATGCCGGGGCGGTCGACGACGTCATCTTCGGCTGCGTGACCCAGGTCGGCGAGCAGTCCGCCAACATCGCCCGCACGGCCTTGCTCGGCGCCGGCTGGCCGGCTTCGATCCCGGGCCTGACGATAGACCGCAAGTGCGGTTCGGGCGAGGTGGCCGTCCACCTGGCGGCCGGCATGATCGCCGCCGGCGCCGCCAAGGTGGTGGTGGCGGGTGGCGCCGAGAACATGAGCCGGGTGCGCATGGGCGGCAACCGCGAGATCTATGGCGAAGCCTTCGGCTGGATGGCAGCCGACAGGTACGAACTGACCAGCCAGGGCGAGGCGGCCGAACGCATCGCCGACAAGTGGAACTTCAGCCGCGCCGAGCTCGACGCGTACGCGGTCGAGAGCCACCGGCGCGCCGCCGCCGCCGCGCAGGCCGGCTATTTCCGGCGCGAGATCGCCAGCGTGCCGGTGGCGGCGCTGATGGAGCGCGGCTGGGCGGAGGCGGCGCCCGATACCCTGGATGCCGACGAGACCATCCGTCCCGGCACCAACGCCGAGAAGCTGGCCACGCTGAAGTCGAGCTTTCGCGAGAACGGCAAGCTCAGCGCCGGCAACGCCTCGCAGATCTCGGACGGTGCGGCGCTGCTACTCCTGATGTCCGGGGAAGCCGCGGACCGCCTCGGCCTCAAGCCGCGCGCCCGCATCCGTGCTTTCACGACGGTCGGCTCCGACCCGACCCTGATGCTGACCGGCCCGGTGGCCGCAACCCGCAAGGTGCTGGACATGGCCGGTTTGGCGGTGAGCGACATCGACCTGTTCGAGGTGAATGAGGCCTTCGCTCCGGTGCCGCTGATGTGGGCACGGGAACTGGGCGCGCCGCTCGACCGGCTGAACGTCAATGGCGGGGCGATCGCGCTCGGGCATCCGCTTGGCGCCAGTGGCGCCCGCATCATGACCTCGTTGTTGCACGAACTGGAGCGGCGCGATGCGCGCTACGGCCTGCAGGCGATCTGCTGCGCGGGCGGCATGGGCACCGCGACCCTGATCGAGCGGATGTAAGCACCTGAGCGCAGGACGGCAGGACCGGCACAGAACCGGCCGCAGGCAGTACGACAACAGGAGACAGCAATGCATATCGACTTGAGCGGCAAGCGCGTCATCGTCACCGGCGCATCGCGCGGCATCGGCCTGGCGATCGCCCGTGCCTTCGCGGCGGAAGGGGCGCGCGTGGCCGTCTGCGCCCGTAGCAGGGAGGCGATCGAGGCCACCGGCGCCGAACTGGCACGGCAGGCGCAGGCGGTCATCGCCCGCGCCGTCGACGTCACCGACAGCGCCGGCGTCAAGGCCTTCGTCGAGGAGGTCGCGGCCAGCTGGGGCGGCGTCGACGTCCTGGTCAACAACGCAGGGCAGGGCCGCGGCGGCAACCTCGACACCCTCACGCCCGAGCAGATCCTCGAACACGCCAACATCCTGCAGATGGGGCATTTCCGCTTCGTGCAGGCGGTGGTGCCGCACATGCGCCGCCAGCGCTGGGGGCGCATCGTCGAGATCAATGCCCTGGCCGGCGCCATCCCCACGCCCGACGGCATCCCTTCGGTGATCAATCGCGCCGCCTGCCTGGCCTTGTCGAAGTCGCTCGGCATGTCGCTCGCGAAGGACAACATCCTGGTCAACTCGCTCAACATGGGCTGGATCGATACCGGCCAGTGGGAGCGCCATTTCCGCGAAGTGGGGCCGGGCGTCACGCGCGAGGAATTCGACCGGATGGTGTTGAAGGTCGTGCCGCTGGGGCGCTTCGGCAAGCCCGAGGACGTGGCCGGCATGGCGCTGTTCCTGGCCAGCGACTACGCATCCTTCATCAGCGCGGCGTCAATCGACATCGCGGGCGGGCTCCAGGGACAGATTGCCTACTACCCGACGCTCAAGCGCGAGTTCACGGAAATGGCCAGGGAACGCTGCGCCGGCGGCTCCGCCGAATGAGCCGAATGTCTCTTTTCGGATTCTAAATATAGAATCTAAATCGGACAGTAGAATAACTGATTTATTCTTGCTACAATCAGAACGCGTCAAGAGTCTCGTTTCCGTTGGGCCGAAGACAGTCGAGCAGCACGGTTCATGGGAAGGACTGAACAAGCAGTGCTGAGCGATTTTTTCGAGCATCGGCCATAACGATAACGACAGGAGACAGGTCCATGAACCACGCAAGCGGTATTCCCATCCTCGCAGGCCACACGATGCGCGTCATCGCCGCAGCCGCCGCCTTTGCCTGCGCCGGCCACGCGCTGGCGGGCGAGATCGAGGTGAGCAATCCCGACCTCAAGGTAAGGCTCGACACCACCGTGCGCTACACCGGTGGGGTCCGTACCGAAAAGCCGGACAGCCGGCTGCTGAAGAACTACATCTACGACGAGGGCGACTCGAAGTTCGACCGCGGCGACATGGTTACCAACCGTCTCGACCTGCTGACGGAGTTCGATGTCAGCTACAAGAACAAGGTCGGGGCGCGCGTCTCGGCGTCGGCCTGGTACGACCATGCCTACGACGACCACTCGGTCACGTCGCCGGCAGGCTTCGCCACCGCCTACCGCAACAACCAGTACAACAATGAAGTGGCGCGCTATGTGAACGGCCCTTCGGGCGAGATCCTCGACGCCTTCGTCTGGGCCAACCTCGACCTAGGTAAAGTACCCGTCAACGTCAAGGTGGGACGCCAGACCAACGTGTGGGGCGAAGGGCTGCTGCTCGGCGCCCATGCGATCTCGTACGGCCAGTCGCCGGTCGACGGCGTCAAGGCAGCGATCAACCCGGGCGTCGAAACCAAGGAAGTGTTCCTGCCGGTGGGGCAGATCCACGCCAGCGCCCAGGTCACCGACAACCTGACCCTGGTCGGCCAGTACTATTACGAGTGGAAGCCGACGCGCATCCCGCACGCCGGCACCTACCTGATGGGCGCCGACACGGCACCGTCTTCCGACTTCCTGGCCTTCCCGATCGCGGGGGTCGCGGCCCAGATCATCGAGGCGCGCAAGCCCTCCCAGCGCGGCAACTGGGGCGTCGGCGCGCGCTGGAACGTCGAGGCGATCGAATCGACCTTCGGCGCCTATTTCCGCCACTTCGACGATTATTCGCCCGAACTCGGCGTCCAGCTGCTCAACTTCAAGGGGCCGCTGCCGACCCAGGCGCGCTTCCTGTATCCGCAGGACGTCAAGCAGATGAGCCTCTCCTTCGGACGCGTCATCCATTCCGTCGCCGTCGGCGCCGAACTCTCCTACCGCAAGAACGGCGCGCTGAACACGCCATCCTCCGTGGTTACCGACACCGGCGCGCGCGGCAATACCTGGCACGCAATCGTGAACGGGATCTACATGCTGCCGGCCACGCCGGTCTGGCAGACCGGCACCCTGGTCGCCGAGCTGGCCTACAACCGGCTCGACAAGGTCACCACCAATCCGGCCCTGTATCGCACGGTCGGCGCGGCGACCTGCGTGGATTCGCGCACCGGCAAGGCCGGCTCGGGCACCAAGGACGACGGCTGCTCGACCAAGGACGCCTGGATCATGGCCCTGAAATTCACGCCCCAGTACCTGAACGTGCTACCGTCGTGGGACCTGAGCCTTCCGGTCAGCGTCAACTACGGCCTGTCGGGCAATGCGCCGAGTTCCGGCGGCGGCACCGAGGGCGAGCTGCGCTGGTCCGTCGGGGCAAGCATGACGTATGCATCGAAATACGAATTTGCGCTGAACTACGCCGACCGCAACCTGCCCGTGCGCGAATTGAACGGCAGGATCACCGGCGGCGCGGCACACAGCAATTCGTCGGTCGGGGTCATCGACCGCGGCTGGCTGTCATTAACCTTCAAGACGGCATTCTGAAAACGCCGCGAAACAGGAGACAAGACATGAACAAGCATCGACTCGCACTGGCAATGCTGGCCTGCCTGGCCGCGCATTCCCGCGCCGAAGTGACGGCGGAAGACGCCAAGCAGCTCGGCTCCACGCTGACCCAGGTCGGCGCCATCAAGGCCGGCAACAAGGAGGGCACGATCCCGGCCTACACCGGCGGACTGACCAAGGCCCCGGCCGGCTTCAAGCCCGGCAGCGGGGTCTGGGCCGATCCGTTCAAGGACGAGGCGCCGATCCTGCGCATCGACGCCAAGAACTGGCAGCAGCATGCGGACAAGCTGTCCGACGGCCAGAAGGAACTGTTCAAGAAGAACCCCGACTTCTACATGGACGTGTATCCGAGCCACCGCACGGCTGCCTTGCCGGATTCGGTGCTGACCAAGACCGTGCGCAACGCCACCTCGTGCAAGACGGCCAAGAACGGCCTGGCGGTCGAGCAGGACTGCCGCGGCGGCATCCCGTTCCCGATTGCCAAGACCGGCTACGAGATGATGTGGAACCAGCAGCTGCGCTACAAGGCCGACACCACCACCAAATCTTCGCGTTCGTGGGTGGTCGATTCCAGCGGCAAGGCGGTGATGACGGCTCAGCAGCAGACCTTCGAGGAGACGCCTTACTACCACGCCGACCTCGACGGACGCGACGATCAGCTGTACTGGCGTACCTATTCGGTCACCAGCGCGCCGATCCGCAAGGCCGGCGAGGTGACCGGCCTGATGGACTTCCTCGACCCGACCCAGAAGCCGCGCCGCGCCTGGAGCTATGCGCCGGGCCAGCGCCGCATCAAGCTGGCGCCCGAATTCTCCTATGACACCCCGGTGGCGAGCATGGGCGGCGTGACGCTGTTCGACGAGCTGTTCGTGTTCTCGGGCCAGATGGACCGCTTCGACTTCAAGCTGGTCGGCAAGAAGGAAATGTACGTGCCCTACAACGCCTACAAGCTGTACTTCGGCTGCGGCGTGGAAGAGCAGTTCAAGGAAAAATACCCGAATCCGTCCTGCTGGCGCTGGGAGCTGCACCGCATGTGGGTGGTCGAGGCGACGCTCAAGCAGGGCTTCCGCCACGCCTACGCGAAACGCACCTACTACATCGACGAGGATACCTACGGTGCCATGCTGTACGACGCCTACGACCGCAGCGGCCAGCTGTACCGCTCGATCTTCAACTCGATGGTCCAACTGTACGACGTCAACGCGCCTTACACCGTCAAGAACGTGATCTTCGACTTCAACAAGGGCATGTATGCGCTGGTCAACGACGGCTTGGTCGGCGGCTACGGCGTGGTCACCAAGCCGCGCTCGAACCGCGACCTGAACCCGGAATCCATCGTGGCCAAGGAAACGGCTCGCTGAGCCGGGCGATCAGTCTGACAGGCCCTTGCGGCCTGTGCCGGCCGTGGCCTGTGCGCCGCGGTCGGCTGCCCGGAACCACGCATCACGACGGAGTCAGCTGTGAATAGTCTCAATCCCATTCGCCCACGGCCGGCAGCACCGGCCGGGGTCTTGCGCCCCGCGCTGGCGCTCCTACTGGCCAGCCTGGTCACGCTCGTCCCTGCCGCTCCGGCAAGCCACGATCCCATCGACCTGCCCGCCGCGATGTCGCCGGCGGCACTCAAGCGGCCGCTGTCGGGTATCGCGGCGCAGGAAAACACCCTGGTCGCCGTCGGCGCGCGCGGCACCATCCTGGTGTCACGGGACGCCGGCAAGAACTGGAAGCAGGCGCAATCGCCGGTCAGCACCGACCTCACCACGGTGCGCTTCACGGCGCCCGGCAGCGCTTGGGCGCTCGGCCATGATGGCGTGGTGCTGCACAGCGCCGACCAGGGCGCGACCTGGAGCAAGGTGCTCGACGGGCGCAGCCTGCTGGCCCTCCTGAACGCGCATTACCGCAAGCTGTCCGCCGGCGGCGACGCCGGTGCGGCGGCCATGCTGGACGAGGTCGCACGCGCGGCCGCGCAGTCTGCCACGCCTGGCGTGCTGACCCATCCCTTCCTCGACATCCGCATCGACGCCGGGGGCGAAGGCTTCCTGGCCGGCGCCTTCGGCCTGCTGCTGCACACCCGCGATGCCGGCAAGAGCTGGGAACCGTGGCTCGAGCGCGCCGCCAACGACCGCCGCATGCACCTGTATGCGCTCGAACAGACCGCCGACGGCACACTCTACCTGGCGGGCGAGCAGGGCTTGCTGCGGCGCTACGACCGTGCAAGCGGGCGTTTCGTGGCGCTGGAATCCCCGTATGCGGGCACTTTCTTCGGGCTGAAAGCCAGCGAAGCCGGACTGGCGGCCTATGGCCTGCGCGGCAATGCCTACATCAGCGCCGACAAGGGCGCCAGCTGGCAGCGGATCCCGCTCGCCACGCAAGCCACCGTGGTCGACGCCCTGGCTTGCGCGCCGGGCGAGCTGGCCTTCGTGACCCAGGCGGGCCAGGTACTGGTCAGCCGCAACGGACAGGTCACCGACGCCGGCGTTTCGCGCGCCGGCGACCTGGCCGGAGCCGCATTGGCGGGACCGGGCCAGCTGGCGCTGGCCGGCAGCGCCGGCGCAAGACTCGCCCGGATTCCGGGCTGTGGTGCGGACAGCGCCAGAATCGGCAAGAACTGATTGGGAAGAACTGACATGGCAGCGCACAGCGAACAACCCCGCATGCCCGTGATCCGGGACGTGCAAGACTTCGACCGTCGTTCCGGGAATTTCCTGGAACGCCTGATCTTCAACCACCGGGTACTGGTGCTGCTGGCCTGCCTGCTGGCCACCCTGTTCCTCGGCTATTCGGCCACGCGAATCAAGGTCAACGCCAACTTCGAGCGCATGATCCCGCTCGGCAGTCCCTACATCCAGAACTACCTGGCCTACAAGAAGCAGTTGCCGGGCCTCGGCAACACGGTGCGGATCGTGGTCGAGAACAAGCGCGGCGACATCTACGACCCCGCTTACCTGGAGGTCATGCGCAAGGTGAACGACGACCTGTACATGATCGACGGCGTCGACCGCTCGTGGATGAAGTCGATCTGGATGCCGATCGTGCGCTGGCGCGAGGTGACCGAGGACGGCATCACCGGCGGTCCCGTGATGCCGGCCCAGTTCGACGGCAGCGCCGCCGAAGTGGCCAAATTGCGCGACAACGTGGGCAAGGCCGGCATCGTCGGGCGCCTGGTCGCGCTCGACATGAAGTCGAGCATGATCGTTGCGCCGCTCCTCGATACCAATCCGAAGACCGGCCAGCCGCTCGACTACGGCGCGTTCTCGCGCAAGCTGGAGGAGAAGATCCGCAGCTACGAGAGCGACAGGATCGGTATCCATATCGTCGGCTTTGCCAAGATCGTCGGCGACCTAATCGACGGCCTGAAGTCGGTGATGCTGTTTTTCGCGGTCTCGGTCGCCGTCGCCACGCTGTTCGTCTACCTGTACACGCGCTGCCTGCGCAGCACCGCACTACTGGTGTCGGCCGCCGTGCTCGGTGTGGCCTGGCTGCTGGGGCTGATGCAGCTGCTGGGCTACGAACTGGATCCGTACTCGATCCTGGTGCCTTTCCTGATCTTCGCAATCGGCCTGTCGCACGGCGCGCAGAAGATGAACGGCATCATCCAGGACATCGGACGCGGGACCCACAAGTACGTCGCCGCGCGCTACACCTTCCGCCGCCTGTTCGTGGCCGGCGTCACAGCGCTGCTGGCCAATATCGTCGGCTTTGCGGTGCTGATCATCATCGACATTCCGGTGATCCGCGACCTGGCGATCACCACCAGCATTGGCGTGACGGTGCTGGTATTTACCAAACTGTTCCTGATCCCGGTGGCACTGTCCTATATCGGCATCGGTCCAAAGGCGGCGCAGCGCGCGCTCGAGGCAGACCGCGACATGGCCGAGGGCCAGTCGGCGCTGGGCCGCGTATGGGGGCGCCTCGACGCGCTCACCGGGCGCCGCATGGCCATCGCCACGACCGCCGTGGCGCTGGTCGTGACCGCCGTCTCGGCGATCGCGATGCAGGGCCTGCGCATCGGCGACCTCGACGCCGGCGCGCCCGAGCTGCGTCCCGACTCGCGCTACAACCGCGACAACGCCTACATCACGCGCAACTACGGCCTGTCGAGCGACCAGTTCGTGGTGATCATGAAGACCGACGACGAAGGTTGCCGCCTGTATTCGGCATTGACCAAGATGGACGGCCTGGCGCAACTGCTGCGCGACGATCCGGCGGTGCAGGCCACCACCTCGCTGGCCGAGACCGTGCGCTTCACCACCGCCGCGATGTCGGAAGGCAGCGGCAAGTGGATGACGATCAGCCGAAACCAGTCGATCACGGACGGCGCGATGTCGGCGGCGGCGATCGCCACGCCCGACATCACCAACCAGAGCTGCTCGGTGTCGCCGCTGGTGGTCTACCTGCGCGACCACAAGGCCGACACGGTGGCGCGCATCCTCAAGACCTCCAGCCAGTACGCCCAGGCCAACAATACCCCGGCCGGGGCCAAGGAGCCGGTGACCTTCCTGCTGGCGGCCGGCAGCGCCGGTATCGAAGCCGCCACCAACATCGAGGTGGGAAAAAGCATCGTGATGATGTACCTGGCGGTGTATGGCTCGACCGCCTTGCTGTGCCTGATCACCTTCCGCAGCATCCGCGCCACCGTCGTGGCCCTGATCCCGCTGGTGATCACGACCATCCTGTGCAAGGCCCTGATGGTCTGGCTCGGGATTGGCTTGAAGGTCGCGACGCTGCCGGTGATCGCGGTCGGGGTCGGGGTCGGGGTCGACTACGCGCTCTACCTGCTGTCGGTGCAGCTGGCCTGCCAGCGCCGCGGCGATAGCCTGCGCGCGGCCTACCGCCGTTCGCTCGATTTCACCGGCAAGGTGGTGGCCCTGGTGGGCATGACGATGGCAGCCGGCGTCGTGACCTGGGCCTGGTCGCCGATCAAGTTTCAGGCCGACATGGGCATCCTGCTGACCTTCATGTTCTTGTGGAACATGCTCGGCGCCCTGGTGCTCACCCCGGCGCTGTCCTATTTCCTGCTCAATCCCCGCCGCGCCCAGGACGATACGCGCGTCAGCCCTACCTTGGAGAAAAACTATGTTTGACCTGCTGCTGTCAGCCGACATGATGCTGCCCGATCCGGACGGCATGACCGACCTGCTGGTGAACAAACTGGGAGTGCACAGTCATCCGAACTGGCGCCAGGCCTTCGATAACCATCCCTACATCGCCCATTTCCTGCGTGTCCACAAGTCGCTGGCGGTCGCGCCGACGCGCCTCGAGCCGCAGTGGCACCTGGATCACGATAATCCGGGCGATCCGATGTTCCACGAATTCCTCGAGAGCCTGAAGGATTACCAGGGGCGCCACCGCCCGATGCTGACGCACTCGGTGGTGCTGGCGCTGCAGGGCCCGAAGTTCGACGTCTTCGTCGACAAGCTGATGCGCCGCGGCCTGGCCTTCCGCATGGCCCAGCGCACGCCCGAGATGCCCTTCGACCGCCTGTGGCTGGGCGCGACCCCGGAGCGTCCGCGCTATACGCCGGATGTGGACGGCGGCCTGTGCATCGAGGTGATGCCGACCGAGCCGCTGCAGATGCCGCCCGAGACCTTCGCCAGCCCGCCGGCCCAGCCGCGCGAGCCGAAGCCGGGCGATATGGTGAGGATCAGTGCGCGCGCTTTCCTGGTGCGCGACCTCGACCACACCCTGCGCTGCTGCTCGAGCAACCTGGACTGGGAGCCGCGCGGCGGTGTCGAACTGCTGAAACGCGAAGGCCAGCGCCGCGCCGTGATGCCCTTCGCCGTCGCCAACAGCGCAGCCCTGCACGTGATCCAGCCGACCGCCTGGAACACCCCGGCCGCGCACTATCTCAACAACTGGGGTCCGGGACTCTACTACATCCGCATCGCGGTTAACGATTTGGAGGCCAAGGCCGAGGACCTGCGTGCGCGCGGCACGCGTTTCACATGGGTCGAGGAATCGGAGTCGGCCGGCGGGCGCCCGCTGATCCGCATCGAGCCGTCAGAGCTGCGCGGGCAGGTCATCGAGTTCGAGGAAGCCTGACATGGCCAACAGCGAATCTAAGGTCGTCAACGATGCCGTCAGCGTGGAGCGCGAGGGCAGCCTGGGCTGGGTGGTGTTGACCCGCCCGGGCCAGATCAACGCCATCAACGACGAGATCCGCACCGGCGTGCCGCAGGCGCTGCGCGAACTCGACGCCGACCCTGGCATCCGCGTCATCGCGATCCGCGGCGCCGGTGCGCGCGGATTTTGCGCCGGCGCCGACATCAAGGAAAAGCGCGGTCCCGAAACGGCGATCGAAGTGCGCAGCCGGATGCAGGGCGCGCGCTGGATCGAGGCGATCGACGCCGTGCAGAAGCCGGTAATCGCCGCGGTGCACGGCTACTGCATGGGCGGCGGCCTGGAACTGGCGCTGGCCTGCGACATCCGCTACGCCGCGCCGGACGCCGTGTTCAGCCTGCCGGAAACGGCGCTCGGCCTGATTCCCGGCGGCGGCGGCACCCAGCGTCTTGCGCGCGTGGTCGGGCCCGGACGGGCGATGGACCTGCTGCTTACCGGCGAGCGCCTCGACGCACGCGCGGCCAGGGACATCGGACTGGTCACGCGGGTGGCGAACGAGTCGGAAGCGCTGATCGACGAAGTCCGCCGCTTCGCCCAGCGCATCGCGGCGCGTGCGCCGGCCGCCACGCTGTCGGTCAAGCGCGCGGCACGCAGCGCCCTCGAGCTGGAACTGAAGCAGGGCCTGGACCTCGAACTGGACCTCTTCGCCATGCTCAAGCCGAGCGAAGATGCAAGAGAAGCCGCGCTGGCCTTCAGCGAGAAGCGGCCGCCCAATTTTATCGGCCGCTGAGCGCGGCCCCTAATGGAGACCGGAATGGATGACGCAGTGAGCAAAGGAAAACTGGACGGGCGGGTCGCAATCCTGACCGGCGCCGGCGGCGGCCTGGGCGCCGAAGCGGCGCGCGTGCTGGCGGCGCATGGCGCCCACGTGGCCATCGTCGACATCGACGGCGACGCCGCGCGGAGGGTCGCGGCCGGCATCGAGGCGCAGGGCGGGCAAGTGCTGGCGCTGCAATGCGACATCTCGAGCGAGGCCGAGGTCAGCGCCATGGTCGAGGCGGTAGTGGCGCGTTTCGGCCGCGTCGACGTCCTGCACAACAATGCTGCCATCCTGAGCGTGGAGCAGCGCAGGCGCGACCGCGACGTGGTGAACATGGACGTCGAGGCCTGGGACCGCGCCATGGCGGTCAATCTGCGCGGCGCCATGCTGTGCAGTAAATACGCGATCCGCGAGATGCTCAAGCACGGCCGCGGTTCGGTGATCTTCGTCACCTCGGGCCTGGGCGTGCAGGGCGACCTGTCGCTGACGGCCTATGCGGCCTCGAAAGCCGCGCTGATCATGCTGGCGCGCTCGGTCGCGGCGCAGTACGGCAAGCAAGGCATCCGCTCGAACGCGTTGCAGATCGGCCTGGCGCCTGCCGAAAACGCGCACGAGAGCATGCCGGCGCCGCTGCTCGAGATCCTGCGCGAGAACCACCTGACGCCCGAGCTGGGCACGCCGCGCCAGATCGCCGACGTGGTGGCCTTCCTGGCGTCCGACGAATCGGCCTTCGTCACCGGCACCACGCTGGTGGCCGATGGCGGCTTCGGCAGCCATACGCCATCGCTGGTGGCGATGAAGGCCTTATTTGCGCAGACCGGCGCGAAGGGAATGTGATGAAGGCTGCCATCATTCATGAACGCGGCGCGGCGCCGGTCATCGGCGAGTTTCCGGCGCCGGCGGCACGCGACGGCGCGGTGCTGATCGATGTCGATACCGCGGGCCTGGGCGGCTGGGACGTGCTGGGCGCCTACCGCCTCGGCGTGGCCTATCCCTGCGTGATTCGCGGCGAAGGCGTGGGACGGACCCAGGATGGACGCCGCGTCTACTTCGGCGAACGCTCGGTGCTGCCCTACGGCGCGTGGGCCGAGCGTACCCTGGTGCCGGCCGAGGAAGTCTGGGACGTGCCGGATGAGGTCGACGACCGCACCGCGATTGCGATGGGCATCGCCGCCACCGGCGCGCTGGTGCCGCTTGAGCAGGCGAAGATCCAGCCCGGCGAACAGGTGCTGGTGCTCGGCGCGACCGGGACGCTGGGCCAGATCGCGCTGCAGCTGGCACGTTTCCTCGGCGCCGGGCGCGTGGTGGCGGCGGCGCGCTCGCGCGAGGCGCTGGCGCGGCTGAAGGAGCGCGGCATCGCCGACGAGGTCGTCGTGATGGGCGGCGAGGACGATGTCGCGGCCCTCAAGGCCGCCACGGACGGCGGCTTCGACGTGGTGCTCGACCTGGTCTGCGGCCAGCCGATGATCAATGCGCTCAAGGCCACGCGCTGGGGGGCGCGCATCATGACGATCGGCACCGGCGCCGGCCGCCAGGTCAACCTCGACATC
>Ga0209023_10005368_pt1 | contig 14049 bp, 8 predicted proteins | sample LakOneMetagenome_FD_187468 | JGI IMG/M metagenome (GOLD analysis project Ga0209023, IMG submission 187468) | Freshwater and sediment microbial communities from Lake Erie, Canada (SPAdes) (version 2) | ecosystem: Environmental > Aquatic > Freshwater > Lentic | place: Lake Erie, Canada | collected...
CGCGCTGGATGTCGCCCTTGCTGTCGGCGATGACCTTGCCGTGCTCGGACGACAGGATCTCGGCCAGGCTGTTCATGTCGCGCTCGATCAGGCGCTTGAACTCGAACATCACCCGGGCGCGGCGCTGGGGATTGGTGGTCGCCCAGCCGATCTGGGCCTTGGCGGCGGCCTGGACGGCGGCGTCCAGCTCGGCGGCGGTCGCCAGCTGCACGCGGGCCTGGACCTCGCCGGTGTTGGGATTGAAGACGTCGCCGAACCGACCCGAGGTCCCGACGAAGGTCTGACCGTTCACGAAATGGGCGATGTCTCGCATGAAGCGCTCCCTGGATCTTGTTTTGCGCGTCGATAGCATCCCGAGATCACGCCGTATCGCGCGAAATCCTGCCGGATTACTCTGCGTCGACGTGAACCCGCCGGAACCGGCCCTGCAGATAGACCAGCGGTTCATGGTCCGGATCGTAGCGCAGTTTCACCACCCGGCCGACATAGACCCGGTGATCCCCGGCGTCGAAGACATGATGGGTCTCGCACTCGAAATTGGCCATGCAGTTGGGCAGGATCGGGACGCCGGTGCGCCAGGTCTCGGTCTCGAGCCCCTCGAACCGGTCGACGTTCTTTTTCACGAACTGCTGGGCCAGCTGCTGGTGCTCGGCGTGCAGCACATTGACGGCGAAGACCCCCGCGGCGTCCAGCCAGGGCAGACTGCTGGACTTCAGGTCCACGCAGATCAGCGCCAGGGGCGGATCCAGCGACACCGAGGTGAAGGAATTGGCCGTCAACCCCACCTTGCGGCCGTCCGCGCCGACCGTGGTGACCACCGTCACGCCGGTGGTGAAACACCCGAACGCATTCCGCAGAGCCCGGGCGTCGTGTTCGGCGCCCTCGCCCAGTTCAATCGTGACTGCCTGACTCATCAACGTGTTCTGCGATGAAGCGCGGGCCGGGGCAAGCGCTAGGCGCGCTGTCCCTCGACCAGAACGCCGGGCTTGCTCGCATCCAGGCCGAAAGTGACGGGCAGGTGGCGCACATGCGGCGTCTGCAGGTTCAGGGCCTTGGCCCCCCGCGCCACGGCCAGCTTGCCCAGCGCCGTCGGGCCAAAGCCGCTCTGGATGCGGGGTTTCGCCCCCAGCCGGCGGCGCAGCACGCCGTTGGCGTAGATGACATTGGCGCGCATCAGGGCCGGCGGGGTCATGAATTCAATCGACAGGGAGACGTTCAGCATCGGACCGTTCTCGATCCGGTGCGGGGCGTTCTGCCGCCAGGTGACCATCTTGCCCGGCGTCAGGTCATAGACCGCCGCGCCCTTGTCCCAGTCGGGATCGAAGGCGAACTGTTCAGCGGTTTCCTTCAGCACGATCTTTTCCAGGTCCAGCTCGCCGACATACGGATCGGCGACCGGATAGACCCAGACCTTCTTCTGGCCGCGCAACTGCCACAGCGACACCAACGGTACGTCCAGATGGTAGAAGACCTGGGCGTTGGCCGAGCTGATCAGCATGCCCAGGTCGCGCTTGAAGGTGCGCAGGCCCGGAACGCGGGCCTCCTTCTCGGCGAAGATCTCGTCGCCCAGGGCGGCGTATTCCGGCACGTGGTCGTTGGTGTGGCGCAGGTTCAGCCAGATGCGGCCGCTCTTGGCGGCGTCCAGCAGCTGGTCGCCCGAGAGACCGCTGGCCGCGCCCCGGCGCCAGGTGGTCCAGGCCTTGGGATCCTCGCCCATGGTGAACACGCCCAGCTGGTCGCGAGGATACAGGTCCAGCAGTCGCGCCAGGCCTTCATCGTCGAACATCGGGCGTTCGTGCAGGCCGTGCTCGAAGGCCAGGTTCTCGCCGCCGAAGGCCCTGGCCTTCTCGGGTGTCCAGTCGCGGATGATGCTCACGCGGTCCTCCCGTAGAATTGGATCTTGAAGGGGCCCCACCACAGGGCCTTGCCCAGGCCGCGCGCGGCCTTGTCGAGCCAGTCGGCCCGGTCGCTGGAACGGGTCAGCCACTTGAAACCGGCCACAGCGCCGAACACGGCCGCCTGCCCTGCCCCGATCGCCATCCAGCGGGCCACGCCCACGGCGTCCGGCGGACTGGACGCTGCGCAGTGGGCCGACGGTCCCTGGCCATAGGCGAAGGCGCGAGCCAGGGTGTAGTCCAGGGTCAGGCGGTCGGGCACGGGATCTTCCCAGACCCACGCGGCCGGTTCCCAGGCGAAGATCGCACCGGCGGCCTGCATCTGGCCAAATAGCATGTCGTCCTCGCCGCCGATCTGGTTGCGCTCGGCGGCGAACGGCGAGACGGGATCGGGCAAGGCGGCGCGGCGCAGCAGGCTGTCGCCGCAGCCGTAATAGTGATCGATGACGCCGGCCTGGGCGGGACCCAGGCGCGAGAAGAAACGCTCCAGATAGTCGCGATGCTCGGCGACGTTGTCCGGCGCCCGGGCCCGGACCGGTCCGAACACGACATCGGCGTCGTAGCGCACCTGGGCGGCCAGCAAGGCGGCGAGCCAGCCCTCGGGCGCTTCCTCGTCATCGTCCAGAAAGGCGATCAGGGCGCCGGAGGCCTTGGCCATACCGGCGTTGCGGGCGTTGGCCACCCCGGCGCGGGGTTCGTGAACATAATGCAGGCAGCAGGCCGCACCTTCAGCCAAAGCCTCGATCGTGGCCTGGGCCGAGGGGACCTGGTCGTTGTCGACGACGACGATCTCCAGCGCGGCGAAATCCACCGCCCGCTGGGCCAGCACCGAGCGCACCGCGACGGCCAGACCGCCGAGCCGTCTCTGGGTCGGGATCATCACCGTCACGTGGACCATCAGCCGGCCTCGTGAGCGCCGACGCGACGGCGTGACTGGCCGGCGACAGCGTCAACCAGACCGCGCACCTGACCGCCCACGGTCAGCTCGACGCTGTTGATCACGTCCATCCGGCGACGCAGACGCGCCACCACGCCATTGCCGCTGGCGCCCGCCAGGTTCCAGGCGCCTTCGACCGAACTGGCCATCAGGCCGGCCACGCTGGCGGCCATCACGGCGCCGCTCTGGACCGGGGTCTGGGTGAAGGCGTAGGCGCGCTTGTAGTGGTCATGGCCGGGACCCAGGTCATAGCGGGTCAGGCCCAGTTCCGGCATGGCGGCGATGGCGCGCAGGAAGAAGATCTGACCCGGCGACCACGCGCCGAAGGCCGGGTTGGTCGAGGCGATCCACGGATGATAGACGCCGCCCAGCCGCACGCCGAAATGCCCCGCGACCAGCTCGTCGCCGGCATAGAGGTTGATCATCAGGCCCTGGAAATCGCCGGTCTGGCGCTGGAACAGGTCGGTCAGCAGGCCGCTGGTCCAGGCGGGACGCAGGAAGTCGTGCATGCCGGTGCGCTGCAGCTGCTCGCGCTTCCAGGCCAGCAGTTGGTCAAAGGCCTCGCGCGACGTGTCGGCCGCGACCAGACGCACCGCGCCCACTTCACGGTCCAGCTTGTGGTCCAGCCGGCGGTAGTTCTTGATCTTCTTGGGGCTGGCGGCGCGAACGACCTCCAGGTGATCCTCGGCCGAGCCTTCGGGCGCGATCACGAAACCGGACTGGGCCTCAACGCCCTCGGCCGGCTGGCCGAACAGGCCGAACGGATCGACCAGGCCGGTATAGCGAAACACGCCCAGATCGGCGGCGCGCAGCACCTCCCCGGCCGTGAAGCCCGGATCGGGACGCGAGACGATGCCGTGATAGTCTGACAGCGGCGAGCCGATGGCCCGCGCCAGACGGCCAGGACGACGATGGTGCGGCAGGAAGCCCACCGTTTCGCCGTTCCTGCGGATCACCGCGACGCGGGCATCGTCGCGCACCCGGCCCACGGCCAGGGTGAAATCGGGACCCAGCAGGGGGTTGGCGAACGCCGGCTCGGCCGCGGCCATGTCGCGCCACAGGGCGATGTCGGCGGGCGCCAGACGGCTGGGATGCAGGGTTTCAACGTTCGGCATGGTCCACCTGTCCTAAACCGAAGCGGTTAGGGAATGATGGAGAGCGTGGCTGCAACCCCTACGCCAGCTACCCGAAGGTGGTTTTGAGAATGGTCTCCAGCCCCTGCTGGTCGATCGCGTCGAAGGCTGCGGGTTTGTCGGAGTCGACATCGAACACCGCGATCAGCCGGCCCTCGGCGTCGAACACCGGAACCACGATCTCGCTTTCCGAGCGGCTGTCGCAGGCGATGTGGCCGGGGAAGGCGTGGACATCGGCCACCAGCTGGGTCTGGCCGGTCTGCGCCGCCGCGCCGCAGACGCCACGGCCAAAGGCGATGCGCAGGCAGCCCAGCGTGCCCTGATAGGGCCCGACCACCAGCTCGCGTTCCTTTTGGGGATCAACGACATAGAAGCCGGTCCAGAAGTAGTGGTCGAAGCTGCTCGCCAGCATCGAGGCCACGGTCGCCATGCGGGCCGTGACATTGGGCTCGCCGTCGAGCACCGAGGCGATCTCGTCGGCCACCTCGGCGTAGCGGGCGGCCTTGTCGGCGGTCAGGGTCTTGTCGTTGAAAGCTTCAGCCATGGCGGGGATATAGCGCGTTCGGGGGTGATTGCGAGGGGGTGGTGCGGACACGGCTTCGCCACTTCACGCGGCGTACCGCTGAAGGCATGGGAAGGGTCGCGGAGCGCCCGGGCCTCGCCCGGATGATTGTGTTTTTAAGTACCGTTTCGACGAAGACAGACGCTCCGCGTGATCGTTCTGGCGAAAGCGCGCGGCGCGTGAGCCCTGTTCGGGCCTCGCCGCCTTGAAGCCTCCGACGGGCGGGTTGGTTAGCCTCCAACCCGGACCGCGAGTCCTTCCAGACCCGCCTGCTGCTCGCTCGACCCTCGAGGCCACGTCGTTTCTGTGTTCCAGGGCCGACCGCCGCCAGAGACCACGAGGTTGGCGGCCCAGAGCACAAGGCGCTCTTCCCGCCATCGATTGAGCTACCCGCTCGATCACCCCTGAAAGCCGCTCGGTCGCCGGCCGGACGCCCTTCCCGTGCTGTCAGGTGAGATTGATTATGCGGGCGATTTCGGCGCGTCTGATGGGCGCGATCAACTATTTTACAAACCCTTGATCAGGCTGGGATTTGGTCTGGAAAAAACGGGGATTGAGCGCGGTTTGTCCCCGCGCTCGCCATAAAGTCCTCCCCCTGAAGGGGGAGGCGGCCGGAGGCCGGTGGGGGAAGACCGCAAGGACTTACAAGCACTACCCCCTCCGATCACTTCGTGATCGCCTCCCCCTTCAGGGAGAGGACTTGGGAGCGCCCCCCTTCGCGCCGAAGGGAGCCATCCTTAAATCTCACGGCGAGACGATCGCTGGCCTGTCCAGGTCACTCAAGGCCGGCCCTGCGGGCCGCCGCAGAGCGGCCGGTCGAAGACCGGGCCTTGACTGACCTGGACAGACCAGCACGCTGCAGCCTTCAAGAGATTTAAGGATGAGCGGGACGCGGGGGCGTCCGCTTGCTGGCAATGAGCCAAAGACCGCTTTCGACCCGTTGCGGACTTAGCCGGACCTTCGAGGCTACCCGAGCTGAGATTGTGCCATCAGGCGCTCAGAATTTCTGGCCCAGCTGCGTTCTCCGGCATCACCACACGCATATGTATCGAGGTTGTAGACAATGCGGTCAGTTCTGGCAGAATACTTTAACGATCAGCAAGGCTTCTCTCTACCCAACCCATGCCCAGCTGATATCGAAAAACCCTAAAACGGGGGTTGCAATGCCGAGCGAAGACGCGCTCCCGGTCGATGACTTTATCCATGAATTGAATGGCATCCGTGGCCGCGCGGCCAAGGCAATTCTGAGGGGCGAGTTCGGCCGCCCACCACTTGGCGGTCACAGCGACACCGAAGCTTCGCGCCGGCCCGAAGTGATTTTTCTACTGCAACTTGGTGTATATCCTGAGTGGCGAGAAACTCACCTACTGAGCAGACAACTGAAGCAGATTGAGGATCCGTCTTTACTGCGGCGTGTAGGGCAGCAAATCGCGGATGAAGCTAAGCACGCCGACGTTCTGTGCAAGCAACTGTCGAAATGGGGCGCCGACCCGAAACGCTTTTATAAAGAGCCGATCTACGAATGGTCGGCATCGTTCGATTACATGGACCGGCTCGGCAATCCAGTCGAGTATTTTGCGGTATCCAATTTTATCGGCGAAGGCCTTTTCCTCCCCACTCTTCTGGCACCACTTGCCAAGTATGACCCGGAAACTTTCGCGGTATATGTGGAGCACATTCTTCCGGATGAGCCATCTCATGTGCGGCTAGGAAGAGATTTCATCTTCCACTATTGTCGGGATCGAGAAACCCAGCAAAGGGTCCGCCAGCACGCGCAAATTGTCGCCAAGCAATACTGCATTGGATTTGAAGCGGCCGTTCGCTTTGCTCAAGGAGCGGCAAACGGAATCGATCCGATGGCTGCAAGGGATATTCGCTACACAGAGGCGATGGCTGTCGACCCCGCTGCGCCTGATGAAATATCAAAAATCTACGACGGATTGGTTCGAGACTTCGATATTTAGGGAGAGATAGCCGGTGGAACCATTGTCGTCAGAACAACTCCGGTCGGTCGCCGATGCTCGACAGATAACTTACGAAGCGATACCCGACGATGACCGGCTTGTCGTTCGAACGCGAATGTCCCGTGAGTTTCCCATCGGTCAGAAGGAAATGTATGAACTATTCGCTGATCCGTCACGGCATGTAGGCATATTCAAGATCATAGTGGGCAGCACTCCACCGATACGCTCCGGTATCGAAGATCTTGTACCCGAGAACTCATTTTACGCATTTGAGCACGTCCAGGAAGGCAATTTGCCACCACGCCTAATGCTGGCAAAATATACATTAACCCCACCCAGTTCTATTTCAAAAGAAATGGTGACGGACCCATTCTCCTTAGACAGCGAGGTCCTGTCGGATAGGAAACGAGGGGCACTCATCATGAGTTTTGACGCGATCGACGAAAATACTAGCCGATTTTCAGTGGAGTCTCGGTTCCACGCGGAAAATGGGTCCGTTTTCGCTCGAGGATTTATCGACCGGGTCTGGCTAAATTTCTTTGAGAGGATGATGTCTCAGAACGGCATACTTGAGGAGAAAGAATTTCTTACGTGATTTGAGCCACCGGCAGCGCCTGTTCGGGATCAATGACGTCCGACAACCACCCTAGCGGCCGCAGCGCCTTAACCCGCCCTAGAACTCCTCCCACGCCCCCGGCCGCGAACTGGGCGCCACCTTCAGCGCATTGGCCCCCTGCACATACCGCTGGCGGAAGCTCTCCCGACTCGGCGCCGCCGTCGGACGCGGCGCCGGACGCGCCGGAGCCTGCGGTCGGAACTCATGCACCTCGGCGCCCACCTGGAAGCGGCCGACCAGGCGCTCCAGCTCGGCGGCCTCGCTGGCCAGGGCGTGGCTGGCGGCGGTGGACTGTTCGACCATGGCGGCGTTCTGCTGGGTGACCTGGTCCATCTGGTTGACGGCCTGATTGACCTCGGCCAGGCCGACGGCCTGCTCCCGGGACGAAGCGGCGATCTCACCGACCAGGTCGTTGATCTCGGCCACCTGGACGAGGATCTGGTCGAGGGTCTCGCCGGTCTCGCCGACCAGCCGCACGCCGCGCCCGACCTGTTCGGTCGAGGTGCGGATCAGGGTCTTGATCTGCTTGGCGGCGTCGGCCGAGCGCTGGGCCAGGGCTCGCACTTCCTGCGCCACGACCGCGAAGCCGCGACCGGCGTCGCCGGCCCGCGCGGCTTCGACGCCGGCGTTGAGGGCCAGCAGATTGGTCTGGAAAGCGATCTCGTCGATCACGCCGATGATGTTGGTGATCTCGTGCGACGACTTTTCGATGCCGCCCATGGCCTCGACGGCTTCCTTGACCACCGCGCCGCTGCGCTGGGCGTTGATCTTGGCGCTCTGGGTCACCTGGCGGGCGCGGTCGGCGCCTTCGGAGCTGCGCTTGACGGTCGAGGTGATCTGGTCGAGGGCGGCGGCGGTCTGCTCCAGGCCGGCGGCGCCGCGCTCGGTGCGCTGCGCCAGGTCGTCGGAGGCCTTGCTGATCTCGGCGCAGCCGGCGCGGATGCTGCGGGCGGCGGTCAGGATGCCGGCCATGGTCGCCTGCAGGCTTTCCACGGCGGCGTTGAAGTCGCGCGGCATCTTGCGGGCGTCGGCGGCGAAGCTCTCCTCGCGCATGCGCCAGATCAGGTCGCCGTCGGCGAGCTTTTCCATGCCTTCGCCCAGGGCCGACACGGCCACTTCCTGGGCTTCGGCATAAGCTTGCGCCTCGACCTCGTGGCGCTGGCGCTCGGCCTCGGCGACCGCGCGTTCGGCCTCCTGCTCGGTCCTGCGGCGCTCGCCGTCGGCCAGGTCATGGCGGAAGCCGTCGAGCGCCCGGGCGATGGCCCCGATCTCGTCGCCGCCGTTCACGCCGGAGACGGGCTGGTCGTAGCGGCCGGCGCTGAGGCTATCGACCGAGCGGGTCAGACCGGCCAGCGGCGCGCGCACCAGGGTCGCGCTGGCGAAGAACAGGGCGCCCAGCACGGCCAGGGTGATCAGCACGCCACCGGCGAAAAGGATTTTGGCCAGCTTGTCGGCGGGACCGGTGATGGCGGCCACCGGCACGTCCATGACCAGGGCCCAGGTTGTGTTGAGGGCCGGCATGGCGATGGGGCGGACGATGCGCAGCATCGGGACGTCGCCGGCGCTGACGCCCTTGATCTCGACCGCCGGGCCGCCCGCCAGCACGGCCTTGACCGCCTCGGCGCCCGGGTCGGCATAGGCCTTCATGTGCAGGGCGGCGTCGGGATGGGCCACCCACTGGCCGCCCGCCGACACCAGCATGACCCGGCCGCCCTCCAGCGGATGCAACTGGCCCAGCGCCTTCGAAAGATTGCTCAGCGACATGTCCAGGCCCGCGACGCCGATCAGCGTGCCGTTCGAGATCACCGGCAGGGCGACCGACGACATCGCCACCTGCTCGGCGCCGACGGTGTCGAAATAGGGCTCGGTCAGGCTCGGTTTTCGCGAGGCGACCGTGTCGGTGTAATAGCTCTCGGCGAAGTCCGTGCCATTGGCCTCCGACTGCTGCGACGGCGCGCCGTTCTGGTTGACCCAGTAGGTCGAGAACCGGCCGTCCTTGTTGGAGGCCATCGCGGGGTTGGCGAGGAACTCGGCGTCCTTGCCGTCCAGGGCGTTGGGTTCGGCCATGAACCAGGCGCCCATGACGCTGCTGGTGGCCAGGGCGTTGGGCTTGACGATGGCCACGAACTTGTCGCGCTCGATCAGGCCGGCTTCATGGGCCGAGGCGATGGAGCCGCGCATGGCGCCCGCGGCGGCGGCGGCGGCGTTGATGTCGTTACGGACCTGCTCGATGGCCTCGTCGGCCACCGCGCCCGCATACTGGTTGGTCAGGCCCGAAACGATGGTGCTGGTGTGCGACGAGACCGCCCAGGCGGAGGCGATCAGCAGCAGGCCGATGGCCAGGCCCGCGACCAGGATCAGCTTCCAGGCGATCGTCAAACGACGGAACGCGGACATGAGGTGGGACTCCGGGAAACGGTCGGGCTCCCCAGTCATCGCTCCCGATTCGTAAATCCGGCATTAACCACGTTCAGGTGCGACGTTTTGGACGCCCCGGATCGGTGAGATGTGCCAACTTTTTGGAGAGGCCCCTACCTGCCGTAGCGCGCCTTGACCGGCTGGTAGCTGTCCCAGACCACGCCATCGGCCACCGACCGCAGCAGCTTGATGTACTCGGCGTGCGACCAGGCCAGCGGCGTGGCCGAGTCGGTGCCCTCGCCGCGCACATAGCCGTGGGCGGTGTCGGCGCCGACCCCGTCCCAGACCTGTTCGGGGATCAGCAGGCCGTCATTGGCGAACAGCTCCATCGCCTTGACATAGGTCTGGCGCACGGGCTCCAGCGCGCCCGGCGCCGGCTTGCCGCGCAGGGTGATGCGGGCGATCTCGTAGTGGCCGCGTTCGCCGGTGAAGATCGGCCAGACCCGGCCGCGCTGGCCCGGACGCATCTGGTCGCCCGCGCCATAGTTGGCGCCGGTCTTGGTGTCTTCGCCATAGCCGTCGACGCCGTAGCGGCGCCAGCCGGGGAAGCTGCCCTCCACGCCCGGGAAGGTGAAGGCGTAGCGGACGCGATACAGGTCCTCGAGCGACTGATCGTCGATCTCGGGCAGGCTGGCGACGATGGCGGGATCATCGGCCGGGCGCACGCCATAGCGGACCAGCTCAAGGAAGCCGGCGTCCAGCATCCTGTCCTCGGGCACGGCCTCCTGGCCATTGCGCACCTCGACGGGGCTCTTGTTGTCGGGGTCCTGGTCGCTGTTGAGGCGAAGGAAGTATTTGCCGTCGCCCAGCGCGCCCTTGGTCGTGACCATGCGGCTGTCGACCCTGGCCGAATAGTCGTCGGCCGTGGCGCGATAGCGGGCGGCGGAGGCGGCGTCGCCGGCCAGATCCGCGATCTCGCCGGCCGTGACCAGCCCCGCGATGACGGCGGCCGTGGTCGAAGGCGAGTGGCCGCCCTGCTCTTCCCAGCGCTCCTGCTGGGTGAACGGCGGAACGATGGTGGCGCTGTTCCAGCCCAGGCCGACCTTGCCGCCATCGACCAGGAAGTCGGCGGCCGGCTTGATCATCCGACCATAGAAGGTCTTCAGCTCGTCATCCGACAGCCAGCCCTGCTTCCACAGCTTCCAGCCCAGCATGATCGGCATGGCCGTCTGGTCCAGCTGGACCCCGACCCATTCGGGCGTGCCGTCGACTTCCGACTTCTGCAGGAACCAGCCGCCGACGCCGGTATTGCCCGGGGTGTTGGGGCCCACCTGCACGGTCGGCAGATAGTGGAAGGCGGCCAGCGGGGTCTGGATGTCGCCCAGGGCCGCCAGGGCCATGGCGCACTGGTAGAAGTCGCGCGGCCAGACGGCCTTGTAGCCGGTCGAGGGCTTGGAGGCGTCCACCGTGTCGCCCCAGGGATTGGACAGCGAGGCGATCAGGGCGCCGGCATGGGTGCGGTCTTCCTGCACCTTCAGCATCAGGGCGCTGGCCTGGACCAGCTTGCCGCCGTCCATGGCCGCTTCACGCAAGCGGGGCAGCTCGTGCAGCGAAGCCAGCCAGCTTTCCCAGCCGCTGTTGTAGCCGGCCAGAACCTGGGCGTAGCCGGTCTTCAGCGAGCCGTCGGCGGCGGCGGCGCTGGCGGCGGCGGTGGGGCCAAAGCCGATGGCGTAGTCGACGCTGATCTCGCCACTGGTGGCGGGCAGCTGGCCGGTCAGCATGATCGTGCCACGATCGGCGCCGGTGCTGGCGTAGAGCGTGTCGAACTTGCCGTCCTTCAGATCGGTCAGGCCGTCGGAGGCGTCCAGGAAGCCCGCGCTGGCGGCGGCGAAGGGTTTGGAGCCCTTCAGGGTCAGGAAGGTATCGCCCTCATTGGCGGTCAGGGCCGTCTTGCTGGCCGCGCCCGCATCGCCCGAACCCGTATTGGCCATGTGGGGCTCGAGCAGCAGATAGGGCGTCACAGTGCCCTTCAGCGCCTTGACCGTGACGCGCAGGAACAGGCTCTGGCGGTCGGGATCGGTGAAGATCCGCTTCTCAATGACGAAGCGCCCCTGTTTGTCGGTGGTGGTGATTTGGTAGGCCGGAGACAGCGGTCGGCCTTCGGCGTCGACATGCAGATATTCGGTCCTGGCGACGGTGTCGGCGCCTTCGATGGCGAGGCCGGTCGAGGTCTGGACGGCGAAGCGCATCTGCTTGATCTGGGCTTCGTGGATCAGGCCGTACATGGTCTCGGTCAGCACGCCGTCGGCGATCGAGAACCAGACCTTGGACACCACGCCCGTGCGGCCGCCGTCCTTGTAGGCGCCGTCGACATAGGCCTCGTAGGACGCGCCCACGCCGGTCTTGGCGGCATAGGCCCAGGTCGACGGCGCGCCAGGGGCGCCGGGGGCGGTCTGGGCGGATGCAACGCCCGCCATGGCCAGGGCGGCGGTCGTGGTCAGGGCGAGGGTTTTGAGCATACGCATGGGGACTGCCTCGTGACTGGAAGGGCGGTCAGGCGCGGCGCGCCTTGACCTCATCAGGATCGGTGACGGCGAAGACCGAGACGGCGGCGGCGAGGAAGGCGGCCGCGCCCAGCACCAGGGCGAAGATCGCCTGGCCGCCGAAAAAGGTCTTCAGCAGCAGGCCAAGCACGGTGGCGGCCAGCAGCTGCGGGATGACGATGAAGAAATTGAAGATGCCCATATAGACGCCCATCTTCCGGGCCGGCAGGGCCCCGGCCAGGATCGAATACGGGGCCGACAGGATCGAGCTCCAGGCAAAGCCGACGCCGATCATCGAGATCCACAGCAGGCCAGGCTCCCGGATCAGCGGGATCGACAGCAGCCCCGCCGCGCCCAGAACCAGACAGGCCGCGTGGCTGATCCGGCGGTTGGTGAGCCGCACCATGCTCGGGATCAGCAGGGCCGCCAGGGCCGCGACGCCGTTGTAGACGGCGAACAGCACGCCCACCCAGTCGGCGCCTTCATTATAGGCCTTCGAGGTCGCATCGACGGCGTGGAAGTGCCAGGCCGACACGGCGGGCGTGGTGTAGATCCACATGGCGAACAGGCCAAACCACGAGAAGAACTGCACCACCGCCAATTGGCGCATGGTGGTCGGCATCAGGAAGGCGTCCTCCAGCACTTCGGAAAAGCCGTTCTCGGTCTTGCCCATCCGCTTGAGGCGAGCGCCGACAACGCCGGCGACGCCGAACACGGCCAGCAGGCCGGCCAGGACGTAGAGTTCCTTCTCCAGCCGAAGGGACCAGACCAGAGTCGCCAGGGTCAGGCCGCCCAGCAGGCCACCGAACCCCAGAAGCCCGTAGGCGTTGATCGACGGATCCGAGCGCCTGAGCTCGGCGGCGGTGTCCTGCATCCGGTCAGCGCGTTCGGCCCGCTCGAAGGCGGCCAGTTGCTCGGGGCTGTATTCCTTGGTCGTGAACACCGTCCACATCACCGCCAGCAGCAGGCCCGCGCCGCCGGCATAGAAGGCGATCCGCACCGCGTCGGGGATCTGGCCGGCCGGCGCGGTGTTGGCGACGTTGAACCAGTTGGTCAGCATCCACGGCAGGGCCGAGGCCAGCACCGCGCCCAGGCCGATGAAAAAGCTCTGCATGGCGTAGCCGGTCGAGCGCTGCTCTTCGGGCAGGTTGTCGCCGACGAAGGCGCGGAACGGCTCCATGGTGATGTTGATCGAGGCGTCCATGATCCAAAGCGCCGAGGCCGCGATCCACAGGGTCGGCGAATTGGGCATGACGAAGAGCGCGGCCGTCGTCAGGATAGCGCCCCAGAAGAAGTAGGGTCGCCGGCGCCCCAGCCTGCCCCAGGTCTTGTCGCTGAAGTGGCCGATGATGGGCTGGACCAGCAGGCCGGTGGCCGGCGCGGCGATCCACAGGATCGCCAGGTCGTTCACGTCGACGCCCAGGGTCTGGAAGATGCGGCTGGTGTTGGCGTTCTGCAGGCCAAAGCCGATCTGGATCCCGAAGAACCCAAAGCACATGTTCCAGATCTGGAAGATACTCAGCTTGGCCTTGGTCATCCGCTTCCCCGCCCGCCCATCGGTTCAAGCCGACGATGCGCAAGTTTTTTCATAGACGTTCAGTGGACGCATTTGCGCACGCCCCCCTCGCCCGCGCAATCTCGATTTCCCGCATTTCAAGGGATTTCAAGCCGCAAGTCGCGAACCCGTAGCGCGCCATTCGCGAGCGAAGGCCGCGTACGGGCGCGATGCGAAGGCATCGGACTGCAAATATTCTCATAAATTTGCAGAGCACGTCGGCCTTTCCGACCCCTGCCGGAAAGGCCAGGCAAAGGTCTACTGCCGCGGCTTGCCCCTGCTGGCCGCCATGAACCGGATCGCCTGTCCGCCGCCGGGCGCCAGGCGCAGGGTCAGGATGTCGGCGCTGGTCACCTCGCGTTCCTCAATCAGGATATCCTGCGGCGCGGACTTCCAGTCGGCCTTGTCGCCGTCGCGATAGATCTGGGCCTTGTAGCGGCGGCCCGGCTCCAGGAAGCCCAGCGGCGCCGTCAGCACCCGGCCCTC
>Ga0209023_10005369_pt1 | contig 14046 bp, 13 predicted proteins | sample LakOneMetagenome_FD_187468 | JGI IMG/M metagenome (GOLD analysis project Ga0209023, IMG submission 187468) | Freshwater and sediment microbial communities from Lake Erie, Canada (SPAdes) (version 2) | ecosystem: Environmental > Aquatic > Freshwater > Lentic | place: Lake Erie, Canada...
TTACCGGCCTGGGCGGCCATTACTTTGCCAGTGGCAGTCACCTTGAAGCGCTTTTTAGCGCCCGACTTGGTCTTCAGCTTGGGCATTTGGCTCTCCTGTTGCCACGGAAAAACGCGCCCGAGGGGCGCTTTTGCGGCTTAAAATGCTCGTTAGAGCGTTGAAAGTGCTCAGGTTTTTCCGAAAACGGAGGAAACCCGCACGGTCATCGACACGGCAGCCCTTGATCAGCCGGGCGATGAAGGCTGGGCTTATGGCAGAGGAAGCCGAAATTGGCAATGATGAACCGTCACATGCCCTGCATGTACGAATGGCTTGATGGCATCACCCCTTGGTCTCGAACAGGTAATAAAATGACCCAATTTAAGCAATCGATTGCCCGATCCACCGTTTCCGTTCGCCTGCGCTGGTTGCCGGTTATCGCCGTTCTGGCGGCTGTAGCAGCACCTGGTTCTGCCGGCGCGGCCGCAAGGGCCGGCGCCTATGACGGCACCTGGACCACGGTATTTGCGACCACCAAGGGCAATTGCTCCTCCGGCTACAGCGTGCCGTTCCAGGTAAGCGGCAGCCGGGTCTCCTCGGCCGGCGGCGGCCGGGTCTCCGGCTCGGTCAACCGCGGCGGCGCGGTCGCGGTCCAGGTCTCGGTCGGCGCCTCCAAGGCCAGCGGCGGCGGCCGGCTCGCCGGCAACAGCGGCGCGGGCTCCTGGCGCGGCGTCATTACCGGCGATCGTTGCAGCGGCACCTGGCAGGCCACGCGGAGCTAGCGCGGGAAGGCCCCATTTCTACTTTGCATGGGGTTGTTTTGCAGATTTTGTATCCGGGCTACGAGCCCACACAACGAAAACGGCCCGCCAGATATTCTGACGGGCCGTCTGTAACCTGACAAATTCGAACTAGCGCGGCGCCAGTACCATCACGACCTGGCGGCCTTCGAAGCGTGCGTCCTGCTCGACCTTGGCGTATTCGGCGACGTCGGCTTTCACCTTGTCGAGCAGCTTGGTGCCGATCTCCTGGTGCGCCATTTCGCGGCCACGGTAGCGCAAGGTGATCTTGACCTTGTCGCCTTCCTCGAAGAACCGCTGCATCGCGCGCATCTTCACGTCGTAATCGTGATCGTCGATCATCGGCCGCAGCTTGATCTCCTTGATCTCGACGACCTTCTGCTTCTTGCGGGCTTCGGCGGCTTTCTTCTGCGCCGAATACTTGAACTTCCCGTAGTCCATGATCTTGCAAACGGGAGGATTGTTGTTCGGCGAAATCTCGACGAGATCCATGCCCGCTTCGATGGCCATCTTGACGGCGAGAACGGTCTCGACCGTGCCATGGTTGAGGCCGGTCTGATCGATCAACTGGATCTGCGCGTTGCGGATTTCATCATTGGTGCGCGGCCCGTCTTTGGTTGCGGCGGGCGGGGCTCTGTTGGGACGGCGAATGGGTAACTCTCCAAAGTTGTGAAGGAAGGTTATATTTTGAAGCAATACGCGGCCGTGAGCAAGCTTGCAGGCTATATGCGCGCGAAAACCGTCAAATGCGAGGCATTTTGGTCACGCCGGGCAAATATAGCGTGCCGGCACGGTTCGCAAGGAGAGTCCGGCCCCGCCGACCGTTGACCGGACCGGCGGGCTCGCGGACAAAGCCGCGGTGAGGACGACGGAACCATGACCCATTCAGCGCCATCAGATCAGGAACCGGCCTATATCGAGGTCGGCGAAGGCAACGAGCGCCGCCGGATCGCGGTTCGCGCCCGTGCCGGCGGCTCGCCGGGCAGCACCAGTGGTGCGCCGGGCAGCACAAATGGTGCGCCCGGCAGCACAAATGGTGCGCCGGGCTTGATCTGGCTCGGCGGCTTCAAATCCGACATGTCCGGCACCAAGGCGCTGGCGCTGGAGGAATGGGCCGTCGCGCACGGCCGTGCCTGCGTCCGCTTCGACTATTCCGGCCACGGCGAGTCCGGCGGCGAGTTCGCCGACGGTACCATCGGGCGCTGGCTGGAAGAGAGCGTGGCCGTGTTCGAGCAGTTCTGCCGCGGGCCGCAGGTCGTGATCGGCTCGTCGATGGGCGGCTGGATGGCGCTGCTGCTGGCGCGCGAGATCGCCAGGCGCGCTGCGGCGCCGGTATCGCTGGCGAACCGGGCCTCGCTTGCCGGGCTGGTGCTGATCGCGCCGGCGCCGGATTTCACCGAACAGCTGATGTGGAACGGCTTCTCGGACGAGATCCGCCAGGAAATCATCACCAAGGGTGTCTGGATGCGGCCGTCGGAATACGGCGACGGCACACCCTATCCGATCACGCGCGCGCTGATCGAGGAGGGCCGCAACCACCTGCTGCTCGGCAGCGCTATCGAGGTCGGCTGCCCGGTGCGCATCCTGCAGGGCGCGCAGGACCCCGACGTGCCCTGGCAACATGCATTCGCGCTGGCGCACCGGCTGCCGGCCGAGGACGTAGTCATGACCATGATCCAGGACGGCGACCACCGCCTGTCGAGGCCGCAGGACATCGCGCGGATTCTCGCCGCGGTGGCAGAGATCGGGTGAGGTCTTGTTTCCTTCTCCCCTTGTGGGAGAAGGTGGCGCGAAGCGCCGGATGAGGGGTCTCTATCCGCGGAGACGGACCCCTCACCCGTCTGCGATGCTGCGCATCGCATCCACCCTCTCCCACAAGGGGAGAGGGAAAGAAGAGGGAGACAACGCCATGAACACTGCCACCATGCTCCGCACCTTCTGCGATGCCGTCGAGCAGCATGACGGCAAGGCGTTCGCGGAATTGTTCACCGAAGACGGCGTCTATCACGACGTGTTCTATGGCGCCTTTGAAGGCCGCGCCAAGATCGCCGAACTGATCGACGACTGGTTCTACCGCACCGCGACCGATTTCCGCTGGGACATGCACGCGCCGGTCACTGACGGCCACACGCTCTATGCGCGCTATACATTCAGTTACAAATCGACCCTGCCGGAAGCGCAAGGCGCGCGGGCGATGTTCGAGGGCGTCGCGATCATGAAACTGCGCGACGGAAAGATCACCGAATACCACGAGGTCGCCAACACCGCGCCGGCGTTCGTCGACATCAAGTTCGCGCCGGAACGTATCGCGAAGATCGTCGCCAAGCAGGGCGCGGCGCTGAAGGCGCGGCCGGAGATGAAGCGGCATTTGGCGGAGTGAGGGACACTCCCTTCCTGTCATCGTCCGCGAAGGCGGACGATCCAGTACGCTGTGACGGTATGATTTAATTCGAAGGCCGGCGGAATACTGGATGCCCCGCCTTCGCGGGGCATGACAGGTTACGGCGGCGGCACGTTCGTCATCGGCTTCTTCTGCGCCAGCGCTGCAACCGTCGCAGTGCCGATCGAGCCCTTCTCGTCATAGAGCCAGCATTCGCCGATCGCGATGCCTTCGCTGGCCTGGTGGTTCACGACATCGAAGCCGACCCATCGCGTCACCGGCAGCCGATGCAGATAGAGCGTCACGTCGCTGTTGATATAGCCGAGGCCCCGATCGCCGGCGTTGGCGAACGGGCTCGCAAAATCCGCGCCGGTGGCGACGTGGACGAACGGCGACATCGGTACGCCCTCGACCATCTCGCGGACTTCGCTCATCCAAAGCCGCCGCGGGCCGAGTGAACCCATGTGGCCTGCGATCGGCCGTGTCGTCCATTTGCCGTTCATGCCGAGCTTGGGATCGGTCGGCGCCGGGATTGTGTCGGGCAGCGGCGCATCCCAGTTCGCGGGCGACCAGACATTGCCGGGCGTATTTTCCGTGCGGAGCAATAACTGGCACGAGGCGCGCGCCATGCTGGTGCCGCCGGAGAAGAACTCCGCTTCCACCACCCGGATGCGCTTGCCGCCGCGGATCAGTTTGGTCGTGACTTCGACCGGTGTCTGGATGTTCGGCAGTCGAAACATGTCGACCGTCAGCCGCGCCGGTACGAATTCGGGCCCGCCGTGCTGTGTCTCGATCGCGTGCGCCAAAAGACCGACGACGACGCGACCGTGCATCGAGTTCGGGTCCCACGGGCCGTTGCAGACTGGATTGGGGATGAAGCTGTCGCCGTGCCTGGCGAAGAAGGGCTGGTTTGTCATGGCCGGGGCACATGATGGAAAGCGCGCGACGAAATCAAGGGCGTTTCCCTCATGGGGAGGAGGCGCATTTGCGCCGTCTCGAACCATGTGGCCCGGATGGTGGCCTCATCCTTCGAGACGCGCTGTGCGCTCCTCAGGATGAGGGTTGGGTGGCCGTGCTCCACTCTTCACGAACAGTTTCGTCGGTCTCGCCGGTGGCTTGCTGCGCGAGCGCGGCGAAAGCGTTCGGGGTCACGAGTTGCGACAGCGCCCACACCGCAGCACCCCGGACCAGCGGGCTCGGGTCGTCGAGCAGGCGCTCGGCCTCTGATGCGAGCGAAGCATCGCCGGCGTTGCCGATCGCGACCAGCACGTTGCGAATGAACCGGTCGCGGCCGATACGCTTGACCGGCGATTTCGAAAACAGCGCGCGGAATGCCGCGTCATCGAGCCGCGCCAATTCGGCCAATGCAGGCGCGCGCAGTTCGCTGCGCGCAGCAAGTTTGGCTTCGCGGCCTTGCTGGGCGAACTTGTTCCACGGGCACACCGCCAGACAATCGTCGCAGCCGTAGATTCGGTTGCCGATGCTGTTGCGGAATTCGCGCGGGATCGGGCCCTTGTTCTCGATCGTGAGGTACGAGATGCAGCGCCGCGCATCGAGCTTGTAGGGCGCCGGAAACGCCGCGGTCGGGCAGATCTCCTGGCAGGCGTTGCAGGAACCGCAACGGTCGCTTTCGGCCTCATCGAGCGGCAACTCGGCTGCACTGTAGATCGCGCCGAGAAACAGCCATGAGCCGAATTCGCGCGAGACGAGGTTGGTATGCTTGCCCTGCCAGCCCAGGCCCGCCGCCTGCGCCAGCGGCTTTTCCATCACGGCCGCGGTGTCGACGAAAACTTTCAGCTCCTGGCCAGATACCGCGGCGAACCACCGCGCCAGCGCCTTCAGTCGCTTCTTGATGACGTCGTGATAGTCATCGCCTTGGGCATAGACCGAGATCGCGCCAAGGCTGCGCTTTTCAAGCAGCGCCAGCGGATTTTCGTCCGGCCCGTAGTTGACGCCGAGCATGATGACCGATCGGACGCCGGACCACAGCGCGCGCGGATCCATGCGCCGTTCGGGATTGGCCGCGAGCCAGTCCATGTCGCCATGCGCGCCGATGTCGAGGAATTCGCGGAAGTGTTTGGCGGCATCGGCGATCGCATCGGGATCGGTGACGCCGATGCAATCGAAGCCGAGCGCCCTGGCCTCGCGCGTCAGCGCGGCCTTCAGATCGGCGCCGGTGAGTTTGTCGTTCAGAAGTCGAGATCCACGTAGCTCTGCGACGCCGGCACTCCCGCCAGCCATTCGCTCAGCAGCGGGCGGAACGACGGGCGGGATTTCACCCGCGCGTACCACGCCTTTGCCGCCTCGTCCTCGCTCCATGGCACGTCGCCCAGATAGTCGATCGCCGAAAGATGCGCCGCGGCGGCGAGGTCCGCATAGGTCAGTTTGTCGCCGGCGAGGAAGTTCCGCGTCTGCGCCAGCCAGCCGATATAGGCCAGATGATAGCGCACATTGACCTTGGCCGCGCGGATCACGTCGGTCGCGGGCGCGCCGCCGCCGTTCTCCTCGCTCATGAAACGCTTGTAGATGCGCTCGGTCACCAGCGGGTTGGAGGCTTCCTCGAAGAACTTGTCGTTGAACCACGCCATCAGCCGGCGCACCTCGATGCGCTCGCCCATCGAGGTCGGCAGCAGCCGCCGCTCGTCGGCATCGGCGCCATGCACCTCGTCGAGATATTCGGCGATGATCCCGGCGCCGGGTATCGGCGGCCGGCCTTCGGCGATCATGACCGGCGTGTGACCCGCCGGATTGAGCGCCAGAAACGCCTCGCGGCGTTCCCAGGTCCGTTCCTCCACCAGACGCAGGTCGAGCCCGTGTTCGCCGAGGATCAGGCGAATGAAGCGCGAGTGCGGACAGAACGGATGGTGATAGAGCGTGTACATGCGGTCCTTGGTAGTCAGGCGGCGCTTAAGGAATCCTCAACCCGCCGGCCGCCGGCCAAATCGTGACGCTATAGCCCAGCGGAGGAGCGAGGCAACCTGTGTTTGGCGTTTTTTTGCGATTGCGGGAGGGGTGCGAATAGGCGAGAAGAGCCCGGCTTTTGCAGCAAAAATGGACCACATCATGATGTCTGATGCAGTACGGGCGGTGATTCTCGGCATCGTCGAGGGCATCACGGAATTTCTGCCGGTTTCCTCGACCGGCCATATGCTGCTGGTGCAGCGCTTTTTCGGCCTCGGCGAAGGCAATTTCTGGAACAGCTTCATCGTGCTGATTCAGCTCGGCGCGATTCTGGCGATCGTCGCGCTGTATTTCCTCAAGCTGTGGAAAGTCGCCCTCGGCATGTTCACCAATCCGGAGGATCGCCGGTTCGTCATCGGCGTGCTGGTGGCGTTCCTGCCCGCGGTGGTGATCGGCCTGATTGCCGGCAAATACATCAAGGAATTTCTCTTCAATCCGTGGGTGGTGTGCTTCACGCTGATCGTCGGCGGCGCGATCCTGATGTGGGTCGATCAGCTCGAGCTGCATCCGCACGAGGACGACGCCACCAAGTTTCCGCTGATGATGTATCTGTGGATCGGCGTCGCGCAGTGCCTCGCGATGATTCCCGGCGTGTCGCGCTCCGGCGCCAGCATCGTCGCGGCGATGTTCCTCGGCGCCGAGAAGCGCGCGGCGGCGGAGTTCTCGTTCTTCCTGGCGATCCCGACCATGGTCGGCGCCTTCGCCTATGACTTCTATAAAAACCGCGGCGAGATGACGAGCGATCACCTCGGCATCGTCGCGATCGGATTCGTGGTTTCGTTCATTACGGCGATGATCGTGGTGAAGACGTTCCTGAACTACGTCACCCGCCACGGCTTCACGTTCTTTGCCTGGTGGCGCGTCATCGTCGGCACGCTCGGCCTGATCGCGCTGGCATTGGGGAAGTAGGGCTTGCGTGTCCCGGACGCGGTGCAGCGCACCGCCATAGCGTGTCGAAGACGCGCGTAACCGCGCTGATGGCGCTGCGCAACGTCCGGAGAACGAGAGAATTACGCGTTCTTGCGTTGGAACTGCCCGGCGGCGCGGAAGCGCCAGAGATATTGCGGGGCGATCGCTTCCAGCGAATCCGGCGTGATGCCGAGCCCTTCCAGCGTCAGGCCGGCGGCCTTTGCCGCATCGGACACCACGTTGTCGGACTTCAGCAGCTCGACCTGGTCCGGCGTCAGTTTCAGCATGCCCGGCGCGAACTGCAGGAAGTACGCCTTGAGCTTCGCGAGCCCGAACGGCAGCGGGACCAGCATCCGGTTGCGATCGGTGATCGCCAGGATCGCTTCCATGATTTCGCGCATGGTCAGCACTTCCGGTCCGCCGAGTTCGTAGGTCGCGCCCGCTTTGGTCCGGCCGTCGGCCGCTTGCGCCACCGCATTGGCGACATCGCCGACATAGACCGGCTGCATCCTCGTCGCGCCGCCGCCGATCAGTGGCAGCGCCGGCGACATCCGCGCCAGCGCCGCAAAACGGTTGGTGAACTGATCCTCGGGGCCGAACACCACCGACGGCTGCAGGATGGTGGCTGAGGGCACCGCCGCCAGCACGGCCTGTTCGCCGGCCGCCTTGGAGCGGGCATAGGCCGACGGTGAATGCTCGTCGGCGCCGATCGCGGATACGTGCACCATCCGCGCACCGGCCGCCGCAGCCGCCTTGGCGATGGTTTCCGCGCCCTTGGCCTGGACCGCGTCAAACGACTGCGCGCCGCCGGCGGCCAGGATGCCGACCAGATTGATGGCGACCTCGGAATCGCGCATTGCCGCCTCTACCGAGGCCGGATAGCGCACATTGGCCTGCACGGCGTGGATCTGGCCGACCCGGCCGAGCGGCTGCAGGTGGCCCGCCAGTTCGGGCCGGCGCACCGCCACCCGGATCCGGAAATCGCGCTTGGCCAGGGCGCGAACCACATTTCGTCCCAGAAAGCCCGAGCCGCCAAAGACCGTGACGAGGGTTTCCTGGTTCGATGCCATGTTCGGTCCAATCCTGTGGTCAAATTCGGGAGTTAGCGACGATAGTTAGCGGATTCGCGGCCCGCCGACGCGGTTTATGCTTTACAGCGTAATCGGACCGCGTTGAAGCAATTTGACAACCGTGCGACCGAACCTTACTAAGCCGCCCGGGCCCAGGTGGTGGAATTGGTAGACGCGCTGGCTTCAGGTGCCAGTGGCTTAACGGCCGTGAAGGTTCGAGTCCTTTCCTGGGCACCACCGCTCTTTTAAGAGTCTGATTTTTAGAGCAAATCAGCAAATTCAACGGCTTACCCGCCCCTCAGTGGTACAGAGAGGTGGTAAAATGCCGTTGGCCATGTCGCGTCCTTGGAAGCATCCCAAAACCGGAATCTATCTGCTTCGGAAAGCCGCTCCTGACGACCTGCGCAAGCTTGCCGGCAAGCGCGAGGAGAAGGTCAGTCTTCGAACGCGCGACCCTGCGGAAGCCAAGCTACGGCACGCCGCAGCGCTTGCAGAGCTTGAGGCCCGATGGGCAAATTTGCGCGCTGGTCCGGTGGCTCTGACCCAAAGGGAAGCGTCTCGGTTTGCGATGGTCGCCCACGACAGGTGGCTGGAACAGTATCAAGGCAATCCGGACGGACAAACCGCATGGGACATCGATCTCGCATGCAGCGAGCCAGTTTGACGCTGGCGAAGCTCGCCCGGGGTGAGCTGGATGATTCGCACCGTCGTGACCTGATTCGGCTTCCCGTTGGGCCGGTCCGGGGGCCTGCCCGCCGAGGGAGGCGCCCAAATCGCAACTATCTGGTTTGGCCGAATGGTCCGTCATTGCGAGCGAAGCGACGAAGCAATCCAGTCTTTCTTGATGCCATGCGATGGATTGCTTCGCTGCGCTCGCAATGACGGTGGCTGCGATCAGCGTACGAACGACAAGATCTCTCTGGCCGCTCGCTCCCCCGAATCCCTCGCCCCATGCGCCGTCGTGAAAAAATCCGGCGAGGTCGCTTCTCCCGCAAAGAACAGCCGCCCCTCCACCGGTGCCGCCAGCACGGCGCGCTGGCCGGCGTGGCCGGGCAGGGCGTGAGAGTAGGAGCCGCGCGCGAACGGGTCTTGCGCCCAGTGCGATTCGGCGAGCGGCTTCAGCTTGTTTCGGAAATCGTTGCCGAGAAAGCCTGTGATCTCGTCGATGCTATGCGCGGCGATGGCGCCGGGGCCTGCGTCTTCCAGTGACTGCGCAAAACGTCCGCCAAAAAAGCCCTCGATGCAGGGCTGGCCGAACGGGCGGATGTGGTAGGTGCCCATGTCGGTGCGCATGGTGGCGCCGCGCAGATTGCCTTCGACCGGCAGCGCTTCGGGTTCGGCGAGCGCCAGCGTCACCTTGTCGGCGAGGCCGAGCGGCAGACCGCGGGCGGCGTCGACCTTGGCCGGCAATGGCGGGTGAAAGCGGATCGCTTCGTCGGCGATCAGGTTGGTCGGCACGGTGACGATCACCTTGTCCGCGGCCAGCGTGCCCTGCGAGGTCTCGATGCGAATGCTTTTGCCGGAGTGGTCGATCAGCGTCACCTCGCAATTCAACGCGACCTTGCACGACGCGCCGTAGGCCGCGATCAGCGCGCCATAGCCGCGACGGAGACGCCAGTTGATATCGGTGTCCTCATAGGCGTCGAGGTCGAGCACGGAAACCTGATCGAGCTCGCAACCGTTGATGTAGGTCGAAATCGCATCGATCATCGGATTCCAGCGGTTACCCGGTTCGAGGCAGAGATCAGCGGCGCTGTCGCGGCCGACCCTTCTCGCCTGCACGGCCGCTTGTTCTGCACGGTCGAAAAACGAATCCAGCGCGCGGATGAACTCGTCGCGGTCGGCTTGCGGGAAGGCCTTGCCGTGGGCGCGTTCGCGCCAGGGCGGCAGCGCCTTGTTGATCTCGAAGCCGAGTTGTTCGGCGATCTTCACGAACGAGTTCTGGTCGGCCGAATGCAGCCAGCCGCAGCCGAGGTCGAAGGTGACGTCGGGCGAGGCCATGACGGTGTGCGCCCGGCCGCCGACGCGGTCGCGCGCTTCCAGCACGAGGGTAGAGAGACCGGAATCGTTCAGGGCATTCGCGGCGCCGAGGCCGGCGGCGCCCGCGCCGATGATGGCGACATCGACCGAAGAGGGAAGGGACGTCATGCCCCGCCTCTAGCATGTTCGGTGGCGGGCCAGAAGCCATCCCGAGCATAGCTGTCATCATCCGCGAAAGCGGGTGATCCAGTATTCCGGGAAAGCTGTAATTGAGCCGATAGGTTTGGGCGTACTGGATGCCCCGCTTTCGCGGGGCATGACAGCTTACGCCACTTCCTGCTTGGACTTTTCCGCGCGCTTGCGGTCGTTGGCGTCGAGGAACTTCTTGCGCAGGCGGATCGACTTCGGGGTGATTTCGACCAGCTCGTCTTCCTCGATATAGGCCAGCGCCTTTTCCAGGGTCATGCGGATCGGCGGGGTCAGGCGCACCGCTTCGTCCTTCGAAGTGGTGCGGATGTTGGTGAGCTGCTTGCCCTTGAGAATGTTGATCTCGAGGTCGTTGTCGCGGGTGTGCTCGCCGACGATCATGCCCTTGTAGACCTTCCAGCCCGGCTCGATCATCATCGGGCCGCGGTCTTCCAGCTTGAACATGGCGTAGGCAACCGCTTCGCCCTGGTCGTTGGAGATCAGGACGCCGTTGCGGCGGCCCTGGATGTCGCCCTTGTAGGGCAGGTAGTTGTGGAACAGGCGGTTGATGATCGCCGTGCCCTTGGTGTCGGTCATCAGTTCGCCCTGGTAGCCGATCAGGCCGCGGGTCGGCGCGTAGAACACCAGGCGCAGGCGGTTGCCGCCGGACGGGCGCATCTCGATCATCTCGGCCTTGCGCTCGCTCATCTTCTGCACGACCACGCCGGAGAATTCCTCGTCGACGTCGATCACGACTTCCTCGACCGGCTCCAGCAGGTTGCCGTTCTCGTCCTTGGTCAACACCACGCGCGGGCGCGACACCGACAGTTCGAAACCTTCGCGGCGCATGGTCTCGATCAGGATCGCGAGCTGCAATTCGCCGCGGCCCGATACTTCCATCGCATCCTTGTCGGCGGCTTCCACCACGCGCAGCGCGACGTTGCCCTCGGCCTCGCGCAGCAGGCGGTCGCGGATCATGCGGCTGGTGACCTTGTCGCCTTCGGTGCCGGCGAGCGGCGAGTTGTTGACGATGAACGACATCGACACCGTCGGCGGATCGATCGGCTGCGCCTGGATCGGCGTCTCCACGCTCGGATCGCAGAAGGTGTCGGCGACGGTGCCCTTGGGCAGGCCCGCGATCGCAACGATGTCGCCGGCTTCGGCGAGCTCGACCGGCTGCCGTTCAAGGCCGCGGAACGCCAGGATCTTCGTGATACGTCCGCTTTCCACCAGCTTGCCGTCGCGCGACAGCACCTTGACCTGCTGGTTCGGCTTGACCGAGCCGGAGGCGATGCGGCCGGTGATGATGCGGCCGAGATAGGGGTTGGCCTCGAGGATGGTGCCGAGCAGGCGGAACGGGCCTTCCTCGACCACCGGCGGCTCGACGTGCTTGATCACGAGATCGAACAGCGGCTTCATGCCGTCCTCGTGGGAAGCCTCAGGGGTGGTGCCCATCCAGCCGTTCTTGCCGGATCCATAAAGAATCGGGAAATCGAGCTGGTCGTCGGTGGCGTCGAGCGCGGCGAACAGGTCGAACACCTCGTTCACGACTTCGGTGATGCGGGCGTCCGGACGGTCCACCTTGTTGATGGCGACGATCGGCTTGAGGCCGAGCTTGAGCGCCTTGCCGACCACGAACTTGGTCTGCGGCATCGGGCCTTCGGCCGCGTCGACCAGCACGATCACGCCGTCGACCATCGACAGGATGCGCTCGACCTCACCACCGAAATCGGCGTGGCCGGGGGTGTCGACAATGTTGATCTGGGTGTCTTCCCAGTGCACCGAGGTGCACTTGGCGAGAATGGTGATGCCGCGCTCGCGCTCCAGATCGTTGGAGTCCATCGCGCGCTCGACCTGACGTTGGTTGTCGCGATAGGTGCCGGATTGCTGCAGCAGCTTGTCGACGAGGGTGGTTTTGCCGTGGTCGACGTGGGCGATGATGGCGATGTTGCGAAGCTTCATGGTTCTCTTCTGCATCAGGACATAGGCTGGAGCGCGATCTCACCGGAAAACCGGGACCCACTTTTCCGGATCGTGCTCAAAACCTGAAATTCGGGGGACAGCAGGCTTCGAACCCGGTCCCAAAAAGGAAGCCCGGCCAAAAGGACCGGGCATACCTTACTCGTTGCGGCGCAATATATTCAGAAAACGCCAAAAAACAAGGATTTATTGGTCATTTGGTTAGCCGATTTTGGCATAGGTGGTCCTTTGACCGACCGTTAATTGCCCTTGTCGGGGTCGGGATAGACCCCCCGTAAAACCTCGTCAAAATGGTTTTTGACGGCTTCGTTGCACAGACAGGACCGCAGGCGAAGCGCCTCGGGGTTGCGGACCAGGATCGAGCCGCGGCGGGTCTCCAGCACCCCCCCGGCCTTGAAGGTCTGGATCACCCGGCTGGCATAGGAGCGGCCGACGCCCAGCAGGGTCGAGAGCTGCTCATGGGTCAGCGGCACCACCTCGTCGCCATCGGTGCGTTCCATCGCCGAAATGATCCATTTCGCGGTCCGCTGCTCGATCGAATGGATGGCGTTGCAGGCGGTGGACTGGAAGATCTGGGCCAGCATGCAGTCGGCATAGCGGGCGAAGACGTTGCGCAGGGTCGGGGAGTTCGACTTTGCAGCATCCAGCCTGGCGACCGGCAGACGCACGAAGGGCCCGGCGAACTTGACTATGATGCGGGTATAGGCGGGCAAATAGCCCTGGCTGACGATGCCGCCGACCGCGCCCTCGCGGCCGATCAGGATGGTCTCGACGTCGCGCCCGTCCTCGTTGGGAACCATATAGGAGACGAGGCTCGGCCCGCAGGGAAAATGCACGATCTCGACATCGTCACCGGGGTTGTAGAGCAGGTCGTTGGGACTGGCGTCGATCGCAACCAGATGCGGCTCGATCAGCGCGAAATCGGCGGCATTCAGCCGGCGCAGCAGATTGTTGAACGGCCGCCCGGCGGCGGCCTCATTCCGTGGTGTGGTCATGTTTCTGGTCCCCAGCCCGGGACAATAATCGGATTGATCTCGTCGGTACGTTCACTAGTGAACAGACACCCTAACGACGATGTGGTGGTTTCAGTTCCGGAACCTGCGGCGCGCTCCTTTCGAGGCGCCGGACATCGGGCACCCCCTTCGGGCTTCCGCCGAGGCATCAATGTTCAACCTGTCATCCGGTACGGCTATGAAACCCGGCTTTGTCGACGGCATGCCCCACGACGTTTTGATCGTCGAGGACGACCCGCTGATCGCGCTCGACTTCGAGGACACGCTGCTCGGATTCGGCGTGAAGACGGTACGCGCCGCCGTCAGCGTGGCGACCGCGCTGGCGATGATCGACGATCGCGCGCCGGACTTCGCGCTGCTCGATGTCAGCCTGATTCGCGAAAAGAGCTTTGCGGTCGCCGAGCGGCTCGGGATGCTGAAGATTCCGTTTGTCTTCGTCACCGGCTACGGCACCGACCTGCGTCTGCCGGCGGCGTTCGCCGACCAGCCACGTCTGTCCAAGCCGTATTCGACCGAGGCGCTGCAGGCGCTGCTGCGGGTCAGGCGCTGAAAGTCAGGCGCATTTTGTTTGACGCGTTTTCTACCGCAGATAAGTCTACGCAATCTGCGCAAGCTTGATTGCTACGCGAACCGCAACGGCACTTCGCTCGAAAACGCTATGTCTTCGGATCGAGCGTGGTCGACCACAACGCGACGTCGGCGCGGTCGCGTAACGTCACCGTCATCTGGCCGCTCTGGCCGTCGATCTTGACGTGGCCGAAGAACTGCATGCCGGCCGACGGCGGCAG
>Ga0209023_10005371_pt1 | contig 14045 bp, 10 predicted proteins | sample LakOneMetagenome_FD_187468 | JGI IMG/M metagenome (GOLD analysis project Ga0209023, IMG submission 187468) | Freshwater and sediment microbial communities from Lake Erie, Canada (SPAdes) (version 2) | ecosystem: Environmental > Aquatic > Freshwater > Lentic | place: Lake Erie, Canada...
TGGGCTCGATATGACCGAGGCCGCGTCGCTGCCGGAGGTGATGTTCACCGTCTGGAGCAACGTGTTCGAGCGAGGTCGACTGCAGGCGGGCGAGTCCGTGCTCGTGCACGGCGGTTCGAGTGGCATCGGTACGGCTGCAATTCAGCTGGCTCACGCTCGCGGTGCTCGCGTCTTCGCCACGGCCGGAAGTGAAGAGAAGTGCCGCGCCTGCGAGGCACTTGGTGCGGAACGCTGCATCGACTACCGGCAAGCCGATTTCGTCCCGCTCATAAAGGAACTGACCGCAGACCGCGGCGTCGACGTCGTGCTAGATATGGTGGGCGGCGAATATGTCGGCCGCAACCTCGACGTGCTCGGGATGGACGGACGACTCGTGCAGATTGGTGTGCTCGGCGGTGCCCGCGCCACCATCAACATGATGCCCGTGCTCCAGCGTCGACTGACGATCACGGGTTCAACCTTGCGTGCGAGACCCGTGGCAGAAAAGGGCGCGATCGCGCGCGATGTCGAACGGCATGTGTGGCCGCTCGTCGAATCAGGCTCGGTGCGTCCAGTCGTGCACGCGTCGTTTTCCCTCGAAGCGGCGGCTGATGCGCATGCCTGCATGGAAGCAAGCACACACATCGGCAAGCTGGTCCTTCAAGTACAATCAACAGCTCATTTATGAAACGAATCCTGATCCTCATTGGTACCGTCGCACTCGCGACGACGCTGTCGGCGTGCAGCAATTCGAACTCGCCGACGACGACCTCCACTGGCAGCAATGGTGTCAGCTCGATTACGACGCTGCAGACCACGGATGTCAAAGTCGGCACAGGCGCTGATGCCGTCGTCGGCCGGGCCATCACCGTGCATTACACCGGGTGGCTCTACAGCGAGTCGGCCAGCGATCACCACGGCACGAAGTTCGACAGCTCGGTTGACCGCAACGTGCCCTATACGTTCATCCTCGGTGCCGGCACTGTGATCAAGGGTTGGGACCAGGGCATTGTCGGCATGAAGGTCGGTGGACAGCGCACGCTCGTCATTCCGCCGAGCCTCGGGTATGGCAGCACGGGCGTGTCCGGGACGATTCCGGCAAACGCCACGCTCATCTTCGACGTGTGAGCTGAAGTCCGGACACGAACGACGCGTGAGCGCGCCGTCTGGTCCGTCCCGCGACGGGCCAGACATCACAACCTCCATCATCAGTGCCCAGAGCCTGGCCGGCCTCCATCGTTGCGCTCCAGCACCGGAACTTCCGGCTGATCTGGATTGGACTCCTGCTGTCGTTCTCCGGAACGATGATGCAGAACGCGGCACTCCTCTGGCACGTCTCACTGCTGGTCGCTCCCGACCGCAAGGCGATCGCGCTTGGCGTCGTCGGACTGGTGCGCATTGCGCCGGTGGTGGTGTTTTCGATGGTCAGCGGCGTCGTGGCCGATGCGCTCGATCGACGCCGCGTGCTGCTTGTCACGCAAACACTCGCGGGCCTCGTCGCCACCGCGCTGGCACTCCTGACCTATCGCGGGCTGTCCGCCGTGTGGCCAATCTATGTGCTCTCGGCGGTCGGCGCCGCTGTGAGCGCTTTCGATTTGCCGGCGCGCCAGGCGCTCGTGCCGACGCTGGTGCCTCGTGAGCACCTGCCGAATGCCATCGCACTCAACTCCATCCTCTTTCAGACGGCAGCCGTCGCCGGACCCGCACTCGCTGGACTGGTGATCGCCCGCTCGGGCGTTGCAGCGGCGTATCTGTTCAACGCCTTGTCGTTCGGGTTCGTCATCGTCGCGTTGCTCCTCATGCGGGACGTGCCGGAGCGCGAGCCGGCCCTGGCTGGCGCCGAGAGCGGCGTGTCGTTTGCGGCGGCGATGGAAGGCGTACGGTTCGTGTTCAGCTCACCGCTCATCCGGTCGACGATGCTGCTGGACTTCTTTGCGACGTTCTTCGCGTCGGCGACAGCGCTGCTGCCGATCTTTGCGCAGGACATCCTGCAGGTGGGCGCACGAGGATACGGCTGGCTGTTTGCCGCACCCGCCGTTGGATCGTTCATCACGAGCATCGCGCTGGTGCCTGGCGCGAGCCGCATTCGACGCCGAGGACCGACGATTGTCTGGTCGATCGTGGGACACGGCGTGGCGACGATTATTTTCGGGTTCTCACGCTCGTTCTGGCTGACGTTCGCGTGTCTTGCGTTCGTCGGCGCGACTGACACCGTCAGCACGGTGCTCCGCAACACGATCCGCCAGCTCGAAACACCAGATCGACTCCGGGGACGCATGACCGGCGTGAACATGGTCTTCTTCATGGGCGGACCGCAGTTGGGCGAGCTCGAGGCGGGGGCTGTGGCCAACGCGTTCGGTGCGCCGTTCTCGGTCATTACCGGCGGTATCGGCTGTCTGATCGCGACGGCGTGGGTTGCGGCGACAACGCCGCGCTTGCGGCACTACGCTGCAGACGACGCACAACCCGCACAGCGCTGAGAGCCATAGACATCGACGTTCTGACGCACGGCGGCAGTGCGTGCCGCATCACGTGTTGCGCAGCGCAGTGCAAGCACGGGCGTTCAGCCTCTGATGAGCTTCGCTCGCCAGGGACGCGCACGACGCGATCGCCGCGTTTCATGCGAGGATCGCAGATATGAAATCTCTGGCTTTTGCGACTGCCGCCCTGGCGGTCGCAGCCTCGGTCGGGATGCTTGCCCAGCCAGGCCTGGACCCCACAGCGGCGCTGCTGCAGGACATCATCAAAATCGACACGAGCAATCCGCCCGGACACGAGGGTGCGGTCGATGAGTTGCTGGCGTCGCGCCTTCGTCCACTGGGCTTCGAAATCACCATCGTGCCGACTCCCGAAGCGGGGAAGTCGCACCTCATCGCACGACTGAAGGGTGACGGCAGCAAGCGTCCTGTGCTGCTCGCGGCGCACGCCGACGTCGTGGGTGTGGAGCGCGACAAGTGGAGTGTCGATCCGTTTGCCGGCGTCATCAGCGACGGTCATGTGTACGGACGCGGCGCAATCGACTTCAAGGGAGGTATGGCCGTCTTCGCACGTGCGGTCATGCAGCTGGCCGAGCGCAAGGTGCCGCTGGCGCGCGATGTGATCTTCCTCGTGGAAGCCGATGAAGAAGCCGCGCAGTACAACACGACCTGGCTGTCGCAGACACACTGGGCCGAGATGGACTGCGAATTTGCCCTGAACGAGGGCGGCTGGATCATCGCCGGAGACGATGGACGCGTGAAGTACGTGAGCATTGCGACGGCAGACAAGTCGTCGATTGCCGTGCTCCTCACTGCGAGAGGTACCTCGACGCACTCGTCGATGCCGCGACCAGACAACGCCATCTTCACGCTCGCAAAGGCGCTGACCAAACTGTCAGCCTATGAAGCGCCACTGCAGTTGACACCGGCGACGCGGCAGTTCCTGGGTGTGCTCGCGAAGACGTCCAGTCCTCCGCTGTCCACCTACTATCAGACGCTCCTCACGAGCCAGGACACTGCCGCGATCGCGGCCGCGGACCGCGAGATCAGCAAGGACCCGCTGATGCACGCCATCATTCGGAACACTATTGCGCCCGTCATCGTGAACGGCGGCTTTCGCAGCAATGTCATTCCGGGCTCGGCGGACGTCATCCTGAACGTGCGCGCCATCCCCGGCACCGATCCGAAGGACGTCGTTGCGGATATCGAAAAGACGATCGCCGATTCGAACGTCAGCGTGCGGCTGGCGAATCCATCGATTGGACCATCACGCGCCGCGCCGTCGTCTGAAGATACGGAGTTGTATCGCGCACTGACGCGCAACGCCCGCATCACCTTTCCGGGCGCTGAGGTCACACCGTATCTGTTCCAGGCCGGTACGGATGCCGGCGCCTGGCGCAACCGGGGCATTCCGGTCTACGGCACCTACCCCTATCCCATTACGGCCGAAGAACTCACTCGTATGCACGGCAACGACGAGCGTGTGTCCATCGAGTCGCTGCGCCTCGGCACCGAGATGATCTTCAAGACGCTCGTGGACGTCGCCGGCAGGAAGTAGCGACCGCCCGCGAGCGGCAGCCCAGCGGGTCGGTCGTAATATCATCAATTGATGACTGTGTTCGCACCGACCGACGCCCTCGAGTCCGGGGCCCTGCGTGAACGCTCCGAGATTGACGACCGATACAAGTGGGACCTGTCCAGCATCTTTCCTGACTGGGACCGCTGGTCGGAGGCGTACAGCGAACTCGATCGGCAGATCGAACAGTTTGCGTCGCTGCAGGGGTCGCTGGCGCGCGGCGGCACGCACCTGCTCGCCGCCCTCGAACTGCGCGATCTGATCGGGCGGCTGTCGTACAAGGTCTGGTACTTCGCCTCGCTGTGCTACGACCAGGACCAGCGCGATAACGGCATCAACGCGCGGCGTCAGCAGGTGCAGATCCTGTTTGCCAAGGCGGCGCAGGCCTCATCGTGGTTCGATCCCGAACTGCTCGCCATTCCCCTGGACACCGTGCAGGCCTGGCTGGCCGAGAGCTCGAAGCTCGCGGTGTACCGTTTCTCGGTCGAAGACCTGTACCGTCAGCAGGAACACGTGCTCGACGAAAAAGGGGAGCGGCTGCTCTCGTTTTCGAGCCGCTTCGCCGCGGCGCCGACCGATGCGTACTCGTCGCTGAGCACGGCCGACATGAAGCCGCCGGCCATCACCTTGCCGAGCGGTGCCTCGGTGACCCTGACCTACGGGCAGTACCGCGGGCTGCTGGCCACCAACCGTGAGCAAGCCGATCGCTCCGCAGCCTTTCACGCGTTTCATCAGGCATACGAAGCGTCTGCGAACACGTATGCGGCGCTCTACACGGGCGTGCTGCAGCGCGACTGGTTCTATGCCCAGGCACGCGGCTACCAGACGTCGCTCGACTCCGCGCTGCACGGCAACAACATCCCGGCCGCTGTCGTCGAGAACCTGGTCAGCCAGGCGAAGGCCGGCACAGCGCCGCTGCACCGCTACCATCGTCTGCGCAAGAAGGCGCTCGGGCTGTCGGAGTACCACACCTACGACTCGGCGATTCCGCTCGTGGAGTTCGACCAGAAGTACCCCTACGACCAGGCGCTGGACTGGCTGCCGCGATCGGTCGAGCCACTTGGACCGGATTACCAGCGGCAGATGCGCGACGTGCTCGCCAGCCGCTGCATCGATGTCTACGAGAACAAGGGCAAACGGAGCGGCGCCTATTCAGCGCCTGTGTACGGCTGCGCGCCGTTCATGCTTCTGAACTACAACGACACGCTCGACGCGGTCTTCACGCTGGCGCATGAGTTCGGGCATTCGATGCACACGGTGCTGGCCTTCGCGCACCAGCCGTTCGTGTATGCGAACTACACGATCTTCGTGGCGGAGGTGCCGTCGACGCTCAACGAAGCACTGTTGCTGCGATTCATGCTGGAGCGCAGCACGAGTCCGCGCGAGCGCATTGTGCTGCTCCAGCACGCGATCGAGGGCATCGTCGGTACGTTCTACACGCAGGTGATGTTCGCGGACTTCGAGTTGCAGGCGCACAGGATGGTCGAAGAAGGGAAGCCGGTGACGGCTGATGTCCTCGGCGAAATCTACTTCGACCTGCTGAAGACGTACAACGGCACTGCGCTCGACTACGACGAGCGTTCACGCATCACCTGGGCGCGCATTCCGCACTTCTTCAACTCGCCGTACTACGTCTATCAGTACGCCACCTGTTACGCGTCGAGCGCGCAGATCCTGAAGACGATTCTGCGGGCGCCGGAATCCGGGCGTGCAGCGGCCGTGTCGCAGTACCTGACGTTACTGAAGTCGGGCGGGTGCGATCACCCGATGACGCTGCTTCGTCAGGCGGGTGTTGACCTGCAACTGCCAGAGACCGTGCAGGCGGTCGTGCAGCAACTGGACGACCTCGTCACTCAACTGGAAGAGGCCATCGCAGCGCTCTGAAGCAGATCGACTCGTGAACAGCGTCGCCGCACAACGGCCAGCGGCAACGCATTTCCTTTCGGTGACTCCATGCATCACAACCCTTCGGTTGACGAGATTCGTGCGCTCCTCGAGCGCTCTTCGACCATTGCCGTCGTCGGAGCGTCGAGTAACCCCGAGCGTCCGTCGTACGGCGTGATGAAGACGCTGCAGCGGGCTGGATTCCGCGTGATTCCGGTCAATCCCAGAGAAGCCGAGATCCTCGGCGAGCGCGCCTACCCGTCGCTGGCTGACATTCCGGTGCCTATCGATATCGTGGACGTGTTCCGCAAGGCGGAAGACACGCCGCCGATTGCCGATGAAGCCGTGCACGTGAAGGCGAAGGCGCTGTGGCTGCAGGCCGGCATCAGTAGCGAAGACGCCGCCACGCGGGCTGCGGCCGGTGGCCTGGTCGTGGTGATGGACCTGTGCATCGGCGCGACGGTGGCGCGCCTGGGTATCTCGAAGCACGTGCACTAGGTGGTGGATACGCGCGGCATCAAGAGCGCCGCGCGCGATTCAGCGGGTCGCGCAGCCTTCGGCACGCGACGTCCGTGCGCACGACTCACCGGCGCTCTCGTCCTCCGTATAACGCCCAGACTCACAGCATCGGTCTGTGAGCCGCCGGCGTCAGCGGTCCATGAGGTGGGTGGCCCGCAGGTCCTGGGCCGCGCGGTGACCGCTCTCGACCGCGCCATTCATGTAACCCTGCCAGCGCAGACTCGTATGTTCGCCAGCGAAGACGATGCGCCCGTTCGGTAGCGCGAGCCACTCGCGCTGTGCGGGTGCAAACCCCGGATCGAAAACGGCGTAGCCGCCGCGCGCCCATGGGTCGGTTTCCCACCTGACTTGATGTGACGCGAGCAGCGATGCCTCGCCAGATGAGAGCCAGTCCAGGCTTCGCACCAGTCCCTCGATACCGTCACGTTGGACAATGGCCATCGTCTCATCGCTGGCGGAGCCGCCTGCCATCAACGAGAGGATGCCGGCTTTGCCGCGCTGCTCCTCGTTGCCCTCCCAGACCGCGCCAATCGACAGAGGCGAGCCGAAGGCGCGCACTCGCCTGGTCGAGCGCCAGAAGCGCGTCGTGAACTGCAGCAAGGTGCGTGTGACGCGGCCGTACCTGAGAGAGGCAATGGCGTCATGTTGATGGGCCGGCAGCGCCGGCGTGATGGGGATGCGTCGCAGCACCGTGGCCGGCAGCGCCAGCACGATGTAGTCGGTTTGCATCTGCCCACGCGTCTTGCTGTTGCGGAGTGACGCCCGCACGGTTCCTGCGCGCTGCGTGACCGCCAGCAGTTCCGTGTTCAGGCGGACGCGGTCGCCGAGGTCCGCTGCCAGCCGAAGGGCCAACCGATCGTTGCCGCCTTCAATCCTGTACATGCGGCCGGACGAAGGGTCGCCGTCGCGAGCGAACTGATCGACCAGTGCGAGGAGCGAGAGTTCGTCGGGATCGGCGACGAAGAAGCCGCGGAGACTCACGGCGGTGGCACGCAGTTCCGCGTCAGCGCCAATATCGTCCAGCCACTCCGACACCGAGCGTCGCGCGATGTACTCGGCCGTGGGCGAATTCCAGCGCCGATCCGCCCAGGCGTACTGCTGGCTCAACTCGCGCAGGTGCGCTTCGAGCCGGGACCAGCCGGAGGTGTCCGACGGGGGCAGCAGTCGGATCTGCCCCTGCGCATCCGGCCGTGCCATCGAGAAGCCGGCACGCAGCACGTGGGCGAGCTTCAAACCCAGTGACTCTGCCAGCGACCTGACGGCGTGATGGTCCTCGTCAATGAGGTCGGCACCGGCCTCTGCGTGCTGACCGTCGACGAAACCCTCCCGCTGGGTCCACACACGTCCGCCGACCCGGTCTCGCGCGTCAACCACAGACACCGTGGCGCCCATGGCGGCGAGGTCGCGCGCCGCCACCAATCCGGCCAGTCCGGCCCCGACGATGAGAACGGAAGTGCCACTGAGGACAGCGTCGGCCGGCATGCTCCAACTGTATGGGAGAACCTCACCTCAGCGGCGGGAGACTTTCGCCTGGAGCCGTGCGCCCATGGCACACACTGCGAGGACTGTGGTCACACGCGCCTCGGAAGCGTCGAACGGCCGCGGTTGATGCAGGCAATCGGCGGTTCCGCGTGGTTGGGTTTGGGTCTCCGGATCCATACCACCGTAACCGCACCGTGCGACGTGTCGAAATCGACGCACCTTACTGAAGCCTGATACCAATAAAGTCATTGGGTTGTGGTAATTTTTCGCATGCTTTTTTCTAAGCTCAGCAAGTGCGTCGGCGTGCTGAGTACGTGTTGCGCCGTTCTGCTTGCTGTAGCCGTCGTCCCGGCTTCAGCTCAACCACACGTCCATACGCCAGAGCAGCCGGAGACGGCTGAGAAACCCAAACCTGGACCCGCTTCCCGCGACCAGTACCAGATTTCGCCGTTGCGGACGGGGCGCGCCATCGAGGTCGACGGCATCCTTTCGGACGAAGCCTGGCGGACCGCGCCGGTCATCGACACCTTTACGCAGCAGGAGCCAGTCAACGGCCAGCCCGCCACCGAGCGCACCGAGGTCAAGGTGCTCTACGACTCGGGCAACCTGTACATCGGCGTCCATGCCTACGACTCCGAGCCCGATCACCTCGTGGCAACCGAGATGCGACGTGACTCGGCGCGCATCCTGGACGAAGACAACTTCCAGGTCATCCTCGACACGTTCCGCGACTCGCGTTCCGGCTACATGTTCGTGACCAATCCGCTCGGCGCCAAGCTGGAACAGCAGATCTTCGAAGAAGGGGGCGGCAACGTACGCGGGTCGGCGTCGAACATCAACAAGGACTGGAACGGTGTCTGGGAAACGGCCTCGCGCAAGACCAGCGATGGCTGGGTGGCGGAGATCGCCATTCCCATGGTGACGCTGCGGTCGCCCGATGTTCCCGTCCAGACCTGGGGCATCAACTTCTCACGGCAGATTCGCCGCAAGAACGAAGTGCTGTACTGGTCGCCGATTCCCAAGCCGTACAACATCATGCAGGTCAGCATGGCGGGCAGCATTACCGGCATGACCGACTTGAACCGGGGGCTGGACCTGCGACTCAAGCCGTACGTGACGGCGGGTGGCAAGTACGACCGCACGGGCAGCATCTCGACCACGAGTGCCCTGAAGGACGTGGGCGGCGACCTGAAGTACGGCCTCGGTCACGGCCTCGCGCTCGACGTCACGGTGAACACCGACTTTGCCCAGGCAGAAGTCGACGAACAACAGGTGAACCTCACGCGTTTCCAGTTGTTCTTTCCGGAGAAGCGCGACTTCTTCCTCGAGAACTCAGGGCAGTTCACGGTTGGCTCGCAGGGACTCGAACGACTGATGGACCTGTTCTTCAGTCGTCGCATCGGCTTGTCGGACACCGGTCAACCCATCGGCATTCGCGGCGGTGCGCGCCTCACCGGCAAGGTGAGCGGCAACAACATCGCCGTGATGGATCTGCAGACCGAGGAATTCAACGGGGCGCCCGCCGACAACTTCCTCGTGGCACGTTACAGCAAGGACGTGAACCGTCGCTCGAAGTTCGGCGGACTGATCATCAACAAGGACTCCGTCAACTCGGGTCGCTTCAATCGCATCGTAGCCGCCGACGCGCTGTTTGCACCGAACCGGTCGTTCTCGCTGCATACGATTGCTGCCAAGTCGTATTCACCGGGGTCGAACGAACAGTCGAGCGCCTACCACACGCGCGCCCTGTTCCTCGACACGAGGTGGCAGACCTACGCGGAGTTCTCGCAGATCGATCCGAACTTCAACGACGAAGTCGGCTTCGTGCCTCGCACGGGTATCCGGCAGACCAAGGTGCATCTCGAACGCAACCCGAGGCCCGGCGGTCTGGTTCGCGTGATGGAACCGATGATCAACGTCATCTACATCACCGACCTGCACAACCGCCTCCTGACGCGCCGCAACCATCAGATGCTCGGCACGCGTTTCCAGAACGGTGCGTACTTGAACGTGTTCTGGAATCACTGGTTCGATCAGATCGACCAGCCGTTCAAGGTGCAGACGGTCACGATTCCGAAGGGCACGTATCACTACAACGAGTTCGTCTTCGTCTACAACTCGAACCCGGCGCGCAAGATCTACGAGCAGTTCACCTACTCGCCGCAGACCTACTACGGCGGCGACCGCACGGACATCTCCGGCACGATTGGCGTGCGGGCGACGAACCGCGCCTCGGCGGAGTACTCGCTGCAGCGCAATGACGTGAGCGGGCCGTGGGGCGCGTTCGTGGTGAACCTCAGCATCCTGCGGTTCGACTTTGCGATTTCACCGCGGCAGACCGTCAGGTCCCTGTCGCAGTACAACTCGCTCACACGCCAGCTGTCCCTCAGCTTCCGCTACAACTTCATCTACAAGCCGGGCAGCGATATCTACGTCACCTACGACGAACTGCAGACCGACACCCTGGGCAGACCGATTGGCCGCAACCGACAGTTCGCGGTGAAGACAACGTACCTGCTGTCTCGCTAGCTTCAGTATTGAGAGGAGCCCGAGAGGACTCCTCACGGTTCAGACAGGTTCAGAGCGTGGCAGACCGGCGGGGAAGTGGGCAGGCCAGGCGCCTGCCCGCTCACGTTACTGCTGCGTGACCGTGTAGCCGCTGGCGCGCAACTGCGCCAGCACGCCCTGGCTTCCAACCAGGTGCGCGGCGCCGACAATCACGAGCGACGGCGACGGGCGCGCGAACAAGGCTTCGATCCTGGGAAGCCAGGTTCGGTTCCTGTCCAGAAGCAGGCGCTGATACACGGCGGGTTCCGCCTTCATGTCATCGAGCGTGAGTCGCTCGATGGCCGCCGCGTCGCCTGCCTTCCACGCCTGTGCCAGTGCTTCGACGGACTCCTTCGTCGTCGCCATTTCCTTCAGCGTCGACGCGAGCAATCGGTCCTGTTCGGGCATCGACATCCCGTCGAACTGCGCCAACTGGAAGTCCAGTGTCTCGAGGCCTTGCACCGTCTTGCCGGCCTGCCGGGCGCGATCGTAAAAATGCTTGTCCAGGCCGAGTTCCGGATCGAGGCCGGCCTTCTGCCATTCCAGCCCTTGAAGTGTCAACGCCAGAGACCACGGCTTGAAGAGTTGCAGCGGCGCCAGCGGCAGTCCGAGTTCAGCCACCTTTTGACGCACCTGTGTCAGCGTGGCCGGCGAGAGCACGGCGTCGAGCGTCTGACCCGCAGGCATCATGCCGCGCGTCAGCATCTGCATCTGCGCTTCGGGCTTCTGCATCTCCCCGAGGTCGAGTTCCTCGACGAGCAGATCGGACTGGTTGAATGCCTCGTCGAAGGCGGATGCGAGCGGGTAGTACTCGCGCGTCAGCAGGTGCAGTGAACCAGCGACGTACACGGTGCCGCCCTTTGGGCCGGTCACCTTCCAGATGAAGCTCTGGCCGGCAGCCAGCGGGCTGACGGCAAGCGTGACGGCCGACACCAGCGCCACGAGTAGCGCTGCGGCGCGTCGACGTCGCGAGACATCGCGCGAGCGGGTGCCGATCATCGGTTGCCCTGCGCGGTCGAGCGATTCTTTCGCATCACAGCCTCGACCTCAGAGGCGGTGTGTGCCAGCGAAGGCGTCAGCGAGCGTGCGCCAGTGGGTTCCATCACAAACGAATCCTCAATGCGGACACCAATGTCGTTGTACTTCGTCACGGACGGTTGAATCTTCGTGATGAGGGCAAGGTTCTCGGGCGTCTTCGGTAACTGGTCGAGCACGCTCTGGCGGATGTACAGGCCGGGTTCGATTGTGAAGGTCATGCCGGTCTGCAGTGGTTCGGTACGAGAACCGACATCGTGCACGTCGAGACCGATGTAGTGCGAGACGCCGTGGGTGAACCACATCTGATACTGATTGCCCGTGGTATCGGCAATCAGACCAAGCCGGAGGAGCCCTTCCTTCAGCACCTCGACGGTCCGATCGTGGATGGCGGCGATGGTGGCACCCGGGCGCGCCGCCTTCGCCGCTTCTTCCTGGGCGTGCAGCACGAGGTCGTAGATCTCACGTTGCACCGGCGAGAACGTGCCACTGACCGGATAGGTGCGCGTCAGGTCAGCTGCTTCGTAGCCGAAGTTGGCCGCGGCGTCGACCAGCAGCAGTTCGCCGGCCTTCATCTGTCGATCGGATTCCGCGTAGTGGAGAATCGTGGTGTTCGGCCCGCTGCCGACGATGGAGGGGTAGGCCCAGGAGACGGCGCCGCGCGCCCGATGCACGGCTTCGATCGCCGCCTTCACTTGATACTCGAACGCACCAGGCGCGGCCGTCTGCATGCCAGCTACCTGCGCGTCGGCTGAAATCGTGGTCGCCGTCGTCAGCATCTGCAGTTCGTACGGCGTTTTCACGAGACGCAGGGCCGTGAGCGCGGGCGTTGCGTCGACAGCGATGTAACCGACGTAGCGGTCGCGCAGTCCCTGCAGGAACGTCTGTATCGGCGTTAGCGGTGCGCCCGCGGGCGCCTGTTCCATCGCCACGGCAACCTTCGCACGGCCGTCCCCGAGCGCTGCGAAGAACACGGCGGCTTCCTTCTGATCGACGAGCGACCCGTGCGAGCGACGACTTAGCATGTTGCCGATGAAGGCGTCGAAATCGCGGCGAGACAGCACCGTCGATATGCCGGTGCGTTCCCTGGCCTCGTCGTGCGTCATGAGGCGACCGGTCCAGTGCTCGCGTTCGGCATTGCGGTCGGACACGAACAGGAGTTCCCGCCGTGTGGTGTTGCCTGGCATGAGCACGAGGACCGTGTCTTCCTGCGTCATGCCTGTCAGATAGTAGAGGTTGCTATCCTGCCGGTACTCGTAGTCCACATCGTTCGAGTAGACACGTGCCGGCGCGCTGAGCAGCACCAGCATTGTCTCTGGACCGAGACGTTCCATCAGGCGTGCGCGTCGAGCCGCGAGATCGACGCTGAGGTCGCTGGCGCGCAGCGGTTGCCCGAGCACGAGGAGGAGCGGAAGAGCAGCGAGCACATGTAACCACCGACGCATCAGCAAACCCTCCAGGTGTCGGTGCGGGCCAGAAGCCAGGTACAGCGCCGACGTCGAATTATACTGACCGTTGTGAGTTGCCCCCCGACCTTCAGCGACACACCCGGACATACGCCGTCAGGCGCCTGCGGGTTCCCCGTCAGTTCCTGTGAGCAGCCGTGCACGGATCCGGATCGGCATGTGCGTCCAACCCCGCCGACCTGGCACATCGTCTGTCGATTCCGTTGAGCACGCAGACGACTGACACGACTGAGACGGCAGGACTCGCGTTCAAGGCGCGCGAGATCGAGGAACTCGTCGACGTCTACTTCTTTAGACGCGTCGGCATCGTCTTCGCGCACATCGCGAGAGTGCTTGGTCTGTCCCCGACGGGTGTGACGTGGGGCGCGCTCATCGCGGGCGCCGTGGGTGGTATCGCGTTGGCGTCTCCGACATATGCCTGGGCGGGCGTTGTGCTGCTCGTGATGCACGGCGTGCTCGATTCGGCCGACGGTCAGTTGGCGAGGATGACCGGACGGTCGACAGAGTTCGGTCGGATGATGGATGGTGTCGCCGGCTATGTGACCCACATCGCGATGTATCTCGGCGCACTGGCGTCTGCGTTCTCACGCGGAGCCGGATGGAGCCTCGTGGCGCTGGCGGCCGTCGCTGGCGCTTGCACCATCATTCACGCGCAGATGTACGACTACCACCGCACGACCTATGCGGCCATTGCCATCAAAGGACTCGTGTCTCGCAAGGCTGATGGCGCGAAGCCCGAGCTGGTTGAGGGCTATGAGTCGATGCAGCGGACTATCTCAGGTCTTCATCCAGAGGTGGAGGAACTGATCGCGGCTCGCTCGTCGGATGGCCGCGTGTCTGCGGCGGATCGTCTCCGGTATCGCGCCTCCTTCTATCGGCTGGTGCGCGGCTGGAACCTCATGGGCGACAATGTGCGTCGCTTGGCAATAGCCCTTTCAGTCTGGGCCGGGCGTCCGGAGTGGTTCATCTACTCCGAACTGATTCCGGTCAACCTGGCGTTCGCGCTGCTGTGGTGGCAGCAGCACCGGGCCGACTCGCAGTTTCTTCGCACATGACGATGAAATCAGGCGTGTCGATCGT